>Ga0137418_10002328_pt1 | contig 17407 bp, 17 predicted proteins | sample CZODoug3_1_2_16f_FD_122242 | JGI IMG/M metagenome (GOLD analysis project Ga0137418, IMG submission 122242) | Vadose zone soil fungal communities from Angelo Coast Range Reserve, California, USA - CZODoug3_1_2_16fungal (Hybrid Assembly) | ecosystem: Environmental > Terrestrial > Soil > Vadose... | reverse complement strand
TACATTAGGGCCAATGTCCAATGGAAGGTCAAAGAATGGCACCACTAGATGCCATAAATAATCTGAGCATCCAAAGGCATGTAGGACACGACATGTCTGCGTGTCAAGATGGTCAAAAAGCTGTGTTGGTCTGTCGCGATTGCAGCTTACCTGCTTAAGGGATAAAATATCTGTCACATGCAGGTAAACAGATATTGCAAGGAGCATATCCTCAGGTAGATCAACCAAACGCAACGGCGATTTGTGCTCCATGCATGTCGTATCATGCAACAGGATAGATAAGTAGATACGTGGATGGCCGCTAGCACTATATAGGCGCGGAAGACCAGATTTGGATTCCTTATAAAGGGTGTTCCTCGCCCCTTTACCCTGTTCTTTCAGTCCCTCATCATGGATTCCTCTCTGCAGCCCATGCATATCACTGATTACGCTCAATCTTCGAGTATGTCAGAGGTCGACAGTCTGTCTGATTCAGATTGGCTCGATATCTCTAGTAGTAAGGAATCCGATGATAATGACTCGGTCAGCTCCAGGGCCACCGATCATGATGAGGTTGACTATGGGCCACCTTCAAGGCGGTCATCAATAAGCGTTGGAAGTTCTCGAGATGGAGATGTTGAGGCATGGGAAGGCTTCGCAGAAGACAGTGCTGACGAACTCGTCCCCCACGACGATCTCATCGGCTTGTCAATTCCTCCTACCCTACCACCTGCACTGCGCAATCCCGCAATCCCGCTTGACGAGTCGCTCATCGTTTCAAGAGATGTGGTGATAGAGCAAGATGATAATGCTGTTTTGGACCAAAGTACGACAGGTACGCTGAGCGCTTCTCGTAGCAGCTCCGCAGGCCATGCGTCTACCGCGCAGAATTCCACCCAAGATCTCAAGCTTTCATTCCCTGATCCTCTAACGAGCTCACGAGATGAGCTGAATACAACCTATGGGGATGCTTCTCCCTCCGAAACGACGAGCGAGGGCGATGTTGTGCCTGTCACGACACGTGTGGATCCGGGTCCGAGTACTACGCCCGAGGTCCTCACCATCCTAATTTCTAAAGATCACCATCCAGCTATAAAGCCTGATCTTGAAATTGTTCTATATGGTATCTCAGTCGCTGCAAGATGGTCGGTAGTTGACAGCTTGTTGAAGAAGGCCGCTGTTGGCGCTGGTCTCACTCTGACATCTTCAGAGATCTCAGTGGAGCGTTCACGCGGGTTACAGATTAATGGGCATCGCGAGGCTATCACTTCCTTTCCCAAAGTTGTAACCGTGATAGATAGAACATCGGACAGATTTTCTTATTATCCGGTAGGTCTTGATCCCATTCTTTCAATAAACTCCCCTACAATAACTCGGCGGCCTGAGAAGCGCCGTTTTCAGGGAGTGCATCCATCGCTGGCCATAATTCTCCTGCCTTCGATGTCGTGCGCCTCCGTCAGACATACTTCTTATCTTCCAGTTTTTGTGCCGTCCGATAACGCCTCAGCTTCTTCGATCGACAATGATAAACGTCGCCAAGCTGCCAAAGGCTGGTCAGAAGGAAGTATTGGACCAGATGCTCTCTTTTCTGTTATGCCGGATGCAGCGTCCATCCTTGACATTAATGAAGTCGCAAATCTCGAAGCCTCGCGCGTGCACAATGCTCTTGGACGTCTCATGATTAGGGCAAATGATGCCAAACGTCGCCGTGCAGAATCACTGAAGGAAGCACAAACCGCAAGAGATTCCCAGTTCTTCCGTTCTGCTGTCACTGGGTATGAAATCCCCATCTTCGTGAATTTCGGGGATGCTAATCTCATTTTATTTAGGGGTCTCATTGCAATGGTGGCAATACTACTTGTTCGCCTCTGTCTCCCTGCAAAGGAGGTTCCCACACGTGTTTTGACCCCGTCTATTACAAACAAGTCAAACCCCGTTGCTTCCAATGGCGCTGCTGTCATACCTTCATCCTTGAAGGACTTTGCCCTTGCTGTATTCAACCCTGTCCATTTATCTGCAACTCCTGCTATTTCGCTTGCGAAACAAGGCCGTTCAACTGGCAGCGCAAGTACGGACACGAAGACAAAGGAGCCAGACGGTGGAGATGGTAAGCTGATGACGTGGTCGGAGCGAGTGAAGTCGTCTAAGGAACTCTGCGCGTCCTCTCTGTCATTTGAGGCGCGGTCGAAGAAGGCCCTATCTCTGATCGTACCCCAGCACGCCATCGCACAAACCGAAGAACCCCCCTCTGCCCTTAGTATTCGCCTCGCTGACTCGCTTTCCCAGATATTTAATGTGAAAGCATTATCGGAAGTCGTCCAGCATGACATGAAGGAGTTGTCTGATGCCATGGATCAGCTCATGATTGCCATAGGCAAACAGAAGGTTAGCATCCTAGGGGAGTCGAAAGGCACTAGCAAGATTTTACGGGAGCGCTTAGAACAGAGACATGGCAAAGCAAAGGCTAGAGCGCGACGTTTGAAAGACATGGGTGGTCAGCTGGGAGGCCAGTTGTTGTCGTATGTTGGGGGCGAAATCAAGAGTCGAGCGGACCTGGCTAAGGGTAGAGCCCGTGAAATGGCAGAAACTTTTGTACAGTCGGAGGCCTGGACTGTTCACCGGAAGAGGATGCAGGAGCACGGGAAGAGGCTGGAGGCGAGTCGTATTGAGAGGGCGAACTTGAGAAGGGAAGCCAGACGAGCCAGGAGGCAAGCTAGACGAGGCAAGCACGATTGTAAGAAAAGATGTGGGATATTCTCGAGGACTTGATTATATTTCTGTCGTCGTTTTGGCTGCTTGAATCCTCTCAACAATAATGTATTTAAGATGTACAATATGTATTTTTTGTATGTATTTTCGGCGAGAATCATTCAACCAACATTGTACATCGCCTCGCGGTGTACTCATGATGGTGACGTTGGGGATATACTGGGCATCCATGCTGGAACCAGTGAAGTCTGACAAGACTACGCGGAGGTCGTTGGTGAGAAGAAGGAGTGGCATCGACCCACACACCTGAAGGAAAGTGATTCCCTCTGCGACGTCTGCTATCTATTAATTTGCGGACGGTGCGCAACGCGATGGCGAGCTTGTATCTATTCTGCACCGCGACAAGGACAAGCGCGCCCACAGCGAGGGCGGTACCATCTCATCGGGCTGCGCGAACACGCCACGAGATGATTGTCTGCAGTGAGGGTTCTATTAGTAGGTGGAACGAAACATGTATAGGGTAAGTGGATATTTTCCTTGTAGCAGTAGTGATCAGTTGGCATAGTTAGAACTCATCGTATGTGTTCGAAAAACCCAATGAATGGTAGCTCCCAGACAACCCTTACTTAGTATTATGGATACGGTCGTTCCTCAAACCTACTTACTGTACCTCGTCGGGAAATCGGGGCGGCGCTGGTTTGACCGGGCGGAGTTTATAAGTTAGGGTCTGACTGGCAATTGATGTTCAGGCATGGTAAGGGAATATAAAATGATATCAACTCTCGTCGCTCTGCTAACATTTAAACGAGCGATGTGATTCTTGCAGTTGTCTGCTCAACAATTGCTTTGGCGGCCAATTATTGCAGTATGATGACAATCCCCTTATCATTACTGAGCTGAATTGTGGCGGATAATCAACCTTTTGCAATACAATATAAGTCTATGTCAGTCTTCCAGCATTTGAGCAAGGGATGCAAACTAGTCGTTTGTCTGCTCTGGGGTTATCCTATTGTTCAGTTATTGCAATAAGGTGATAGTCCTTAATCTGTTAACTTAATTCCGGTCGTCAGTCTGCCGACGATTGATCCAGGGACGGAATCCTGCTGTGCATCTGTTCAGCTATTGCAACATTGTCCAATTATTTTGGAAACATTGATCTATCGATCCCGTTCTGATCTTCGTCCGTTCAACATTTATATTGCTGCTCTCAGTCTGCCAGCAACTGATCAAGGGACGGAACCCTGTTGTGCATCTGTTCAGCTATTACATGTCATACAATTATTTTTAGTAACATTGTAATACATGATCTCTTGATTCCGTTCTGATATTCGTCCGTTCAAAGTGTGCCGGCCTGCCCACGCTTGAACCAGTGATGTACGTCTGCCGCTGATCTGCTCAGTAGTTGTCTACTAGGTCCAATTATTCTGACGGATGGGTAGTACTTAATATCTTTGAAGTATGAGGCGTGACGGAGTGGAGTTTCCAAGCGGATGTCTGACACCATACAGATATTAGTCTCGCCTCCACCAAGCACCCTACGTCTAGCAATTGATGCAATTGACGCAATTTGACTTCTTCCTCCTCGACGTCTTCTGTTCCATTGTGCCCTAATATTGGTATCCCGGGCGATTATTCGTGCAAAACAATTTTGATGGTGTCGTCGACCACGCTGGTGGAAGTTAGCAGTGAGGCGGAGGATGCGGAGGAAGTGGAATCCGTGGGAGTCATACTGGTCTTCCAATGACTCCAGCTTGTCGATCAGTCAGTTCCCCTCGTTATCATATAAAGATACAAAACATACCCTTGAGTCTGAAGACCTTTGCGCATGTGATATTCTTCTAAATATGATACGAGTGAGCCATTAATTGCACCGTGGCTTACCGTTTTCGAGTTCCTGCCCTGCGGGCATTCAAGCCTGCTATTGCCTTCTGTAAGTTTTCTACACGGGAAAGATTTTACTTTAGCCATAATTGTAGGTATCGTCTACCTATATCTAACAATTATACGCCTTTAAGAATCTCAACTCTTCATCAAAAAAACACCAAGAAACAACCTAGGAATTAATGGGTAAGAAAGAAGTAGACGTCGAACTGTAGGATCCGTACTTACCCCCAACCGAGACCAACACTACGACCTACCGCGCATATGACGCAAAGGCGTACCACGGTGGAATGGGGGATCCCATTGACGACATTTTTTGTATACTCCCATACCTAATGTTGTAGTTCAAATTGGTCTGCTGTCCCGAAACGTGATTAAACGTTGATTGAGACGCGTCAATGGAATCGGCTACTTCCAGTAGCTTATTGGCTTGAGACTCGCGTATAGTCGACGAGCCGCTCACCTTCGAACTGTATGCTCTCGTTAGATTTGAGGTTGTGTTACTATAAACTGACGCGTAAGATATGTGATAGTGTCGTTAAAAGGCTCCTGAATTCGACTTCGGACAGGCCGGGCTCTTCTGAAGAATTGAGTCTAGCGAGTCGATCTTGCACGCGGTTCCTTGGTCGTTCGTATGTTGGAATAGACTCTGGAAGGCGTGTAACGTTTGTAAGATCACTTATGAATCCTGAATAAATTTACACACCAACAGCCAAAGCTACGGGATAAGGGCGATTGGGTCTAGTTCTAATAGGCGGTGCAGGAGGCCCGGCCACTGGGTTACCACGAGACACTGCGGATCCGACAACAGAATGAGCATCATTAAACGCATGGCATTTGTGTCAGGCGCACCAGGGTACACATCCACGAGTAGGCCTCTTCTGGTGTACATACGCTCAAGGCACACTAAGTACAAATGACTATCAGGTTTCTCCAACGCCATGAAGACTGTTGTGTTAGCGTACCAAGATAACCACAATGGCCGTATGCGCAGCTGGCAACGTATTCCCTAGCGTATTCGCCACCAACAGATATGGAGATGGCGCACTCGGTATAATTACCAGTTTCGTACGCGCAAACGCAAGAGGGAACCTTGAAATCATGGGTCTTGCGGTGGCCCCAGAGCTCGGCTGGGGTAAGACGGCGGCGTCCTGTGTGGGTAAGAGGCCTTTGTGGAGTAAACAAATAAGCTTTTAGGTTACGAAAGGATGGTTGAACTCTGGGATATAGCGCACCAGAACCATATCGTAACGTCACGCGAGGCGGGGTCGTAATGTAAGATGGTGGTAGGAGACGAAGGGTGTTCAAGCTGGATTCGTTCAAGCATTGAATTCATGGAGGGCTGAATGGACATGAGAGAGAGAAAATACGTCTCCAGGACGTCAGGAAAGTTGGATTGCTAAACCAAGGTCATCGCCCATTTATATGGCACGCCCTGGCCATCCTGGTGTTATTAATCTGATGATGCTCGCGAGCAACTGATGCCGACGAGCAACTGATGCCGACGAGCAGCTAGGAACATATGGGTGGCTGTCAATTATGACGGCGAATAGATTGAACAAATGTGCAGATGGAAATTCGAGCACGGCCTAAACATCCTTGCTATACAAACTGTAGTAGTAACGTTGTGTATTAGTGACCAGGGAATGGCACCAAATGTGGAGGACGCACCGGGTGAAAAAATGCTGCCCAACTGCCCTAGCCATTCTCAGGTGCAGCCGTTACAGCACCTTATCCGTAATCATGCTTGCTAGACGCGCCAGGGTCCAGTTACGTACAGGCGTACCGAAGAACACCAAGACGCTAGCTGTGCTTCCAGGCAAGGGTAAGGGCCTCACGGAGATTGGAATGAAATCGCTCGTGTGATAGAATAATTCGAAGGAGTCTTGGGCCATCGATCACCGAGCTAATTTACAGGTACATCCAAGCTGTCACGCTATTGGGAAAGCGCAGGGACAAACGTTTGGGCCCCCGGGATTGGACTAATGGCCCATCCCTTTAGGAGTGCCTCCCGACGAGCAAGCCCCTTGAAGGCCACCGTCAATCACGATTAGGAGCGCATCGCAACCCGCGGCACAAATTTCCCAAATGGATCAACGTGCGTGCAACTAAAGTCCGTGTCGGTCTGGGAGCCTTCAATCGAAAATGAGGATCGAAAGTCGACTAAACATGAATTGGCTGTTGCAAAGAAATACCTGAGCTGGACATGCCTGGGAGATGGACAATCTCTTAGTATATACCGCACATTAAAACCCGTACATCTCCTCCCTGGCATAGAATTCTTCATCGTCAGTCGGATCGTCCTGTGAATATCCGTCATTATCCGTGCTATCGTCACTACTTGACTCTTGCTCTGAGTGAACAGCTTCAATGGCTAAGCCACCAGGCCTATCGTCACCCAAAGTCTCACTATCGAATTCTCCCATGTCTTCTTCTGGTGAACCTGAACGATTGGACCCTCCGGATGCTGAATGATGAGCATATACATGGCCCACTCCGAGGCCGAAATGATATCGCATAAGCATGTCACGGTCAACAAATCTGCGGGAGAGGGGTCAAGAAAATCATACATCTATTTATCATATGAACGTACCGATTCACGTAGTATCCTGCCCAGTCCGAGGAGTCATGGCCACATAGCGATAAGCCCCGGCCATCAGGATGCGATTTACCTCTAGCAAAGGACGGAATTATGTGGCAGCCCCTCAGCACGTCTGATGGATCTATAAACCCAAAGGCGTCGTCATCGGCCACGGGCGGAAATTGAATGCGATCCAATTTATAATTGCCCCAGAGTGGGCTGCTTGTGCCTTGGACCTGATACCATCGTACCCATAAAAATTCAATGCGATGAGGTTGATAGTCAACCATGCCAGGCCCAATGTATACCGCATTGACATGATAAACTCCAAGAACGCGAGCGTAACGGAACGGATGATGGTTTGCGTACTCATCGTCGCCCACATCGATCAAGACCATGACGTTGCAATGCGAAGTAGAAGCTTTCATGATGTCTTGAGAACGTCGGACATCATAGGTAGTGTAGTTGATCCGCAGAAGGCTGTGTGGGTACATGCGATCGTGCTTGAACAGAACATTGCCAGGATTGCGTTCAGTCTCAGCAACCGAAGCACCTGCGGCATCAGCGATGCGGCTAAGAACATGTTGCTTTAGCTTGGGAAGAAAGCTCTGAACATTTGCAGAAAAAAATCAATATCAAGAGTAATCTGTTTTCGCCGGCTCATTTACCTTCGTCGCCGGGTCTCCGGAATTTCTGCTCAAGAAGGTACCAATATGTTCAAACTGGTTCTGCGACGTGCCAATATGGTGATGCCCATGCGGTGTGTTAGGCACTTTTTCATCTGTGCTCCGATCCCTGGAAAGCCTGGTACGGATCCGGCGAAGTCTGGTTTCCCGGCGTTCGATCCTAGCTAGTTGTTTGATGAAAAGCTTCTTATCCGTACGCTTATAGCGAGCCTTCGGGGTCCGATGCTCAAGCTCACCCTGGTCAAGTCAGTGCGGAGAAGCGCGGAGGATGCACGTATGCACTTACAATCTCTGTCGAATATGAATCGGTCGTGCCAAAATGACGAATCATTTTGGCATAATCGCCGAGTGAGTGGTATTTATAGCGTAGAAGATTGAATTTTTTTCTTCGGGACCCATTTGCTGCTGATTTTTGCGCTGTGGGGCGTCCCTGTGCTTCCTTTTCCTGGCGCCGCATACGAGCACCAAATTCACGATCGAGCTCTTTAGTATCGAAAGCAGAGCAGGTCTTGGCAGTAAACTGCCGAAATTTGTCGCCTATGCGCACCGTGGTTTCGTCAAGAATGCGGAGCGTATCATCCGTATGCAGGCGAAGTTTCGCCAGCCCATGCCAGTGGGCACAGATAAATATCAGCTGTAGGATAGCTCCATTATGTGGTTCGGGGAGCAGGCCATCGAAGACTGGTATTGCACACTGTGGGCTCTAACTCAGCTGACTGTTCGTAGTATATGGTGACATTCCAACCTGTAAGATGTCCTCAAAGTCCCTCGCAGCCAATTTTTTAAGTTCCGAGATATTGGAAGAAAACCGTCTGATGGTGTCTCTACCAAAAGTTGGCACCTGCCTAAAGCTGCAGGCCAAATGTTTATATTTTACTATGAGCGATGGGAGAAATGCTTACCGGCGATCCAGCTCATTGATCAGGGTCTTGTCTTGTGCATCTAGTATTCGAAGAAGATGAATGAATAGTTCTTTCCAGACGCCCAGCTCAAACTCGTGCATGATGTCAACAACAAACATAGAGAAAAAATTAAAACCGAATTTTGAGAGCTTTTGGGAGAATGCATTCTTTGTTGGAACTAGGGATTCCTCCTTCAAGATTAATTCCACAGGGGCAGAATCGACGGCATAGTTTTTCTGGTATATAATTTCTCGAGCAGCATTGATCTTGCGCCTCCATGCTTCACTATCCACTCGAGCGAGTGCGTCACGCTCCTTCATGTCTCGCTTCATACCCATGCTGTGGAAGCGCGTAAGCGGTACAAGGCAGCGAGGACATGGGCAGTAGCCTCGGTTGCGAATGGTGGCCAGTATAATTCTAGCCATAGCTGGTGAGCAGGCAACATCTCGCTCGATAGGGAGGGACATACTTCTCTTTGTAGTCAGCTGAGTATGTAATGATCCGCGGATAAAATCGACGCGTGATCTCATCCCAACACCGAATCACGATGCCGTGTTCATAAGCATCCATAAATTCATCGTCCAGAAGAATTTCCCACTGTGCATGTAGCACTTCACGTCGACAGTGCGTTATAAGACGGTCGCTAGGACGTGTTCCATTCATATTCTCGCAGGCAAAGTCCTTGAATGCGTCTGGGAGCTAAAATAATGTAAGAGAAGAGCATGTGTAAATTTAATAGCAGCAGCCACTTACGACCTCGAAATATGCCACATGGTTACACAAGTGGCAGGTTGGTTTACACCGACGGTATTTGGACTCATTTCCAAAGTAGAGGTAATTTGGCCAAAGGTGGGTATCTCCGAATTGCGTCAAATGAGTGCTATCGGACCAAAACATCATAGCAACCATTACCCTGGGGAGATCACAGCCAGGCTCTCCGGGCATTTCTTGTAGCTGCCTATGAGCCTCCAAAAAGGCAGGCGATGTGTATAATTCACCATGCACCCTGATGTTGGGGGTGGTCTCAGTAGGCTGCCAGAAGAGCTCAAATGGCTCATAGTAGAACTGCTGGTTGTCGCGTGAGTTCGCAATTTTCTCACGAATCACAGAGACAAGTTTACGGTGGTACAGATGACCTGCAAGGTAATCCCGCGGACCAGGTTTCTTTGTTCTGCTGTGAAAAGGGACGGAGATGTGGATGGGTGTCTTCGTCCAGCCGGCGTCTTCGTCCTCCCACTCTTCCCCCGCCTCGTCCACATCTTCTCCGTCAAAGTCATTCCTACCTAATTTATCGTCGACCTTGGCCCATTGGGTATCTCGCACGTCGTCTGGACAGAATCTGGGGTCTCCAACAATACGCAGGAGCTCGCGGAAGCTTTCGCGAGACTTCTGAGCACCATGGTCCCAGTACCAGCTGCCGAGACGGAAGGAGTTTTCGTTGGGAAAAGGATAAAAAGGATTTCCGCCTTTGGGCTGAGGCGCCTTGCGATTCATAGCGGTTGAGGAGGAACCGAAGTCGGCACTTTGATCTGAGAGGTCAAGCAAGCCAATATATTCTTCAGGATCGTGGGTGGGCAGTTCCGCGGAATGGTACTGTCTAGATAGACCAAAGATGTTGCGAGGCGTGCGAAAAATCCGTGGGATACGTGAGACTTGCGAAGGATTGGGGGATGTCTGGCCTGAAGATGATGGTACCAGCGGAAGAGCACCAGGTGGTGACGGTGTTGTTGACTGGAGGATTTCCGGCGCCGGAGGAAGCAACGGCAACGGCAGCGGTTCAATATCCGCGAACCTCCGCGGTAGCCGAGACACTCTGTGGCCTTTACGCTGAGCCAGAGGTCTATGGTCAATTTCAACAGGCACGGATGCATCCTGGATCACTTTAATAAGGTTAATTGGTCCAACATGCGAAGGGGCGTACCTCGTCAAGAAAGTTCGTGTGAGGTATGTCACCACTTTCCTCATATTGAATCGTTGGTGGAATCTGATTGGATATAAATTATTTCAGACTCTGTGTGAGCTATTTCTACCAAAAAAAAAACTCACACTGTTTGCTATAACCCCTGAAGGGGACTGTTGACTGGCTTCAATGTGGCTTGCGGTCAAATCTTCGACCCGCAGTCTCTTCCTTTGTCTCCAAGACTCCCTTGCTTTTTCAAAAGCATCGGCGAGCCGTCTTTTGCCCTTCTTACAGCTCTTTTGGTGAAATGTCAGACGACCGGGCTGCGAGAACGACTTCCCGCAGGAACAGAGGAAAGTGGAGTCCAAGGTCCAGTCCATGTCAGATTACGGTGGACCACGGCAGCGAGAGTAGGCTATACAAACACGATTATTTGAGAAGAGTGTAGGTAATAGTATTGGCGCAGACAGCCTGATCTACAGGCATACGTTGAAGTGCTCTGGCACTCTCGCAGAGAGAAGAGCATAGCAACGATCGATCTACGATTCGCCTTTTTTATTTCGCTCAATATCGACCGATCACTGTCAAATTGTATTATTATAAAGATATAAAATGCGTGGTCAATCAATAGTATGCACAAACTCCACCAGCTACTGTGGAGAAATACGACATAATCATTAATAGTCTAAGCGAAAATTCAACGGGCCAATCAGCCCTGCAAGAACGGTAACTGAACGGGAATATTAATGATGACGGCCAGCGGAGGCCTATTTCGATGACCAATGAGCCATGGAGATAGTGTGTCGATAACGTATCATGAACGGGTAAGCAAATATTGCTGTAGTGATGGTAGTACATCAGAATCACGAACTACCTTAGGCTGACGAAGTTGCATTTCCGCCTCCGAGTATTTAACGAGCGTAATCAAGTTGGAATGGGACGAATGGCTAAAAGATATCGTCAGTTGCTGTCGTCAAGAGTCGTAGCCTACGCTCACAGATGATCAAATAAACCGCTTCTGTTAAATTCGCCTTGGCAGAATGAAAATGGGCAAGCGAAGGTGTGGCCAGATGTGCTACTGCTAGGACGCTCTCCAAAGACGAGTTCGGCTTGTTTAGCCTTCCTTTTTGCTTTCCTTCGAATGCTACGCGCACTTGAGCTGGGGACAGTGACGTGATTATCGACCTTCACTAAAGCCACAGAATCAACCAAAGGGAAGCTTATCCCTGTGCTATCAGCTGGGCCCTCCATTCGTCCCCCATCCGGGAGGCTTTCTAGCTCCGCGCTAAGCCACAAAAATGCGTAAAAGAGCGTGGTGTAGAAGTTAAGGACGTCCTCCCCGCTTGAGAATAAACGTTGTGTACGGAATTCCGCAACCAACTTCTGCGTTCTCTCAAGGGTTTCGACGGAGATGAAGTCACAGGCGCTCTTTATGCCAGCGGCGACGTTAGATACCTATATCCATGGTCTCGATCAGAAGGTATGCTCCATTTAGAACATAATACACATACCTGGTGCGGAGAACCTGCTGGAATAAAAACTGCGTCGCCAGGATGTTGATGGACGGTGTATGGCCGGATGCCGTGCTCTACAAATAGTGCGTCCAGCATACCTGGGCCCATATAGAAGAGCTGCGAGTGGATAGGACACCCCGGTCCCATAAAGCCAAGGTTTCGGAAAAACTGGCGTATGGTTGGGACGTGTTGGTGGGAGAAAAGATGCCACAAAGCAGTGCCAGGCTTGCCATCCGGGTTACTTGCAGCCCAGCCCATGACATTCACAGCATCCGTGAGATCCATATGGAGTTTCGTAGATCCACTGTGTTGATTATCTTGTACACTCGCAGTGGCATTGTATAGCTTTGGTCCTACAAGAAAAATCCGATAAGTATACGTCAGCTGTAGAGATCACCTCCGCCCAAGGGATTATGGGCAAAGCCTACCTAAGTCAGGAGCTACCCCATTCGAGGGAAAATGCGCTGCCACATTCAATATGCCATCTAATCGCGTAACATCACCAAACGGAACAAAGCTTTGGAAATCTTGAAATAGCTCTGGACACTGCGCACTAAAGAGCTTTTGCGTAGGCCAATCCTGTATACAGCATGCCTCAGCACAGCTCATCACAAGGAATAGCAAGATATGGACACCTTAATTTTCAAGATTCGGCCATCTGATCTTGCCCCCCCAAAATCAAAGAAAAAGTCCTGGATTGTTGAGCGGTAAGTTTTTCCTGTCTCACAGTCTTCAACGGTAACCACTATGTGACCAAATGTCCGGATGAAATACGCCGGGTCCCATTTTCCTTGCATTTCTACGTTGGTTACGACAACCGGAATTCCCTGTGCCAAATATTGCTGAAACTCGGCGAAGGTAATTTGGTTTTGGTGGAAGGTTGGTGCGTGCTGTATGGTGACCGACTCTCCACCCTGAGGTTGTGGCACAGAGATGGGTGGATGATGTGGCTTGGCCGGGGACACCATCATAGGATTCATTCGCTGTATTATCGTTTCTAGTTCGTCATCCTGAAAACGTGTGGTGGGAAGAAGATCCTTTCGACTGTGTAACACGCCACGGTATGAGGAGCAGGCGGCTCCAACGAAGCCGGGCTGAAAAAGCAAGCATCAAAATATGAATAATTCCGAGTTCAGATAAAACACACCCCATTTAGACTGCTAGCACAGTCTCCACATAATTCTCGGCCGCAGTTTTGACACATCCAGCATTGAGAGAACAGGGTACTTCTGCATACATCTTCGAAAAATGAGGGTATGGAGAAATACAGTATTATGAGGTCAACCCCAACAAAATTTTGGATGACACCTTACCGCATGCAACGCGAAATTCTAATTCCCTTGGACGACGAACCAAGCCCAGTTGGCGAATGTGTGATTGTTCTGCAAGCAGAAGTGGAAATAATATCCTTGCACAAGCCGCCTGGAAGACAGGCGGCAAACGCAAACGGCATAGCTAAGCCAAGTCATTGTTTGAGTTAGAACTAAAAGGACGCACCATCTTTAATCGGGCTATGTCTTGAGTCATGGGCCTATTGAAGACATTACGATAGAGAGGGTTTCGATGCAAAGAACTTTTGATTACGGGGTCATATTGAAATATGACACGACCAGATTCTGTAATCTTGCGACATGCTGTAATGCATGGGTGACTATAGGAGTCAGTTCAAACCTGTCAGGCACCATCAAATTACTGACCAGCAAATAGGCAGCCTGTCGAAGTTCGCCCAGATTCGCAGACATGACATTTAGGTAGGGTTTCGAAAACATGAAGGTTCTTGCGCTGACGGGATTTGCAGGAGGTCATTTGAGTGAGAGTACCAGCTTCAGGCTCCTCGGACGCAGTAACACTACTCGAACTAGCGGGCATCGCATACTCTTTACCAGTGAAGAAGCGGCTAAGTCAGTGTCGGATGGATTGACTAGTCACCATGGTCACAGGTCGCCAACTATGGCAACTGTGACAGACGGGTACTTCGGCCGAGCGCGGGTGTTCAATACTCGTCTGCGTCAATGTAAATCCCAACTTTCTTCAGAATTGTGTTCTCCAATAGTGGTGGGGGCCCTTTCTTGTAAGCCTTGCACCGTAAATTCCCCTAGAAATGTCGGTTCAAATTGTAGAGGCCTGTACAACCAACAGTGCGCACCACACGATGCTTGCAGCCGCGGTTTTGATGTAAGGAGTCTGGCCCTAACCGTTTGTCTGGGTTCCTTGTAGTCTGGCTGATTTGATGCCATCCACGAAATTTCCGTTGGCAACAACGTGGCCCAAGCCTTGCTCGCGCGGTTATTTTATTGCCCGTGCTGTTTCCAAGACAATGACGAGCAAGCACAGGATGCATAGCACGCCGACTGGATATAAGAGTCAACCTGACGGACACTAATTCGTAGCAAGATTATGTCTAACAAGAACCATCATTCGCCTAGCCAGGCTGAACGGGCGGACAGCGAGCAGGAAAATATTTCAGATCACGGCATGCTGCGCTATCCTGGTAGCACTAAGACACCACTAATGATATATTTGCAGTTCACCACATAAATGTGTCTGTACCTCTCCATGTTGCCGGTGTTACCACCTTCGAGGAACTCATTCTTCCCGTCAGCATCTCTTTCGAAGACTTTTATTCGAAGGTCTGCGCCAAGATGGACCTGGAGCCCCAGACCACCTCATTAGGCTACAGGTTCAACAAGGATCTCCGTCGTACCCCGTATAAAGACCTTACCAATGAGCACCACCTGCACGCTGCCATGAATAAAGGTGCCGATTTAATTGACCGTGCTCGAACACGGCGTGTAGTTTTGGAAATTCAGAACATGGTGAGCTCTTCTGTAGATCCCCATCGTAAATTTCCGGTGCTAAACCGATGCATAATTACACTAATTGTAGCAACAAGCCCACCAGAATACCGCTGGCCAGAAGCGATCTGCTGGTGGCGTTCATACAGCTGAATCGCGTGTGGACAAAGAGCCGAAGGTAATCAAAACCCAACCTTCGATGGCATCTTTGCACCCACAAGCTCCTGCGACCAACATCAATATTGCCAACCATGCCCCGTTTAGTGAAATCGGCGGCCGTCGTCGTATTAATGCCCATGCTTCACCTCCACATGACCAACCAGCCAACTACTCCCACACATCGTCTTCACCCAGTGACCCATTAACCATCCCGAATATCGAATATCCAGCTATCAGCGATGTCCTGGAGGAATTACACAGGATCTTTCCCGCGCTTGACCTTCCACAGTATGGTTTAGCGCTATCCAATCATCGCATTGTCACCGTTGACGATATCAGATCTACGGGCAAAGACTTGCTCATTGACATTGGCATGCCTCCGACGATATTTGACATATTTTACGACTGTGCCATGAGATCGGTTCTCGTCGCGGAAGGTTATGGAGTCTCTCAGCCACGATATTGAATGACGCGGCATCTGCCTGTGCACGTCGTTGGCGAAGATAGCCAATGTTGGTATGGCAGGATGGACTGAGTCCAATCTCCAATTGGTATGGTTATTTCACGGCATAGGGTCGTATTTTGCTTCATCAGATGACTATATTCCCAAGGCCGGTTGTCATATACTGTGAAAATATAATGTGCCATTCACAAGTGCTATTAACTGACTTCTGGTGCCCCTTAAATCACTCCACAAATGAATGTGTGTTACTTTTGGTCTTGCAATATTCGAATATGGTCAGGCCACGTATTGTTAAGTTTGTCGGTGGAGGATGGACTCGATGTCAATGCCAACAGCCACAGTCACATACCAAGAACTCCTCCCGCTCTTCCTGGGTCGACTTGTTATCGAATTGACCAGGCTGAGTGACCTTCTCATCAATATCGAGATTGAAAGTTAACGGGGCGCCATCAAGAGGGTGATACTATCACTGACCCCCCTTTTGAAAACTTGATATTGCGAACTAAATTTTGACCCGAATGCCTCGATTCTTGTTTTGCAGTTAATTGACTTGCTTGCAGGACCTTGGATCTGAATTATGAACAATTTATTTCGGAGCCATAGAATGTATTGTAAGGGTAATACAGTCTCAAAATGTGTATTTGAGAACAGCCTAGCATCGGCAATGGTAATTTCATAACAAAATTACAGCATACTTAGAGACATTCAAGTATGTGGGATACCAATTTTCAAGGCAATCCATGCAGTAGCGAGTGTTCTGGAAGGCAGCCAATATATAGTGTTACACGGCGTGACATCTCTGATTTAACAAGGCGAAGACAACCGGGGACCATTAGCCAGCAGCGTCGTCTGCGCAAAGGTCCAGGCTTGAAGCAACGACACATTCCTTGTGCCAGCCAATGACCGAGAGAGAATAAGACAGCTCGCCTTCGTACATCATGCCACACGCTAGCGTTTGTGAACTTGCGGCGGCCGGCTTATGTAATCTTACATAATCAACTTTGTCACAAGCGGGAGGTGGGGTTAGCGTCGACCATAGGAGGAGGTTGCGCGTAAGCATACGGCGCGGAGGGGATGCAAAAGGTGCCGCCTTTTCGTAAGTGCACAGGGGACAGCGTGACGTCGATGAAACTTGATATTGGATAATCCTATATCCCCAGATGACCTATCCCCGGGTGATGATGCGGGGGAGAGCAAGGAGGGTTGGAGGGACTGTCACTTGACGAGCCCGAAGGGGAAAGACCTGGTGGCGTCCATGAAAGTAGCCCTCAAGCAACATAAGCAGGTCTTGACTGAATCCCGACGAAGGGACAGTAGACGACTGCCGCAAGCCTGCACCTTTCGATCCCGGTGGTATATTCTGCAATGGGAGAGTGCTAATCCGGGATTGTCCCCATTATCGCGCTGTATGGTACTGGTGAATGATTCCCCATCGCTCTTGCGGATGACAGCAGCGCGGTTTGCTGACAACATTGCCGCCGGGCTGTCAGCGAGGGTCTTCCCGATAGCTGAGCCCAGGCTTCGTTGGAATAGCACCAATCTTGTATGAATTTTGATGCGAGGATGAGTGACGCGAGGAAGGTGCGGCGGGGACAGAGGAGGGGCGAAGGGAGAGGTGTCGGATTCTGCATAAGATGCGATTTGAGGCCGAAAGCTGGGAAGTTTTGCAGGGAGAATCATCATAATGCGAACAACGATGCATAGACGGAATATATCTAAATTACTTGCAAAATATTTTCATTCTATCCACGTGAAGCGCCGAATAAAAGCTGTCCCGAAGTGTTTGGCAAGCTCAAAGGGCACAGCGGGTGAGCCTTATAAGCATCACCAGGGATACG
>Ga0137418_10002327_pt1 | contig 17419 bp, 9 predicted proteins | sample CZODoug3_1_2_16f_FD_122242 | JGI IMG/M metagenome (GOLD analysis project Ga0137418, IMG submission 122242) | Vadose zone soil fungal communities from Angelo Coast Range Reserve, California, USA - CZODoug3_1_2_16fungal (Hybrid Assembly) | ecosystem: Environmental > Terrestrial > Soil > Vadose... | reverse complement strand
CGAAGTATCCAGCGCACGGGGGCGGCCATGCTCCCGATGATGTACTTGCTGAAACCGGTGGCCAATAGAGCGTCGTAACAGTCCGGACAAACCGCCAGCAACTGCTGCGCCCAGACCGAAGCCTCTTTGGCGGAGTGCAATGACGCCAGGTTGCGCTTCTCTATGAGTGCTGCGTAGTCGGCTTCGAGACCGGCCGACAAAGTCAGAGCAAAGAGAGCATCCTTATCCTTGCGATCCTTCGCCAGCCGAACATGGGCTAAATTCGAGGCCCGCTGCAGGCACGCCTGAAATCGGACTCTGACGCCGGGATCGGGTGACACCTTGGCGCGGCGTTCAAAGGCATTATCGTTCTCGTAAAACTGCGACTCCAGCACACCCAGCCGGTTGAATTCGGAGAACAACCATCCGGCAGCCTGGCTCACTGGCCCCATGGGATCATCCGGATGCTGTGCCTCCCATGCAGCGAAGTCCCTCTGGGCAACATCAAAATTCAAGTTATACAGGTCGTGGAAACCCTGATCCAGGGCTGTCCCGACCAATGGGACCGGACTGGCGTGTGCGCTTAGCATGAATAACAGACACACCGAGAACGTGGTCCCGAGACACGCGGCAACTGTCCGAACGAGGATGCTCCCGTCGCTGCGGAACTTCGAAGGGCGGGAATCGCTGTGGCTGGCTCTCATTATTCGGTTATCCTGATTCGGTTATCCTGGCACCGAGCTGGTCGTCGAAAAGCTTCCGTACCTTTTACGATGCAAAAAATCCCGGCCGTGACAACCAGATTCGTTCGATTTCGTGCAACTTCCCGGCAATGAAAAGACTTTCTAGCAAATTGATCCGTTGGCGGCAGCCACTCCCGGAGGAAGACGCTCCATGACTGATTCTCCCATAGCTTACGCTCCCGGCTGGCCGGGGATTGCTCCCCGCTGGACCTCGAGCGCTAAAAGCGGGGTCGGCACGGCCCTCAACCAACACAGCAAAGTTTGGTTCACTCTCAGCCACGGCATCCTCAACGAAGTTTACTACCCGCGTGTCGACCAGGCTTGTACGCGCGATCTTGGGTTTATCGTCACCGATGGCCGCGAATTTTTTTCTGAAGAAAAGCGTCATTGCACTTTTGAAAACCGGCCCTTCGACCCCGGCGTTCCGGCGTTTGAGTTGGCGAATACCTGCATCAGCGGACGATACCGCATCCACAAGGAGGTGTTCACCGACCCCTACCGTAACGTGGTGCTCCAGAAGGTTCGTTTTGAGCCCCTGAAGGGGCAACTCTCCGATTATCGCCTGTACGTTTTGCTGTCGCCCCATTTGGCTAACAGCGGCTACGGCAACACCGGATGGGTGGGCGATTACAAGGGCGCGTCGATGTTTTTCGCCGAACATGACGGCGTCACCCTGGCCTTGGCTAGCTCTGCGCCGTGGGGCAAGAAGTCGGTGGGGTTTGTAGGTGCCTCGGACGGTTGGCAAGATCTCTCACAACATTTTCAAATGGAGTGGGAATACAGGCGAGCTGAAAACGGCAACATCGCGATCACCGGAGAGATTGACCTTGCGGCCTGCCAGGGAGAGTTTGTGCTGGCATTGGGTTTCGGCGCCATCTGGTCGGAAGCCGGGCAGCAATCGCGGGCTGCTTTGTTTGAAGATTACGCGGAATTGCGCGGCCACTACGTAGCCCAATGGAAGACGTGGCAGGACGGTTTACTCAAGCTCGACCAACCACAGCGCTCGGGCGACCTCTATCGAACCTCCGCGGCAGTGCTACGAACCCACGAATCAAAAGATTTTCTGGGTGGCGTTATCGCCAGTCTTTCCATTCCCTGGGGGTTTAACAAAGGCGATGAAGACCTGGGCGGATACCATCTCATCTGGCCGCGCGATCTGGTAGAAACCGCTGGTGCGATGCTCGCCGCCGGCGCAGTGATCGACGCGGCCAAGGTGCTTCGCTATCTCGAAGCCACGCAAGAAGCCGAAGGCAACTGGCCCCAGAACATGTGGCTCGATGGTCGGGCGTACTGGCATGGCGTCCAGATGGATGAGACAGCCTTCCCTATTCTCTTGCTCGATCTGCTGCGGCGTGAAGCACCGCCTGCCGCTTTGGGCAATCTGCAACGCTGGTGGCCGATGGTACGCAAAGCCGCAAGTTACATCCTGCGCAACGGGCCGGTCACACAACAGGATCGATGGGAAGAAGACGCAGGCTATTCCCCGTTCACGCTGGCCGCAGAAGTCTCGGCGCTGCTGGCCGCGGCTGACATCGCCGAGCTCACCGGACACAAGGAAGCTAGCCCGACGCTGCGAGATGCAGCCGACGCCTGGAACGACAACATCGAGCGCTGGATCTATGCCACCGGCGGAGACCTTGCCCAGCAGCTCGGAGTGGACGGCTATTACGTACGCATCGCTCCGCCGGATACCGACTGGGCGGCGTCGCCCACACAGGGTTTCGTGCCCATCAAGAATAAACCGCCGGGCGACAATCTGGAGCGGGCCTCTCACGTCATCAGCCCCGACTCATTGGCGCTGGTGCGATTCGGACTCAGGGCTCCCGATGATCCCCGAATCCTTAACACTGTCAAAGCCATTGACGCCCTGCTCCGGGTGCAACTGCCGCAAGGACCTTGCTGGTACCGCTACAACGGCGATGGTTACGGCGAGCACGAGGATGGTTCTCCCTTTGACGGCACTGGGATCGGTCGTCCTTGGCCATTGCTCGCCGGAGAGCGCGCTCACTACGAACTGGCGGCTGGACGTCGAAAAGAGGCGGAAGCTCTTCTTTCTGTCATCGAGAAATCCACATCTGGCCAAGGCCGCCTGCTTCCCGAGCAGGTGTGGGATGCAGCCGATATCCCGTCCCTGGAACTGTTTCGCGGCAAACCCTCCGGCTCAGCCTGCCCCCTGGTCTGGGCTCACTCAGAGTATGTAAAACTCCGCCGTTCCCTGCGTGACGGCAGGATTTTCGATCAACCGCCGCAAACAGTACAACGCTATCTGATTCAAAAACATGAGAGGCAAATCTTCGGGTGGAGGTTTAATAATAAATGTCGCACCATCCCACGCACCAAAAGACTCCGACTGGTCTTGCTTTCACCCGCCATGGTGCGCTGGACTCTGGATGGCTGGCAAAGTTCCGAAGACACCCATACTCGCGACACCGGGTTGGGAATCCACACGCTCGATCTGCCCACGGCTTCCCTTCCTCCCGGGAGCCAGGTCGTCTTCACATTCTTCTGGCCGCAGGAAAATCGTTGGGAAGGCGCAAACTATGGCGTCGCGGTGGAGTAGCTCCGCCGCGGGTCGAGCGAGTTTTGAAGCGCACCGCGAAAAGGCACAGCTAGCAACCATTCTGGCAGAAGGCCCGGGGCATGAGCTCGATCCAAACTCGGCCAGCTTCGCTTCCGATCTCTTCGGCTGCATCCGTGGTTCTACATGGCGGATTTGTTGTCACGGGAATCCTGACCACGCTGATTGGACCTATATTGCCGATACTCATTGGCCGGTGGTCTTTAACCGACCAGCGTGCCGGTCTATTTTTCACGGCGCAGTTTTGCGGGTCTATGGCGGGGGTCACTTCGCTCGGCTGGCTGATCAAACGGGGATATCGGCACGCGCTGGTATGCGGCTTCAGCCTGATCGCGGGGGAGTGGCAGGGTTAAACCTGGGCAGCTATGTTGCGAGCCTCGCTGCCGCAGCGCTGTTCGGCTGTGGATTGGGGCAGGTTCTTTCTGCCACGAACTTGGGGGTGGCGGAGGTTGCGAAAGCGCGTCGAGTGGCGGCCCTCAGCATTCTGAACCTGATGTGGGGAATGGGCGCTATTGCGTCTTCCCCATTGGGGATGCTTGCCGGGCGGCGCGGGGCAACGGCATTGCTTCTCTGTGCGGTCGCGATTGGCGCGCTGTTGACCGCTTTGATTTTGGCCGGGATGAACTTGCAGCCCGGAACCACGGAAGATGACGGGCAGCCCGGTCCCACGCGCTCGGAGAATATCAGCACGCGAAGCACTGTGAGTCTGGCTGCGCTGTTTTTTCCATATGTCGGCTCCGAGAGTTCGGTTGCGGGTTGGGTGGCCTCGCTGACGAAACGGACCAATCCTGATTCTGGCGACCTTTGGGCCTTGGCGCCCATGTTTTTCTGGGGAGCACTGTTCGCCGGCCGGGCCCTCGTACCGCTGGTCCCACTGCGGCGGCGCGAACGCACGATGCTGGCGAGCGGCTTGATCGTGGCTGCCGCTGGCATCTGTCTTCTACTCGAAGCCAGGACATTCGCCAGCGTCGCAATCTGCGTGACCGCCGCCGGATTGGGACTCGCTGCGATTTATCCCATCCTGGTTGCCTGGCTGGTGAAGGCATTTGGCGAAAGGTCGAGGCGAATCGGGGCGGTTATGTTCGCGCTGGCGGGAATGGGGGGAGCTACGATGCCCTGGCTCGTGGGACTACGGTCGACAAGAACGGGAAGCCTGGGGGCTGGTCTGTTAGTACCACTGGCGGGATGCGTGGCGATGTTCGCATTGCTAGCACGATGCTCGAGCCCATTTTTCGAGGGGCAAGCAAGCCGGAACAATAGCCTTTATTCACGGCTTGCTCTCAAGATGAGTTGGACAAACTATTTCCAAACCAAGGTGGTCACTGAATTTGCCTTCCATGGAACCGGAGCCGTCATCTTCCGCAGCCGCAGTTCGATCGCGCTTCGAGCTCCCGTGTTGGTCACGATGAGCAACCTGTGGGGCGGCTAGTGCCGGTGAAGGACAAACGTATTGATGCGCTTGGGCACTTCTCCTACGGGAATCACCGCTATTTCCGCCAGTGTATTTGCATTAATAGCGGACACCGATCTCGCGGCCGAGTTGGAAACATAGACAACTTTGCTGTCGGGCGTAAAGGTGATCCACTCCGGCACCGAACCGGTTGGGGAATGACCGAGCGGATTCACTTCGGGCAAGGCTCGATAGCCGACTAATTTCAGCTCAGGAAGGGAGTACTTGAACACCGCATTGGCAATGGTGCTGTTGACCCAGAGTGATTTCCCGTCGGGCGCAACCCCGATTCCGTGGGAGGGCGTGGCGGTTCGAGCCTCGGCGATTCCGAATCCACCCGGTTGCTGCGGCAACTTCACTCTGGTGACCTCCGTGCGTTTTCGAAAATCCACAACCGCGAATCCGTTAAAGCCGCCGAGCTGGACGAAAATACGGCTGGTGGAGCCATCAGAATTTGTCTCGAAGGCCATGGGACGCACAGGCCGGTCGAACTTAACTTCCCAGACCACCTTTTCGGTGGCGAGATCGATCACGGTGGCGGCTTTATTTTCTATCGAACCGCTGACCGCATACTGGCCGTCCGGTGTGACGAATACATTGTGCACGCTGCCATCAACGGGAATGCTTTTAGTACGCTTCAGCGAAGTTGTGTCGATCACGTCGACGACGCCTGCCCCAGCCCGGATGCCAACCAGCACGCGGCTTCCATCTTTAGTGATGGCGAGATTGTTGGGACGGGCGCTGAGGGGTACTTTCTGAAGAATCTCCCCACTCGTTCGATCCACTACATCGAGCACACTCTCGGCTTCATTGCTGACATAGACTCGCGCCCCGTCCGGGGAAAAGGCGATGCCATGCGGCAACTCTATCCCCCGGATTACTTGCACGACTTTGTTTGTGGCCGGATTAATCACGTCGATAGTGTCGCCAGCACTGTTTGTCACATAAATCCGCACTGTCTCTCCGGATGAAGGATCGGAATCGGCTCCTGACCGGAGGCCGCGAACCCAGTCAGCCAGGACAAGCCAGTCGGGGTCGGTCTGAGAGGCGAACTGTCTGCCCCCGGAATGAAAGGGATCTCCCCCGGCCTCAGGCGCCAGCGGGTGGATCAACAGCCGGCTCGACGCCGGATCCCCGGGAACAACCTGCTGTACAGCGTTTTCAAAATTACGCTGTGATTGCTCGTCGGTCCAAGTCGAGTTATCGGGTAACAACGTTTCTAAGTGAAAATTCTTGTTCCCAAGGATGTGGCAGCCGTAGCACCGAGCGTGACCGCCTCGCTCGTTCAAAAAGACAGGCTGAACCCTGGTTTTAAAGAATTGGAAATCGAGAGCTTCGGCGGTCACGGAATGCGGTGCCACTGGAACAGCCGCCTCGGTCTCGACGCTGTGGCCCACCCAATCCGCAAGCATTTTCCATTCGGGATCGTCCTGGGAGGCCCAGAATTTGCCGCCCGTGTGGTAAGGATCTCCCCCAGCCTCCTGCGCCAGAGGATGAAGGAGCAATCGGCTCTTGAGCGGTTGCGACCGCGTGATCAGCTGGGAGATGACCGCAAAGTTTCGCCGCGATTGCTCCTCAGTCCACGACGAACTTCCCGGCGAAAGCGGTTCCAGACGCAGGCGCGTGACTAACTTCGAATGGCAATCGTAGCAGCGCACCCCGTCTTGCCGTGGTTTGAGAAAAATTGGTTCGATGCGAGTGCGGTAAGTTTCAAGATCGGAAGCGGACTGCGCCTGCGCCGTTCCTGCGTCTGACTGTTGCGGTACTCGGGCCTCCAGAATCAAGCTCCGGGACTGCTCCTGCGAGAATCCAACCGATCCACAGATCAAGGTTGCGAGACACAATATGGATACGTTTTTCATCGTCGCGTGCTCAGCTCCGTTGCAGTAACGGACGCAGCTCCCGGATGTCGTTCACGTTCTCGAGTCCCATGACTCGCTCGATGAGCTTCGAGCAATTTCCGGCGCCAAGAACAGGCGTCATCAACTCGCGCGCCTTGGCAACCACTTCTTCGGTCGTCATGGGATTCTCCGGAGTGCCTCGCACATGCTCTACGCGTTCGCTCAAGTGCGTCCCGTCGTTGAGCGTAACCTCAACGATGGCGACTCGCACGGGTATCAGCTTCTCTAACTCTGGATCGGGGACGAGTTGTATTTTAGCGCGCTCGCGCAGGACGGCCGGATCCTGCATGCGTGGCTTGTCGTGGGCTGCGCGGAACGAGACGGTCTTGTCGAGCAGCATCACCGCGACCAAATGCTGGAGACAGATATCCGGCATGTCTCGGTCGTTGACGGTGTAGGCAGCGCTGGTGGCGACACGCACCACGACCTGTTTTACCTGATCCGCCGGGAAGGGTTGGCGCTTATAAAGTTTTTCCATTGCATCCAGTGGCGCCTGGATCGGACCACCCGTGGTCCACTTTTTCAGCGTGGTTTGCGTCACTCCGTAGAGCTGGCCGAGTTGATCGATCAGACCCGCGGGGTCAGCCTTGGAATTGTAAGACTCCACAAAATTGTTGGGCCCGGAGAGAACATCGTCGACGCCTGTCCAGCCGGCGTGAACCACCAGGGCGGCATTGACGCCGTTACGGGCTCCCATGGCGCCGAACAGAAAAGCTTTTTCGATATGGTCGGTGTCGCGCCGCCAGGCGCCGATGCCGGCGCCGGCCTGCTGCGCGGCATAATCCAGCAGCCAGCGCATCTGCTGGGCGTTCAGACTCGCGGCGCAACCGGCAGCGGCGGTCGCTCCCATGGTTCCTACCAGGTTGTGCGTTTCCTTCATTCCCGGACCGACCGTCTTCATGGCCCGCATCGCGATGTCATATCCCAAGGTCACAGCCCGCACGAAATGGGTCCCGCTTATGACGAATTGTTCGCCGGCAGCCAGGGCCGCGGGCACGAGGGCACATCCTGGATGGGCTCCTCCGGTGGTGAAGTCGTCGTCGGTCTCGTCGGAATGAGCAAGCTCGCCGTTCGCGAATGCAGCCTCAATGGGTCCACAGAGGATATTGGATGCGACCACGGTGGCAACCTTTTCGCCCCCGTAAGACCGAGCGAATTGAATCGCCATGCGTCCGGGGGGCAGATCCGCTCCCGACACCATGGCGGCGATGGTGTCAAGAATGTGATGCTTTGCCTCCTGCACCACATTGTCCGGCAGGGCCTGATTACGGGCATCGGCCATGTAGGCGCAGAGTTTCTCCATGACTGGGCTGATGGCTTGGCCCGCGGCGGCGGCCAATGCCGTGCGCGGAAACGCCGCAGCGGCGGTCATCCAGGCAGCGTGCTGCAACCATGCGCGTCGGGTCAGGCTTAGTGGGCGAGACTCACACTGCTGGTCTCGGTATCGGTATGTTGAATTCACTTCTCCACCTGGGTAAGAAGATTTTATGAAGCTAGTCCTACTCGCGGACGGTCAATGAGCGGTGCGACGAACTGATCGAGGCGGCGCCATCCGCGGATTGCGGGGGAGGGCTATGACAACCCGCGGATTCTTTGGCCGCCAAGCACCGACGCAGCCTTACCGAGAGTCGGTGCTCCGCACACAGGCTAGAAGATCACTTTGACGGCAAACTGAATCTCGCGCGCCGTGGTTGTGGTTCTGGTGAGTTGACCCGCCACGGTGTTCGGGTTTCCGCCACCATCGAAAATATCGGTGTTGGTGGGCGTGGCTGGCGGAGCAAAGTTGACATGGTTGAGAATATTGAAAATCTCTGCCCGGAACTGCACGTTGAACGTTTCCGAGATCCTCTTGATGTAGTTGTTCTTGAACAGGGAGAAGTCTAGGTCCGTCAGTCCCGGGCCGGTCAGGATATTACGGCCGGCGTTGCCGCGCAGGTTGTAACACAGGGGGAACGCCACAGGTGCCCCGACACTTGGCGGCAAGGGATCGCAATACTTGTTCCAAAAGGCCAGGTCGGGTGCCGTGGGAATGGCGAAGCATTGAGTCTTGATGTAGTTGTTGGGGTTTCCGGGGTTGGTAAGCGTGTTACAGCCGGGCCCACCCAGCCGGTTCGGAAATGCCCAGTCGTCGCCACTGTTGGTATTTGCCGGGTCTGAGCCTGTTCCCCACGTGGCAGTGAATGGGATTCCATCACTGGCGGTAAAGATCAGTCCAAGCTCCCATCCTCCCAATGCCCATTGGGCGGGCCCCGCAAGGGACTTTCGCGTCGGAAGCTCCCAGGTGCCGTTGACCACCACCGTACGACCAACATTGAAATCAGAGAGGCCGCGGCTCAATCTCATGTCGAACCAGTGAAGACTGGAAATCGAGTTGCCGAAAGTGTCTCCCGCAACCGACGCGGAGCTGGTGTCCATGCTCTTGCTCCAGGTAAATGTGCCCTGCATTTGAAAGCCGTGGCTCATGCGCTTGGCCAACTGAGCTTCAAATGCATTGTAGTAAGAGTGCCCGTCATAAAACATTCCCCGGACTGAACCGAAGTTGGGATTGATCGGATCCAGCGGACCTCCAAAATTTGGATCGGCGGGGTCTGTAACGAAGGGCCAGACATAACCGGCCGATGTCTTCGTCGGAATGACAAGGTCGGCCTCGTCCACCCGGAATGGCTGATGCACGCCACGCGAGCCGACGTAAGCCACCATCGCCGCCAGGCTCGGGGTAAGCTGCTGCTGCACATTAAGATTCCACTGAATCACGTAATTGCGTTTCGGGTTGGGTTCAGCATAAGTTGAGCGTAAACGGTTTGCCGGAAACGCAATGTCCTGGCCACCAAAATTGGGAAAGGGATTCGGGCAGCTGCATTCTCCCATGGGATCCTTGACCACGGTGTACTTAAAAAACGGTACAGCCTGCGTGGCCAGAAGGACGAATTGATATGGAAGCGGCTGAACATCGAACATCCCAATTCCTCCGCGCACGGCGGTTTTTCCGTTCCGCCAGGGGTCCCATGCAAAACCGATGCGCGGCTCGAAATCCTTCAGTGTTGGATTGCTGAAAAAGGGATTTCCGATATGGGCGGTAGCATCCGTGATGTTCCTTAAATTTGCCAGCTTGCCGGCGGTCTCACTGATCACGGTTGACATCTCGTAACGCAAGCCAAGGTTTAGTGTCAGGTTCGACCGCGCACGCCAATCATCCTGTATATAGGCGCCGAACAGAGTCTGCCGCAGATTGCGGGGGGAAAGCGTGCTGGCAATTCCACCCTGGAATTTCGTGGGCTGGTTGGTGAGAAATCCCTGCACGTTGTCGAAGTTCCAGATTCCGTTTGGATCGGTGTCGGCAACCACGTTGAGCATCATTCGTTCGGCGGCGACACCAAACCGGATGGAGTGCGTGCCTCGGGTGAGGAAGGCGTCGTCATAGAACTGGAGCGAATTCCAACGGTAAAAATAGGTCGGGCTCCCGCCCACTCCGCCCGTAAAGTCACTGAGCCCGCCGACAAGAACCTGGGTTGCGTCGCGGCCCGCAAATCCTGTGCCACCGACGCCCAAGTCGGCCCTCGCGGCGTCCGGATTAAGCGCCTTCAGGCTCTGATTGTTGTTTACCTTCTCGTGATTGCCGCCAATACGAACGGAATTAGCGAAGCGAGGGGTGAAGATGTGCGTCTCCTCTACCGCAAGGAACTGCCGCGAGGTCAAAGTGTCGAACTCAACGTTATTCAGTCCGTCAGGCGACGAGTACGGGGTTTTGTCGAACATGTACGAACCGAACAGACTGTCATTGCTGGAGAACCTGTGATCGATGCGCGCTGTGAAGAAGTTCTCGCTGACGATCTGCTGCCCAGTGAATGTATATTCTCCTGTGTCCCCGTTCCCCAGAATTGGTCCGTTGGGCAAATGATAGAAAGTAAAGTAAGCCTTTGCGTTCAGATCCACGCCATTCGCATCGGTGTTCGGCCCTACGGGAAGCTGAAAGGGCGAACAGGGATTGGAAGGATCCGCCCCTGCCGGGTTCGAGCACAGCAGTCCGTTGCGCGCATTTTGTGACGGCACGGTGGTTAGGGTCGAGATTCCCAGGGACTGCCGGATGCCTTCGTAGTCAGCGAAGAAAAATGTGTGGTCTTTCACAATCGGACCGCCGATAGCTCCTCCAAACTGGTTTCGCTTGAACGGCGGAATTTTTCCGACATCGAAATAGTTCTTGGAGTCCAGAGCGCTATTGCGAAGAAACTCGTACGCGCTGCCATGAATCTGATTCGTGCCTGACCGTGTAACGGCATTAACCACGCCTCCGGAGGTCTTGCCGTACTCTGCCGAATAGTTGCTGGTGAGGACCGAGAACTCCTGAATGGCATCCACACCCAGGCTCCCTCCCAGCACGCTGCCGGGCGCTCCATTGGCGTAATCATTGAGGCTAACGCCATCCAAACGATAATTGTTCTGCTGTGGCCGGGCGCCAGAGATCGTGAGCTGTTGTCCGAAACCGCGATTCCCCCGGTCCGTGCCTTGGGCGAAGTCGGGCTGAGTCTGGATTCTATTCACGCCCGGCTGTAGGGTTGCCAGGTCCGTCCAACTGCGGCCGTTGAGAGGCAACTCCCGCACCGTGGTCGCGTTCACCACTGCGCTGATGTCTGAGCTGTTGAGTTGCACGGCCGGCGCTTCAGCGGTAACCACCATTACTTCTGTCGAAGCGCTTCCGACGCGCAGAGTAAGGTCAAAGACCTGCTGCGCTCCGACTGTGAGCGAGATCCCCGTTCTTTCTTGGGTGGTGTATCCCTTGGCCGAGATAGTAACGTTGTATTCTCCCGGCAGCAGATTCGCGGCTGTATAGAAGCCATCCGAGTTGGTTGTAACGTTCGTGATCACACCGGTGGCTACATTCGTGATCACCACTCGGCTGTCAGGAACAACCCCGCCGGATGAGTCGGTTATAGTGCCGGAGAGAGTTGCTCCACTAACCTGAGCGCTGGATGGAGCTGAGGACAGGATTACTAAAATCAGGACTGCTGCGAGACATACCGCGTAGCCTGTGGAAATTCTTCGAGAAGGCATTGGGCTCCCTCCACACTTATGGCGCTGCCACTGTACGCCCATCGCGCAGTTAACCCAACATTAATTTCTGTTCAGGTTTACTCTTGAGGTTAGTCTCGGCGGAAGCGGTCGGCAGTACCACAATGAAGGTTGAGCCGACTCCCGGGGTAGAGTGGCACTCGATGACCCCGCCTTGGGTACGGACGATGGCCTGTGCGATGGCCAGGCCGAGACCTCCGCTATGAGCCTCCACGCCAGTGGGCGGCGCGGCTCGATAGAAGCGCTCAAATATGAAGGCCAGATGCTCGCTGGAAATTCCGATGCCCTGGTCTTCGAAACGAGCCCGTATGGTCCCATCCTTCTCGCCGAGAGACACGCGAACCTGGGTGCACTCAGGGGAGTACTTGATCGCATTATCGAGAAATATCAGAAACAGTTGATGGAGGAATGCTTCATCCCCGGAGTAGGCAACTTCCTGATTCAGCTCTCGTAGAATGGCAATATTCTTTGCCCGCGCACGCGATGTCACCAGTGCGCAAGCCTCTTCCAGAACCTCGTTGATGTAGAGCGGCTCAGACAACAGGTGAAGTTGTCCTGCGTCGGCCATCGAAAGCGTAAATAGACCTTCCACGATCCGAGTCAGTTTTTTGAACTCATCATCGAACAAGACAAGAGTTTTTCGATATTCCTCTGCACTGCGGGGTTTGGAAAGCAACAACTCAGTCTCGCCGTGAAGGACGGCCAGGGGAGTGCGCAGCTCGTGCGAGGCGTCCGTCACAAATTGCCGCAACTGGCCCACCGCTGAATCCACCCCCCGCAAGAGGTGATTAAACGTCTCCGCCAACAGCCCCAGTTCGTCATGGGGAGTGGATACCGGCAGTGGTGTCCAGAATCCCTGGCGGTTTGTGACCCGCTTCGCCATCAGGGCGGCGTGCTGGGTGAGCGCTGTAACCGGCGCCAGGCTTCTCCCTACATAGAACGCTGAAATGCCCGCCGTGAGCAGCAGGCTCAAGGGGAAAAGCAGCAAGGTGATGCTGCCAAAGCTATCCAGCACGCGGCTGGTGCCAAGCGTCGGGATCGCCACCACCAGAATACGTGTCCGGTTCGCCTGTTGAAAAGGGACCAGGGCGACGCGCACCGTTTGGGACATCCCGATGGTCCCAATTCCGAAAGTAGGGTGTGAAAAGGGCGGACTCATTCCATTCAGAGCGATTGGAGTTGTAAGATTTCTCGAAGATTGAAGAATGCCGCCAGTAGCATCCAGCAACTCGAAAAACTCGCCCGGGATGTCCAGCCGCTTTATATCCTGCGCGTTTGGTTCTGTAATGATGTCAGCAATCAGTGGACGAGACGTCTCCAGCAGCTGGCGGTTGAGTTGAGTGGGAATTTCGTGGGACAGAAGCCCCCAGAATGCAAGATAGGAGCCAGCCAGCAGTACCCCAACTACGGTAGTGAACAGCAACATCATTTGAAAACGAAGTGTTTTCGCTTTCATGATTCCGGCACTCCCAGGCGATAGCCGACACCCCGAACGGTATGAATCAGCTTTGCCGATCGATTCTGATCAAGTTTCTGGCGCAAACGGTTGATGTACACCTCTACCAGGTTGGTCTGGCTGTCGAAGTGACAATCCCATACATGCTCGACGATTTCGCTGCGGGTAACCAGTTCCGGAGCGCGTAGCAGAAAGAGCTCGAGGAGAGCGAATTCTTTGGTGGTAAGGGGAATGATCTCCTGCCCGCGTGTAGCCCGGCGGCGGTGACGATCGAGAGCGAGGTCTCCATAGCGCAGCTTGGCGTTGCCGCTATGGAAGCCGCGCCGAACCAGCGCTCGCACCCGCGCCAGGAGTTCTGCCAGGACAAAGGGCTTGGTGAGATAGTCGTCAGCGCCGGCGTCCAGTCCCTCCACTCTCTGCTCGATCAAACCCCGAGCCGTGAGCATCATGACGGGAGCCTCTATCCCTCGTTGGCGCAACTCGCGGCAGACTTCGATCCCGCTAAGACCAGGCAACCGGACGTCGAGGAGGATGGCGTCGTAAGAAACATCTGCACCAGATTCAAGGGCCTTCTCGCCGGTTTCCACCACGTCCACCGCGTATGTGTTTTCTCGCAAGGCGCGTGCGATGAAGCTGGCGACCTTCCGCTCGTCTTCGACCAACAGGATCCGCATAGACCTTCCTCAATATCATCGCACGACGCTTGCGCCCCATCAAACAAAGGCGCCCACCACATCTGTTGGATCCCGTTTGATCCCGCCTTTTCTTTCCCAGGTCCTTAGTGCACCTCGAAGACCAGAATCTCGGCGCTCGTCGTTCCCTGCTGGGGGACCGCCACGAAGTAGCGATTCAGTTCAGGAACCAGGCGCGCCGTTCTTCCGACCGGCCCCGTCGGTACTTTTCCCAGCGGCTTGTAGTTGTCTCGATCAGTCTGCTCGTATACATCTACGCTGCCGTCCCCCGCAGCGTAAATACGCTTTTGGACAGGATCGTAAGTCAGGTCATCAACACCTTTTGTCATGGCTAACGCGGTGACTTCCTTTCCGGTTTCGGTGTTCAACACCACGATGTCTCCGCTGCGGCAAGCCACGAACAACCGATGGTTCGACTCGTCGAACCCCATCGCCACCGGCCCCTTACACTTGGTGACAGGCCAACTGGCGACCACTTCGCGTTTGTCTCGGTCAACCACCTCAATCTGACTCTTGTCCCGGTTGTTGACGTACATCTTAGGACTGGATTTCTCCAGCGCCATGGCCTCCAGCGTTTCCCCGTCGATCTTGATATCAGCGAGTTTTTTGCCTGCGGTAGTATCTACGACGCTGAGCATGGAGTACGTCTGATGGACGTCACCGCCGCCATTGTCGATGTATAGATACTTGGTGGTCGGATCGTATCCGATTGAATCAGCGTCCTCCAGCAGTTTCACGCTTGACAGTAGAGTGTATGTTTTGCCGTCGAATATCTTGAGATCCCCAGCCTCCCCATCGGTCACATAGATGCGGTTGAGGTCTTCGCGATAGAGCACGGCATGGGGCCTCTCGATCCCGGATATGGTGTGGACGGGCTTGCCCGTCTTGAGATCAAAAACCAGGACAGCCTTATAGGACTCCGGAGTCGCAAAAAGCCGGTTGCCCTTTAAATCGACCTCAAAATGATCAAAATGTCCTTTCACGTCGGGAGGCAGCGTAATGGTCTGGACCAGCTTGAGCGGCGCGGTTTCTTGACTCTGCACCGTTGTGCCCATAGCGATGAAAACCGTCATTAGAACGAAAACCCATTTCTTCATGATTCTCTCCCTAACCTGAGTTCCATATTTTTGCGGGACAGATTTAGCAGAAGCTTTCGACCTGGCTGCGGCCTCCAAGCCCGCGCCACAACCAGCGCGGACAGCATAATTCATCCATCGCCATGTGAACTGAAACCAATATTAATTTCTGTTTAGCTGACAAAACGGGACACTATGAGTTTTGCTTGAAAACACGCTACTTTGGTCCGCCGCATCCCTCCCCTGGTGTCTCCCGGCTGAGAACGCACGTTGACTCAATAACTACGCTGGCGTAGCATCCGCCCGTCGAGCACCAAGATTTTCATCGGCTTGCGGATCACTTGGGAGGGAAATCATGAAGCAACGCCACCTGGTCATTTGTGCGCTATGGGTCGCTCTCGCAGTCAGCTGCCAAGGTCAAGATCACGCACCCCTGAAGCTGGTCGCGACCATTCCCCTGCCCGGGCTCCACGATGGCGACTTCGACCATTTCGCTCCCGACGTCGATGGGCACCGCCTGTTCCTGACCGGCGAGGAGAATGAGAAGGTTCTGGTCTTAGATACCAACACAAACCAGCTGGTTCACACCATGGAAGATGTAAAGGCGCCACATGCGATTCTCTTCCGTAAGGATTTAAAAAAGCTTTTCATCGTGGCAGGTGACGCTTCCGCGGTCCAGGTGCATGACAGCGATAGTTATAAATTGCTGGGGGAGATCAAAGTCTCTATCGATGCGGATTCCATCGCGTACGATCCCGCCACTCATTACCTCTACGTCGTCAACGGTGGGCGGGAGGCGCATACTCCATACTCGTTAATCAGTGTGATTGATACCGACAACTCCAAGAAGCTACGCGATATCAAAATCGACACCAACCATGTCGAGGCGATCGTCCTGGAGAAGTCCGGACCACGCATGTTTATCAATCTTACGGGTAAGAGTGCCGTCGGGATCCTCGACCGGAACAAGTCTGCACTGTTGGCCACTTGGCCTTTGCCGGCGGGCGACAAACTGAACGTTGCCATGGCTTTTGACGAACCGGACCACCGCTTGTTTGTGATCACCAGAAATCCGGGAAAGCTGATTGTCCTGAACTCGGAGAGCGGCAAAGTCATCACCAGCTTGCCGGCAGTAGGCATGGTCGATGACATGAGTTACGACGCCGAGCATAAGCGCCTTTATCTGGCCGGCGACGGGGCTGTGGACGTTTTCGAGCAGAAAGATTCCGATCATTACGCTTTGTTGGCGAAGGTTCCAGGAGCCTTCCGGGCAAAGACGGGCATTCTGGTGCCGGAATTGAATCGCTACTATCTCGCCGTTCCTCGTCATCAATCGCATCACGCCGAAGTGCGCGTATACAAGGTTGGGCCCTAGGATGCACGGACGGTTTGAGACCGCCAAGCGTTTGCGCCACAAGCCCAGCACCTGGGAGTCTGCACATTGGCTACTAAATCTTCGATCCTAGAAAGCAATACGAACGCGTCCGAGTCTCTGGCTCCGACTCGCGTGCGATGGCGCGTTGTCTTTCTCCTGGCAATTACTGCCGGCCTCACCTACATCGATCGACTCAATCTTGGACTGGCGGGCAAGTACATCCAGGATGAATTCAGGTTCAATACCCAAACCATGGGTTGGATCCTGGGCGCATTCAGTCTGGGCTATGCCTTGTTTCACGTACCTGGAGGATGGCTCGCGGATCGCTTTGGCGCGCGCCGGGTGCTCGCGGGCGCCATCCTTTGGTTCTCCATTTTCACTGCGGCCACTGCGATTGCGCCAAGCCTGCCGCTCATGAAAGTTCTTGGGGCTGCGTGGGCGTTTGTGATTGTCCGCTTTGTCATGGGACTCGGTGAAGCCGCAGCGATGCCAGTAGGTAATAAGATGATGGCCTACTGGCTTTCAGAAAAAGAGCGCACTTTCGGCACTAGCGTCTTCCTGGCCGGTGTTGGAGCGGGTGTAATCGCAGCTCCATTTCTCATTACCGCGATCGTCAAACACTGGGGCTGGCGGCCCGCTTTTGTTTTCCTGGGAATCATCGGCATCTTGGTTGCTGCACTCTGGTACTTATTGGTCAGGGATCTGCCAGAGGAACATCCCGACGTTAATGCAGCAGAACTGGCGCTGATCGGCCGGTCCAGCACGGCTGCGTTGCAGACTCCTCAGCATGTTGCCAAGATAAATGTTCCGTGGCTTCGGCTGCTGTCCAATCGCTCCATGTGGGGACTGATGATCAGTCACTTCTGCCTGGTCTATCCGGTCTACATATTTTTTACGTGGTTCTTTATCTACCTGGTCCGAGTTCGGGGTGTGACAATTTCTAAAGCCAGCCTCTGGACGTCAGCGCCGTTTGCGGCAAACCTGGTGATGGTTCCGTTGTGGGGCTGGCTGTCCGACCGCATCGCTGATCGAGTAGGCAAGCGGCGAGGACGCCAGGTGGCGGCCTGGTTCGCGATAGGGTGCTCCGCCGTTCTGCTCTTTT
>Ga0137418_10002326_pt1 | contig 17420 bp, 19 predicted proteins | sample CZODoug3_1_2_16f_FD_122242 | JGI IMG/M metagenome (GOLD analysis project Ga0137418, IMG submission 122242) | Vadose zone soil fungal communities from Angelo Coast Range Reserve, California, USA - CZODoug3_1_2_16fungal (Hybrid Assembly) | ecosystem: Environmental > Terrestrial > Soil > Vadose... | reverse complement strand
AAGTGACTGGCCACTCAGTCTGGGACCCAATGCAGGCCAGCTCGGGTGGCCCATCTGACATGGGCAATTGTCAAGTCGGGTGGCTGGTCTGAGATGGACTAAGTCACTGAAGGGGCTGGTTTCTGACCAGCAGCAGCACCAGAACAATGGCCTTCGTTGCAAGACATCAGTAGGTATGATGGATGATGATGGGGGAGGCAAAACCGTGTGTTGTATGTGGCTTTATACCTGCAAATGCCCAACGGTTTGGCGCAAGAGCAGGTTGGTTGCTTTGAGACCACTGACAGAGCCTCCAAGTCTGCTTTTATCCGCATAGTTGCCAGCGCAACGCCTCTGCTCTCATCGCCGGGTATCTTGTCAGGGTAACGACGACAGACTGCTCTCATTCCTATGGCTACCAGCGAATTGGCATAGCTAAGAAAAAAGTAATTGGCATTGCAAATTGCGAAGGGCGGCTGAGAGCCAGGAATGGAATGTGAAGTCAAATTGATGGTACATTGCTCCCAACCTGCCTCCAGCAAATCAGTCTAGTGCAATAGTTGGGTAGGTCTCTGTCATCTGTAATAAGCAATGCAGGCACGGTTTGAGATGCATTAGAAGATATACCTTGCCTGAGCTGTCGTGCATTTCAGGAGAATCAAAGAGCGAGATATCGGCGGCGCTGATGCTGCTGAACAAAGGAAGTGACCTCCTGTCTCATCGTCCGAATTTCCTCCAAAATCTGCAGATTCAGCTCCAGCATCTTGTCCTCGAAGCTGGTGCCAAATCCCTGCTGCCCCAAATTTGAGGCCACAATACTGCTATCTGACTCAGTTGATGCTGCATGATGTTTCTTCCGTAGTCGCTTGACTGGCTTCAGCTTTGAAGGCATGCTTTCGCTGGAGCGTGTGGGGGATAGTTTTCTTTTAATCGACGCAGTCTGTGTAACATGAGCTAAAACTGACTGCAAGCATTAAAGCCGAAATACGTCACCTTCCTTCCACTGGTTTGGCTTGGACTGGGAGTCGAAGGAGTAAGAAACTGGTGTCCAGACGCATCTGACTGGTCGGGATAATCGACATCTTGGTAAAAACCTTGGCCTTCTTGGTATGGTGAGAACTTGAATGGGCTTGACGGTACGGCGCTGGGTGTGCGTGATTGAGGTATGGGCGTGCGTGGTCTACGCACAAATGGATTGGCACGTGCGTTACCCATGGTGCAACTAGGAAGAGAGTCGGAGGAGACGAAAACGGGCAATATTGATGCATATATATACCATACTCAGAGCAATTGAGAGCAGCAGCTAAGTTACTAAGCGCTAAGTGGTCGCGATGGTTAAGAGGCTGTGTTCTCAATTTGCGGCAACCAAGTCTGCCAACATGATTGAGCTGTAAAAACACTTGTGATGGCATAAATCAAATAATAGGAATGGTGGAATGAGCTGATCGCTCAATGCCAGCGGCAGCCTACATAGCTCAATATATATGCCCAGAATCTATGACAAATAATAATACATCCCATAGAATTCTTCGTCCTCTATCTCGTCTTCCTCGTCTTCCCCGAAACCAGAGTCATCATCATCAAGGTCCAAACTATAGTCATTACTGGATCTGTCATCCTCTTCGACGCTTGTACTTGAGCCCGACGAAAGCTCCTCCTCCAAACACCAAGGGATAAAAATTGAACAATTATGTTCTTCATCCGGCCGCTGATGCCCAAGTTCCTCCTGGGAATCCATCTGAGATGTGCTAGCCGATTGCTGATGTAGTGTGCAGGAGGCAGGGCGAGTAAAGGAATGGCCTACGCCGAGACCGAAATGGTACCTCATCATCATGTCGCGATCAACAAAGCTTTGAGTTATTCAGTGGTGAATATAGATGCACTTCACCAATGTACTCACCGATTTACGTAATAAGCGCACCAATCTACGGAATCCTTGGCGATGGACGACAGGCCTTTACCATCCGCATGAAGTTGTCCTCTGGCAAACGCTGGAACAACATGGCAGCCTCTCAGTACATCGGAGGAGTCAAGAAAACCGATTGCGCCGTCTTCGTTAAGCGATGGAAATCGAACGAGGTCAAGTTTTTGGGCGTGCCATCCCATGCTTATGGCGTCCACAGTCTTGTACCATCGAACCCATAAGAATTCCAACCGGAGTGGCTCGTAGTTAATCATCCCTAGACCCATGTACACCGCGTTAACGTGATAAACGCCAAGAACGCGGGCGTATCGGAATGGATGGTCCGTGGCAGAGTCGTCTGCATTGTTGGCCAAGACCATTATGTTATGGTGTGATGTCGAAGCGTTCAAAACATCTTGAGAGCGCCGGACATCATAGGAGGTGTAGTTGATGCGCATTATATTGTGGTGATAAATTCGATTGTTCCTAAAGGCGACTGAATTTGGATTGACGTCGTCTGAAGCAAGTGTGCCATGGCCCTGGTCCTTCAGTTTTGACAAAATGCGGGGGATGAGGTGCTGCCTCAACTTAGGCAAGAAATTCTGTGGAAGGAATGGAGTTAACAATAGGAGAGATCGTCTCTCAAATTGACGGCACCTGAATGGCAGGGTCGCCAGCATGCCGACGAAGAAATGTGCCAATGTGCTCGAAACGCTTTTGGGAGACGCCGATGTGATGATGTTCCTGCGGCGTGCCTCCCACTGGATCACTCCGGCCTTGCCTTGAAAGCCATGCCCGGATGCGGTGGAGTCGAGCTTCTCGACGTTCGATGCCGGTCAACTGCTTAACGAACATTTTTTTGTCTGTACGGGTGTAGCGGGATTTGGCGGTACGGTGCTCCAGCTTGCCCTAAATCATGGGTTACTACAAGCATATGAGAAATAATCGCTACCTGCCGGTTCCGTTGAAAATGAGTCCGCTGTACCAAATTGACGTATCATGTCTGCATAATCACCAAGGGAATGGTATTTGTAAGATCGAAGATGGAACTTCTTTCTCCGTCGCTGTGGTATTTTTTTCCCCGACTGCTCATTAGAAGCCGAATCAAGGTGAATCGGGACTCTGCCCTTGTCTTCGGCCTTCTTCAGCCCTCGACGCTTACATGCATCGGCCTCACGGGCAAGCTCTTTTGTAGCAAAAGCAGGGCAGGTCTTGTCTGTAAATGCATGAAACTCAGCGCCAATGAGAGTTGTCATCTCATCAAAAATGTTCAGAGTCCAATCAGTGTGCATGCGGAGCTTAGCTAGGCCGTGCCAGTGTGCACATGTGAACAATAGCCTTAGAATGTCGTTGTTGTGTGGTTCCAGAAGCAGGCCGTCGAAAACCGGGATGGCGCACTAATGACACAAATGTCAGCTACCTATGAGAAAGTAGCACGAAATGCTGGCCTGTAGGAGGTCCTCGAAATCTCGAGCCGCTAATTTTCTTAGCTCTGAGATATTTGCAGAAAAGCGCCTGATGGTGTCTCGACCAAAGCTTGGTACTTGTCAAAATCTTCAAAAAGGTGTCAATCTATGCGGTGGGTCTCCATGCATGTTGTACTGCTTACCGGCGATCCAGTTCGGCCACCGCATTCTTGTCTGCAGCCTCCAATATCCGGAGAAGGTGAATGAATAGAGCTTTCCAGACCCCTAACTCGACCTCATGCATCAGGTCAACAACAAGCATGTCGTAAAGATTGAAGCCGAATGGGCCGAGTTTTTTGGAGAAAGCATTCTGGAATCATGTTAGTTTTTATCCGCCTCAGCCAAAGCGCAGCTTACTGTGGTGGGAACCAAAGACTCCTTCTTCAAGATCCCTTCTACTACCTTGCTATTCACAACGTAGCGCTTATTGTAGATCAATTGCCGGGCCATTTGAACCTTGTGCCTTCTCTCTTCGTTGTCTACCCGGGCAAGTGATTTGCGCAGCTTCATGTCATTGGCTGTACCCATGTCAGGAACGAGTGAGAAGGGTATCAGGCAGCGCGGACAAGGGCAGGAGCCCAGATCTCGAATGCTAGCAATAATTATCCTGCACAAATTGGTCAGAAAATCAGTCGTAAAACAACATATAAAACCTGCGTGCTTCTCTTTATAGTCTGCTGAATATGTTAATATGCGAGGGTAGAACCGGCGCATAACTCCATCGCAGCATTCGATCACAATGCCATGCTGATAGGCCACCAAAAACTCTTCGTCTAAAAGTATGTCCCACTGTGCATGCAGCGACTCACACCGACAGTGGGGCATAAAGCTATTGCTGGGCCGCTTGCTACCCATATGTTTGGAAGCAAAGTCTTTGAAGCTATCCGGAAGCTGCAATGAATTATCAGAGAAAGGGATAAAAGGCAAGAATAGGAGACAGCTTACCACCTGAAAGTAGGCTACATGATTGCATAGGTGGCAGTTAGGCTTACACCGACGATATTTAGACTCATTCCCGAAGCAGAGATATGTTGGCCATAGTTTTGCATTCCCAAAGGAAGTCAAGTGGGTAATGTCGGACCAAAACATCATTGCCACCACTACCCTTGGAAAGTTGCAGCCGGGCTCTCCAGGAGACTCTTGTAGTTCACGATGAGCTTCTAAGAACGCAGGCGATGTGTACATTTCGCCGTGGACCCTGATATCATCTTCAGTGCCCGGAGGCCGCCAGAAGAGCTTAAAAGGGTCATAATGGAAGCCTCGGTCGTCGTGTGAATTCGCAAGCTTCTCCCGAATGACGGAAACAAAAGATCGGTGATAGAGATCACCCACTAAGAAATCCTTTGGACCGAGTGCCTTTGACCCCCTGGGAAATGGGACGGAAATGGTGATTGGAGTCTTTTGCCATCCCGCATCCTCATCCATCCATTCTCCATCATCTCCGCATGCACCATCTTCTCTGTCAAAGTCATTCCTAGCCAATTTTGCATCTATCTTGTTCCACTGCGTGTTCCGCACATCATCTGGGCGGAATCCAGAGCCACCAACAATGTCCAGAAGCTCACGAAAACTCTCGCGGGATTTTTGAGCGCCGTGGCTCCAATACCAATCCCCAAGACGAAAAGAAGATTCATTCGGGTAAGGGTAGAAATCGCTATTGACCCGCTGGGGCTGATGCGAGGCAGCGCTGGCAGCAGCTGGGCCGTCGAATAAGTTTTGTAAATCAACATCCTCCTCGGGATCATGGGATGGTAATCTGTCAGAAAGGTACTGTCTGAGTAGACCAAAAGCATTCCGAGGTGTCCGGAATATTCGGAGAAATCGTGAGGGCAGTAAATTTGCCGAGGAGCTTGCTGGCTGAATGGAAGCGGGCGAGGGTGGGGATTGCTGCGACGGATCCTCAGGAGCCGGTGGCAGAAGGGGTAGTGCTTGTGGCGGGACGTCCCTGAACCGCGCTGGTAAAATAGATGCCCTACGCGGCCTACGCTCTGCCAGGGACAGATGAGAGTCATCCTTGGCTGGCACACTCTGTACAGTACGTAATCATTTGGGTAGGGGTGGCCCCTGTGGGGCAGTAAATATAACTTACCTCGACGGGAATGGGTGCATCAATTTGAGGCTCTTCAACATCTGCAGCATCCCGAACTGTCGGCTGATCCTAAGTAAAAAGGACGGTGGTAGGCTATTGGCTTCAAGGGGCTACATAGCAAAACTGATTAACCATACCTCAGTGGGAGTGGGCGTACTGGATGGAGATGTTACAACCACAGCAGCATCTATAGCTGCCAATTGATCCTAAGGCAGTTAGTTAAGTCAGTGAAATTTGAATGGGTAAATCGCCGCTATGGATAAAGATGCACCTTTGATATGTCAGAATGTCTCCCGGTAATAGCAGGGGATGATTGTGCGCCTAAAAAAGCTCCTCGCCATCTGGACTGACTGCCACCCTGGGCTTCCGAATCATCGAGTCGCCTTCTTTTCCGGCTATGCCACGCTTCTCTTGCCTTTGTCAATGCCATGCCCAACCTCTTTCCCCCCCTAGTACAGCTTCGCTGGTGGATTTGCAAAGCACCAGGGTATGGGAATGACCTCCCACAATAGCAAACGTCCGACATTCTCACCTCGACCTGCTATGGATGTCCGAAAATGACCCTCGATAGTTAGGTGAGCAGAATTGTAGTGAGCAGCGTACTCGATGGCAAGTCTGAACACCCCCCACACCCAAGTTAGAAATATAGTGTGGGGCATCCGAGTCTGCTCTCATCAACTGAACCTCGGCCAAAAGCTATGCTCGTTAAGAGCAGAAAAAATAGGGTGAGAAGCCTTATTGGGATGCAAGCCAAGAATGCAAATAGACCCTGTGATGGAAGCTGACAACTGCAAAATGCTCCGTTCGAGCTGAGTTTTATTTAAAACGTGCATGCAGTACGACCAAATCTTTTATTGATAGCCTAGCGCTTGACTCGACTCATGTAGCAATAATAAAAGGCTAAGACCTTCAAGATCATAGCTAGAGATAGCGGCGCAAATAAATGTAATGCTACTTTTAACTCCAGAGCTAAAGTAGAAGTAAGGAAGAAAAAGCAAGATAAATGATGTTCGAAAGGAAAAGCCCTAATTGCCGTCACCGAGCCCAAGCATGCTGGCCACCTCTTGCCTCAGTGCATTAGGAACCTATGGGAGAATATTAATTAAAATTAACAAAGTATTAAAGGCACTTACGCTATCTGACTGGAGTTTATGTTGAGCCAGCAGTTCCCCCGAGTTATGGGCGAGGAGTTTCTTGTCTGCGTTTTTGAATACGTTACGGACCTCATCCATCTCCGGGTATGCTCCTTCACAGAACTCTTGCCCCTGGTCCTTGTCCGTACTCCAAAGCGCGAGGAAGACCAACTGCAAGAGTTGGCTAGCTAGGGCTAAGGAGAATGTAGACTAAATAGTACTTACTAGCACAGCGGTATATTCTAGGAAACATACAGGGATATATCCAAGTTGAGAGATCCAATAGGCAACAATAGGGTTACGTTTGCAAAACCGGGAGACAATAGTCATCACTGCCTCGCTATAAGAATTGTTCTGCTGCAAATTGTAGTTAGGAATGCTTAGGAGAACTGACAGAAACTGGAGCTCACCGGTAAAGATAGGTCTATAAAGCCAAAGCCACTACCAAACCATTTCAACTTCGCAGCTGTGTTGATTTCAAGAAATGCTGGGTTCTTGTTACTTGCAAATCCCAGCCTCCTCTCCAGGGCTTGGAGATCGTTCGACTTATTTTGATTCATGCTGTTTAGTAGGCGATGCCGGCACTCGGGGGCAGTCATCTTAAGCCCTAATTAAAATAAGTATATGAACATAGGACCAGAGGAAGGACTTACTTGGCATCACTCCCCGGTCTAGGGCATACAGGCGAGCTCCAGTGTCTACTACGGAATCCAAGTAGTCAGGATCCCTTAATGGGAATACCTTTTTTGCCAAATCCAAGTCATACGCGTGGGAACTCCACCTCAGAGTTCGGTATGTCGGCTCGCCCAACTTCTCTATGGCTTGCCATGCAAGGCACTCTGCCCCCCGGTCCTGGGCATTCGCTGCCCTAGCTCGATTTGCGCGCCTCATCCCACTTTCATCAGCATCAGCATCATTTCGACCCAAAGCGAAAGGAGACAGCTGGGAGCGTGCCTGAGCTAGGGTGCGCAGGTTGAGTCGCCACAGCATGAGCTCTGTTAGGGCTTGTCTGCGGAGTAAATTGAGTTCAGCTGCATGGCTGCTGGGGAATGAGATTTGGCCGTATGAAGGAGGGCTCTGCATTTCATAGCTAGGTGGATTGGCTCTGCTCTGGGCAGCAGCTGAGGTGCCCTTGAGCCCGTCGAGCTCAAGCAACAAGGTGGCTTGGCTCTTGTTGGTGGCGAAGGCGGAGGGAGGCATGTCTTGCTCAAGCCATGGGGAGGCTTGGCTCTTGGCAGTGGAGAAGGTGAAGGCCGGCTCCTCAAGCCAAGATGCAGAGGGAGGCTCATTTTGCTCAAGCCATGGGGCAGCTTGGCACTCGGCAGCAGCGGAGGTGAAAGCAGCTCCCTCAAGCCACGGAGTGGAGTGAGGCTCATTGCTCTCAAGCCATGGGGTGGCTTGGTTCTTGGCAGCGGTGGAGTGAGGAGCATTGTGCTCAAGCCACAGGGAGGCTTGGTTCTCGGAGTGGGTAGAGGCAGGGTCCTCAAACCACAGAACAGAGCGAGGCTCGTGCTCAACGGCAGCAGCAGCATGGGCGGAGGCAGGGTCCTCAAACCACAGAGCAGAGTGAGGAGCATCATGTTCAAGCCATGGGGAGGCTTGGTTCTTGGCAGCAGCGTGGTTGGCAGGGTCCTCGAGCCACAGAGCGGAGTGAGGAGAGTTGTGTTCGAGCCATGGGGTTTCTTGGCTCTGGGCAGTGGCAAGAATGGGGGCAGCGTTCTTGAGCCATAGAGAGGAGGGCGTGTTGTCCTCAAGCCATGGGTTGGCTTGGTTCTCGGCAGTGAGGGGGGAAGCAGGGTCCTCAAGCCACAGAGAGGAGTGAGGCGCGTTGTTGTTCTCAAGCCATGGGGTGGCTTGGTTCTCGGCAGGGGCAAAGGCAGAGTCAAGCCACAGAGCCTGAGGAGCATTGTTCTCAAGCCATGGGGTGGCTTGGTTCTCAGCAGGGGCAAAGGCAGAGTCGAGCCACTGAAAGGTGGGGGGACTCAGAGGTGTGTCATTCTCCAAATCCTCCTCCCAAATATCTAGTGGCGCATTGTGTGCTCGTTGGGCTTGTGGCATGTAAAGTTGGTCCATAAATTCAATGAGTTGAAGATGCAGTGAAAATGTAGAACGTAAAGTTCAGCATATTTTATAACGGTGGGCGGCTGTGATGCTAGTCTACATCTGTCATTTAGAATTACGGTCATTAGACCCTTGCTTTTAAGTTTGTAGCCATACCTGGCTAGCCTGCTTTGAACGCCTAAATACTCGCAAATAGCAACTGCGCCATTTTCTTGAAGTGATGCTTGGCAACGCTCGGAGCTCAGGAAGGACCTCTTCCATCATGACTGATAATGACTCCGTCCCCAGGAGCCCGTCCTTGCGCTCTCCCCCTGATAGCCCTCCATTTCCTCCGACTTTGACTCTGCCCGAAGTCAACGACCCACTTCTATTCGATGAACATTTTGTCCCATATGGTCCTGCCATTTGGTCGCCCTACCTGCTGCATACCCTCAGCCCTCATTTGCCAGATATTCAGCCTTCACAAGACACAGACCAGATATTTAGAAGTCAGGGGCTACCGCACCACTTGCTTGCGTTGGGCGAAAGGGACAAAATCGCCATAGCCTATGGTTTCGAGGAACGTCGCATTCTTTGGGCCCAAGCTGAGCTTGCCAGGGGGTGTCACCGGCAAGGCCTCCTCCTATCCAGGATACAGGAATTGGATATGGAGGTTGAATCGCAGCAGCAGATGCGGCGGCTCAATAGAGCACTAGATGTGTCTGTAATTGAGGCGCTGCAGAAGATCCTTGTGTGCTTTCCCCCCGAGCCTGCTCCCAGAGAGAGTGGCACACCTGATTTAAGGATGTCCGGTAAGGGTTTTTATGCCGGGCAGATTAGCTTTCCCTAGCATATACATTGCACAGATGAGTGGGTCAACTCCTTGCTGAGGCCTGGCTTGTAAAGTTCTTGCTTGTGCTACGCAAGTTGTAGGTCATTTGTCTCTACTTCTAATGAACGCTTCTCATTTTTTTCGGCCAGAGTTAGCCCATCGCTCCAAGTCGAATGCGCAGACAGACTTTCATTTTGACGGTTCTGATTTCTTTTTAAGCTATCAGTGGTTCTGTCCAGCCAAATCCCACTTACGATAATTACACGTAAGGGCCACCAGGGCCTCCTTTGGTTACCCCAGACGTCCATAGTATACTTACGTACTCAGGCTGGTAGTAATTCGTTACGAGAAAGACACCCATATGCCGCAGCGCTTGCAGCACTAGCATTTGGCCTGAGAACTTTAGATTCATTTCTTCACGACATAACCCTCACTGAAATAACCTCGAACTGGATGAGAACCACTCGGAACTGCATTCTGTTTCATCAGATATATTATACAGTCCACACTCCGCACTGAAGTTCGACAATATCTTCGCCCAATTCGATTCTACGCATGAATTGACATTGAAAGACCTACGGACCTGTTCCTATTTATTTATTCTTTGATAGCCCAGTGGCTGACAGAGCGGGTGTCCTATAGTGGCAGCAGGGCAGCTAGGGCAGGGGTATGATGCTGCATGTACGAATTATGATACGCCACCAGGACCTCGTATGGTCATTGGCAAAGAATGCCCGAGTCTCACGAAAACAAGACCTATAGGAAAAGGCTACAGCTTCGGCATAAGCCAGGCTACAAATACAACTAACTTGAGAGCAATAATTCCACTGTAGAGTCCTAATGATTCCCAATGCGCCGCTTCTTGAATTGTGAGGGCCTGCTGCCTGACGCGTCCGCCTCTCGAGACCTCTTGTTATAGATAGGCCCATACCAGCGGGCATAGCGATATTGCCCCGTCAAAACCAGCCCCGCAGAGATACTGTTCCGAAGGAAGTCCCATGGAATGGCAAAGGCGACGGGTTGCACACCACCCCCCGACCTGTCCCCAATATCCTCCATCATTTGGCCCCAAACCTCGGCCAGCTCGTCATCTAAGTCATGGAAGTCGATGTCCCCGCTTGGCTCCAAACAATGCTGCTAGCATGTATGAGAGTTATTTGCAATAAACGGAATGAATAACGCACCATCTTCGGCAGCCCGTCTTCATTCTTCCAGCCGTGATTGAACCAGTACACCTCAACTAGCGCGCCTTTCGTCCAGTCACGCCCTCCGATAGACACCGGGCCAAATGGGTTGTCAACCCGCGAAGCCTTCGCTCGCGCAAGCCAATCTGCTTTAGCGACAAAGTCGGCCGCTGCAGGACGACGTTTGGGCTCAGACCACTTATCGGCCTCCACTATCCTCATCACCAGCACACCCCAGCACGCGCTGCCCTGAACCATCGCCTCCACCTTCCGAACCAAATCATCCCAGATCTGAAAGACCGCTACCTCGAGAAAGAATAGCCCGTCGTTGTCGTAGTATATGCCAAGGTCCGGCTGAAACTCGGAGCGCCCGTCGAGGGCCAATTCATAGAAAGATGCCTTGTTGCAATGGAGGCGCAAATAATGGTCGAGAACCTCGGGTTTTTGAGCCCTCAGCGTGGACAGAGGCTGCTGAATACGTTCGGCGAGGGCCTGAATAGGGTTTTCGTGAAGGCTGGTGGGAGGCATGACGATTAACGTGCTCTTCGGCGCTTGATAGATATAGCTGGTAAGGGTAATGAGCAAAGGTGGACAAAGAAGTAGGCACCACCCATTACCTTAGCCCACGTTGTCTCAACTCTTGCTTCACTGTTGCAAAGGATTCGGGGTCCACACTTGAAAATACCTATGTTGTATCTGAATGAGCACAAACTCTACACAATATGGGTGTCAAAGCCACCTTGAAATGGCCTTGATTTGGATTTAATTGATTCAAACCGTGGAGCACAGTGTCAACTATTCCGTATGCCTCAGAACTCCTGGGAGTAATGGAAGGTTGTACAACTTGTAATGGGCTTGCAGATTGAGTTTGAGCACCGTCACATCGCGCCACACATTCAGCGTAGGGCTGCTGTGTTCCAGAAGCCAAAACCGTGTGCGTGCGTCTTGAGCTTGTGCGTAAAACCGTAGTTATTGTAGTCATTGGTTAAGTTTCAAACTGGATGACTCAGACTCTCACTGAGGCCACTTCTCTTATCCTCACGCTGTAAGACCCCGTGAACTGTAGGCTTGAAAAGCTAAATTCTGCAGAATCCTGCACTGGATGCCTTACTGCAGTAGCTAGACAGGCAGAACAGATTCAACCAAGGCACCAGAGAATTGCTCACAGACCAGATCTGCATATCAGCGGCATTACAGATGCGAAAATAATAATTTTTTGACGGGGTCCCCACGGCAATTGCCGTCTGGTTTATTGATGGGAAGCAGGAATTTTTTCTTTGGATTGGTGAAGTTGCTGGTCTAGCTTTCAGAAAGACTCTGGCGGTAACAGGCGATAAATTTCATTAGCCCTTTAGTCTGCTTTCAAGACCACTACTCCCAAGGGTTAAGTTGGTGATGCCATCAAAGCGGCACTTTTTGTTGGTCTGCTCTCAGATTTACAACTTCCATCAAGCTAATTTCTGACGGCACTTTTTGTTGTCTGCTCTCAGATTCTATGGTCTGCTTTCAGATTCGCAACTTCCATCAGCAATAGCCATGTTGGTCAAGCAGTGATTTCTGGGCGGCAATTGCTGTCTGCTCTCAGCTCTCCAACTTCCGCCACCGGCTGCCTCTGCTCTCAAGTTGTCTTACCGGACGGCGTCAAAATAATATTTGAGGAACTTTTTCTCTCACCTTGGCGAACTTTAATCGGTGATCGCTGCGTCTGCTCTTAAATTGTCCCAGGGACGATATAAAGACTGGTGGCACCTGCCTTGCAAATACCAAACTCGCCCCCCCCAGGCCCAAGTTCCTACTGCGTCGAGCTTCACAACTATCTGGCTTCAAAACCTCTATCGATCGATTCCCATGCCTACTACGCCGTACGCCGCATATCTTGAGGAAATTAGGCTCCAACGGCAATTGCTCCCATCCGTTATTCTTCATTTCGACCCTGAATCCCGTAGCCTTCAGGCTTGGTTTTGGTACGTCGCAAGCCGTAGCGTACTGTAGATCGTTTCTGACGCACTTGCGACTTCAAGGCCTATTACGCAGACAAAGGCCCGCGTTACTCCAGCGGATTTAACGGACTACCGTGGCTTGTACGATTTCAGACTGCCTTCCTGCCTCTGCGCAATCGAATTCGTCGCTAGTGCTCAATATACTGAGTGTGCCGTTTACCTGCCCCCGAATGGCAAATACACCGGTGAATACGTCGCTGGCTGCGCCTTCGATCGCTGCGGATACCTTGGTAAGTGTGCCTGGAATATAATTCTCTACCTGGAAGCCTGATCGTTCACACCGGATCCAGTGCCCCTAGAGCGCATGTACTCCAGAAGAGGATTATTGATCGAAAGATATAACCTCAGAGGTAAGAAAGCTTTAGATGAAGCTTGTGCATCGTGAATCCTAATTCTGCTCTAACCCAGGTGCTGGGAATCCAGTTCCGCCGCTCGTTCGCTACGTGCCGGGCAATAAGCGGCTTGCTCGTCTTGGTAATGGTGGGAATGAAAGTTCGCGAAGCACCCCAGCCCACAAGCTCACCAGTGTCTTCAATAGGTCTACTTCCAGCCATCAAAACCCGCGAGCCTCCAGTTAGGAGCACCGAGACTGCCGTGGATCGGCTTTTGAAGCTTGACTCTTGGACTAGCCCAGGTCTCACCGAGGCCGACTTCAAGGGGCTCTTCGCGAAATGCCGCTGCGGGCTAGTCATGACTCGTAGAGTCTTTCAGAACCACGTTTGTGTGGCGCCTGCAGCCCCAGTTATTATCGACCTTACCTTAGGCGATGGCGATGATTCCTGGCCTGTTATTATTGACCTCACTGGAGATGCCTCGGGAGATGATTAGTGACTCGCAGTAGTTACCAACTTTACCCCCCTAAATGTAAGATTATTTCAACCCTGTAAATATTAATGCCTGTCCACCAGCGTACGCTGCAGCTCATCCCGAGCGGCGCAGGTGCGAAATCCAAAAGTAGCGGGCAAGTTTTGGTTGCCGATGAGCGCGTGAGAACCCAAGGCGAGCCTGCTTATGCAATGCGGAGCAGTCAGCAGGCATCATGGGGGAGGCGGGCGCTTCGCGTCAGCTCGGCAGGGGCGCGCACTCGGCTTAGGCTCATCGCCCGCCTCCCCCAAAGGCAGCTGGGCTAATAAACGGGCTGCTTACTGGAGCAGTCCAAATTGAATTTGAAAACGCGCAGACACACTGGCCCCCCCACCCATCCCCTGCCCCCTTGGCCGGCCATGCCTGGCTGATTAGGCTGCCTCTGATGAGTAGCTCTCCCGCAATCAAGCACTGCCAGGGAGGCATGATCCAGATCAAATTCTAAAACGCCGAGAAAAACCCACCCCACTAGTTCCGGCGATAAGGCGCAAAGCAGAAGGCAGAGGTTAATACGCGATTCAAGTTGCTGATCGCACGTGACCGCCAAGTTTCTGTCAACTTGAACGCGTCTAAGCGATCACGTGCGTGTTTTACGCCATATAAGTGCATAACATTTGATTCCCTTTTGTGAACTTTCTTTTTATATTTCTTTGCCTTTTCGATGGGTTTCCGGGCATGTATGCAGCTGTAACTTATTCATCACAAATTTTCTGACATCCCGTGGGAATTTTGATAAGTTGTTAATTTTTTAAATAGGGTCCTAAGACGGCTATCCCCTAATACATTAGGTAGAGGTGATGCATTTTGATAGAAATAACTATGATATTTATTCTAAAATTTAGTTCACCCTTACAAAACCTGAAGGGCTTTTATGGGAACCACAAATTTGCAACACTATGGCCCCACATCTGCTACAAAGCCTAGAAACATTATTTCAAGGCCAAATTTGTCTTATAAGTGCACTATGCAGCAGAGTATTATGGATGATATGTGTATATATATTTGTGTAATAAGAGGTTAGGTATGTATTGCATGCATCCACACTACATAAACTCATGCCCCACAATCAGAGGAATAGCGGAACGAGACAGGGTGCAGCCACAATTTCCCGCGCCATATGTCACGTGATTGATCGGGAGAGCAACCTTGGATCGATCGCTATCGATCGCCCTCGCCGTTTCTTTTCCTAACCGCTGAGTTACCGCTCTAACCCACAGAGTCAACTGTCTCCCTTGAATCAAGCACATCAAACAAATCTACTTGACTCGACAATCCCACGGATAAGTAAGCAGCTGATCTGCTCGAAGACTTCGGGCAATGGCACTGATTACAGCATCATTTGCAAGGGCCATGGCTCCAGATATTCCAGTAAGTGATGCGCATATGCTTCATTATTTGCTCACATAACTGACCCATTGGTGGAGGTTGATGTGTTTCAGAGCGCCTGCGACACTGAAGACTTAATAACAGTCTATATCCAGGAGAATTTAGACGACGAGTGGTTTACTCCCGAGATGGCTCATAAGGATCTTGCTGCGTTGGATTCAACTCATCTTCAGACCTCATTTCAACAGATGAGGTCGGAAGGAAGCCAAATGCCAGATGCAGATGCGCCGGCAAAGGCATCAGTATGGCCTCAGCGTGGTCAAGAGTTTCTCCACCCATCAGAATGGATCAAGATGGATGTTGGGTATGTTCTGTTTGCCAATATGTAGCTTTATAGAAATTTATGCTGATGCTCTCCTAGCAACCATGCTCTCATTTTGAATCCGCCACCATCGTTGCCCCCGCCTTCATCATCTGCCCCAATTTCGAATTTGTTAGCTGCCCCGAAGGCCCCATCGCAAGTCACAGCGCCCGTTCTATACTCCACCGCTCATTTGCAGACTATATTGATGCCAGACGCCCCTGCGCCATCTGCCGCTGCGACCCCTGGCACGTCCAGATCTGTGACACCATTTTCATCAGCTACAGGAATTCCCGTCAGTTCTTCTCCAAATTCTCCCAAGGTGCCCAGTTCAGATTTGCCCCTACAAGTGGCAAGTGCTATTTCGTCAGGTGTCAAACGCAAACATGGCGGTGGCTCGGGCTCCCGTGAGCGTCACAAATTGGTTAGGAAGGAGAGACAGCATGCCAGGACGGAGACCAGTGAGCAGAGGCAATTTCGCCTAATTGCTCGAGCCTATAGAAATGGTGACTTCTTCTTGAATCGCACCTACGACATCGTTACCGACGGGGTGCCTACTTCAACTGGCTGGCAAGGGAAGATGCCCCCGATTACAGCTAGAAAACTGATAAGCGCAAGGTATAAGAGTGGACAAATTATTGATGATTTGAGGGGTTTCCTTAGGATACCGTATGAAATGGGACCAAAGTGAGTTCAACTTCTTAACTCTAACTCCAATTGGCCGTGAAGCAATTTGCACCTCAGCGTGCCAAACGAACGCTGCACATTTCTTCTGGATTGCAAGAGGCGCACAATATTTTTCCGATCCTCTAGAGCTAAGTGGATTGGAGAAGATGAGCAGCTTCAGCTTGCAAACGCAATGGACAACCTGTTAGGACACATGCTGCAGGACCCACAGGTAGAGCTTAGGTGTCGTGGGGGGAGCCGAGGCAGCCACCTGCCTTACATATTAGGGTACCAACGCCAATATACAAAGGTGACCATTTCCATCTTAAACCTCATTTATGCTCCATTGATCTGCATCCTAGCACCCTGAGCTTACTCTAGATCACAGAAATAATGCTCAAAGAGCTGAAGATTTTCTCCAAGTTCCTATTGTGCTTCGCATGATGTAAGATGCCTGGCAATCTTAGGCCCTTGCTCTTATATTAATTTAAATTTTTTCAAGTGGGTGGGCTACAAGTCTTATTAGCCTGTTCTTTCCAGGAGTAAAAGAACGCTTTGATAAATCAGCTGAGTGGCACAGGGAGCAATATGGCATCAAACCATTGTATGGTTTGTTTTGGAACCTTTGCATTAATGCATCATTTCCAAGAAAACAAGATGGTAAATGCCCAAGAGTGCATGCTATCCCTCATGCAGATTGGAAGAATGGGATAGCTATTTGCTTACTTCTCATATATGTATTGCCAGGCTGTATGTGTTATGAGTTGTGGATGGTAACATTTATGCTAACTAATTCCAATCAGATGAATTCAACCACGCTCAAAAGTCATGGCTGGTAATATGGGAGGCAGGGGTCATTGTTGAACTTCCTCCATGGGTGATGGTTGCATACCCTTCCTCATTATTTTACCACTTCAACATTGATATTGATGGTAATGTAGTTTGTGCATTTCACCTAATAATATGCTGAGTGGCTGAATGCAGACATCAAATTTGTGGTTACAGATGGAGAGTATCCAACACAGAATAATTCAAAGCCAATCTCAGAAGATGGAGAATTTGGAAGGGGATCCTGGGTATTTTTCAATCAGGCATCAATGTATCAGGCATCAGAAACTGGGCATGAGACTGTGTCAGCTGCAAGGAATGCAGGGCATACAGGGAGAACAAATTTTGCATTGGATGCCCAGGCTGCATTTTCTATCCGATAATATCTGCACATCTATATATATCTCACAACAAGGTTGCCAAGTAGTGTGTAGTATAGTTTAATTTAGATACTAATCATGCATTAAAATTTGTCCACTTTATGCCTTCAAATATCCTCCCATCAATGCTGTTCATACAGATTGGCAAGATGCCAGGGAAATGATGGGATGGCAGAGCATGATGATGGAAAAGCTATCATCAACTGCTACAACTCTGGTGCACATCAGGAAAATCAAAAAAGTTCTTAAAACTGACTTATCGTACTTAACAACAAATAAGTGCAAATTCATCGGAAGACCCTACTTGTGACAAGTAATTCTACTTAAATTAGAACTTAATTCGCTTAATTCGTACTTAAAAGGCTAAAA
>Ga0137418_10001651_pt1 | contig 17423 bp, 16 predicted proteins | sample CZODoug3_1_2_16f_FD_122242 | JGI IMG/M metagenome (GOLD analysis project Ga0137418, IMG submission 122242) | Vadose zone soil fungal communities from Angelo Coast Range Reserve, California, USA - CZODoug3_1_2_16fungal (Hybrid Assembly) | ecosystem: Environmental > Terrestrial > Soil > Vadose... | reverse complement strand
GGGGCGCTGTGTCACGCGGCCATTCTGAGCAGTCTACCGGTGCTAGCCGCGGTCCTCCCCACCCCCATACCGGTGGGAAACTTTACGGTTTCTGTGAGTGGCAGCAATTTTCTGAATGGCGCGCAGATTGTATTTAACGGAACCCTGCTGCCCACAACTTTCATTTCTGCGACTAGTTTGAGCGCGACGGGAACGTCATCAGCCGCCGGAACTGCGATCCTGCAGGTGATCAATCCAGGCACGGGTTCGCCCACGTCGAATGCTTTACAGGTGCAGGTTGGTGCTTCGAATAATGGCGTGACGGCCAGCGCGGCCGGGCGACTGCTGGAGCAATCGACCTTTGGGCCAACGCCTGCACTGATTCAACATGTGCAGCAAGTGGGTCTGCAGGGATTCCTCACCGAGCAGTTCAACGCGACGGCCTCAACCTATCCAACGCCCGGGGCAAACGATGACATCAGCCTGGTCAAGAAGCGCTTCTTCACGAACGCACTCAAGGGAACGGATCAGCTGCGCCAGCGCACTGCCTGGGCTTTGGCCCAGGTATTCGTGGTGTCAAACCAGAAGATCGGGGATCCAACCGCCTTCACTGAATGGATGAAGATGTTGCAGAAGGATGCGTTTGGAAATTTCGCAACTCTTTTGACTGATGTGACACTCAGTCCGACCATGGGCCGGTATCTCGACATGGTGAATAACGACAAGCCAAGCTCGGGGTCGGAGCCCAACGAGAACTATGCGCGGGAAATCCTGCAGTTGTTTTCGATTGGACTGGCTCAGCTGAATCCTGATGGAACGCCGCAAGTGGACGGCAACGGGATTCCGGTTCCGACCTACACGCAAGACACGATCATCGGGTTCGCTCACGTGTTCACGGGGTGGACCTATCCCACGAAATCGGGCGCGACGGCGCGCTTCGGCAATCCGGAGTATTACGTTGGCCCGATGATTCCCTTCGACAACCACCACGACACGGGGACCAAGCTGTTGCTCAACGGCGCGACCTTGGGCTCAGGTGGGACCTCGCAGGTAGATCTGACGGCGGCGCTGCAGAACATTTTCCTGCATCCGAACGTCGGACCATTCATCTCGAAACAACTTATCCAGCATCTGGTCACTAGCAATCCGAGCCCGGAATACGTCGCCCGAATTACGGGCGCGTTTAACGACAACGGCAGCGGTGTTCGCGGCGACCTGAAGGCAGTCATCAATGCGATCCTGATGGATCCGGAGGCACGGCGAGGCGATGATGTCGCGCAAGTGCAGCCCAGCGACGGGAAGCTGAAGGAGCCGGTCCTGTTCATGACGAACCTGCTGCGGACGATGAATGCAACTTCCGACGGCGCGAATCTGGACAGCTACGCCTCCGACATGAAGGAAGAGCCGTTCGAGTCGCCCACGGTTTTCAACTTCTATCCGCCGGACAACGGGATCCCAGGAACCACCCTGCTGGGACCCGAATTCAGAATCTTCAACAGCACGACCGCGATCTCTCGCGTCAACTTCGTGAATGACCTGGTGTATGGAAGCATCAGCAGCACGACCACCACGGACATCTCCACGTACCTGGGGCTGGCGCCGAATCCAGGAGCGCTGGTCGATTCACTGGCCAACGTGATGCTGCACGGACAAATTTCCGACAACGCGCGCAGCACCATTGTCACCACGATCACCGGCATTACTGATAACACGCGGCGTACCAAGTCCGCGATTTACCTGATCGGCAGTTCGTCGCAGTTCCAGGTCCAGCACTGAGGGGAAGCCATGGCGAAATGGAATCGCAGAGAATTTCTACGCACCACTTGCTGTTCGGCCGCCGCGGGATTTGCCGCAGCCAGCTTCAGCCGCTTCGGCATGGTCAATGCCCTGGCACAGACCGCAACGGACTACAAGGCGCTCGTATGCGTCTTCCTGTTCGGGGGAAACGACAGCAACAACATGGTGATCCCGTTTGATACAGCGGGCTATGGGGCCTACAAGACGGCGCGGGGAGGTTTAGCACTGGCACAAGGTTCGCTGTTGCCAATCACTCCGACGACCTTGGGGTTGCCGTTCGCGTTGCATCCCAAGTTCACGGCGATGCAGACGTTATTCAATCAGAAGCAACTGGCCGTCGTGGCTAATGTCGGAACTTTGATTCAGCCCACAACCCGAGTGCAATTCCGGGGCCGCGGGGCGCAGGTTCCTATCAACCTGTTCTCGCACTCAGACCAGGAAGCCCAGATGCAGACGGCGATTCTGAACAAGGTCGCGGAAACGGGCTGGGCTGGCCGAACCGCGGACAAGATCCAACAATCCTTTGGGGGCACCTTTCCGATCATCATTTCGCTGGCGGGTACGAATATTTTTTGCGAAGGAGTCGTGGCGCCGTCGATTCAGTCCAACGGGAATCCGACGCGGTTGTTGAACGGCTTCGGTGGCGGCTCGGCAGAATCGACCGACCGGTTGAGCGCGCTGCAGAGTCTGTTGACGTTTGATACTGGGCTGTCCCTGGTGCAGGCAGCAAGCACGACGACCGGGAATGCAATCCAGAACGGGCAGATGTTAGCCGCGGCTCTCGCGTCCGGGACGCCATTAGCCACGGTGTTTCCGAAGAACTCCGGGCTCTCCAACCAGCTTCAACAGGTAGCTAAGATCATTCAGGTGCGAGCGGCCCTGGGGCTCCAGAGACAGATCTTCTTTGTGTCGGTGGGTGGCTATGACACCCACAGCGACCAACTCGCTGCGCACGACAACCTGTTCAACGACCTCAACCAGTCGTTGAGCGCTTTCTACCAGGCGACGGTGGAGATGGGTGTGGCGCCGAACGTGACGACCTTCACATTGTCTGATTTCGGCCGCACCTGGCTTCCGAACAGCAATGGCACCGATCACGCCTGGGGCAGCCACCTGATGGCGATGGGGGGAGCTGTGAAGGGCGGAGACTTCTACGGGACGTTCCCCACCTTGGTGGCAGGCGGACCGGATGATGCGACCAGCGAAGGCCGCTGGATCCCGACCACCTCGCTCGATCAGTACGCCGCCACGCTGGCCAACTGGTTCGGGGTGGCGGCCGCGGATCTGCCTTCCGTGTTCCCGAATCTGGGGAACTTTGCCACACCCACTGTCGGATTCATGGGATAGAGACTACACGGCGAGGCGACCTGCGGGCACAGCTTCCGCGGCGTCCTCTGCGGGAGGCAGGAATTGCAAGTGCTCGGCCAGGGCTGTGAGATGGGCCAGCCAGACTTGCGCCTCGGCGTCGCCCTTGGCCGCCTTGGAGCGGAATTCGGCACATACTCGCCCCATCCATTCCTGGCATAGGTTCTGCACCCACCAGAGATTCACCGGGAAAAGTAAAGTGCGTGACAGCGCGACCGCCTTGTGAAGTTGTTCGATGGAGCGAAGGTCCCCGCCTTTGGCCGCCTCCGCCATCCGTTCCATCTTCTTGCGCAGGACAAACTCGAGAGTCGCTGCGTCCAGGTGCACATCGACCGCTTTGGTTTCCTTTAACAGATCCTGAATGCGATTTGCGTCTAGCTCATCACTGGCGAGGGCGTCGCGAAGAAGGCTGTTCAAGGCTGACTTGGCGGATGCGCGGAAGCTTTCGGGCAGAGGCATGCCGGAACTGATCAGGAAGCGCATCAACCCGCCATGGCGCTCATAGGTTTTGCGATGCGCAGCTTCAACCTCGACCAGCACGGAGTTGGAGAGAACCGCGAGAATCTTGCGCTGTTGATCTTTGAAGAGGGCGTTTAGGGAATGCACATCGCCGAAGATTTGGGCGAGCAATGCGCGGCGATCAGGCTCGCTGGCGCTGGGAAATGAATCGATCAAGTGCTGCCAGGCCGCGCGATCCTCGTCAGTGTCACGACTGGCGCGGACTCCAGCTGCTACGTTGTGTTCGCCGAAATGGACGACTCCGAAGTCTAACTGGGCGGACTCCCGCGTGATGGTAGAAGTGAATACAGCTTTCCCCAAAACCAGCTTGGCGTTGCCCGCCTGAAAGACAGCGTGTTCCTTTCGATCGACGGTGTAGCAATAGATTTGGGCATGATCATCGTAGGGCTCAAACATGGAACTGATCGCGTAGTGACTTCCCAGGCGTGGCAAGTCAACCCGGGAAGGCTTTACGAATTTTTCGTAGATGCGGGCTCCATCTCCTTGCTCGGGCAGATTGCTCTTGGCTTTCGCGACTCTTTGCAGAAAATCTTCTTCCAAATGGTCCCCGAAAAGCTGTTGACCCAGTTCAATCGCACGTCCGGCGTACTGCATGACTTGAACCGTCTCGATGCCCGAAATCTCGTCGAAGAACCAGCCGCAACTGGTGTACATGAGCATCGTGTGGCGTTGGAGTTCCAGCATTTTGAGGACTAAAATGTTTTCTTCGCGGCTCAATTCCCGCAACGCATGGGTTGCGAGAAAGCGCTCGACATTCTCCTCTGAGCGGTCGAGGACAACGCCGATATATTCGTTTCGGGCGGTCCAGGGATTTTTCAGGAGTTCCCCGGCGGCATGTTCATATTTCTGAGCCAGGGTGTCGCGCAGCCAATCCAGGGCTTCGCGCAGAGGCTTCCGCCACTGCTGGTTCCAGCCGGGGTGACCGCCGGAGTTGCAGCCACAGTCGCTGCGCCAGCGCTCAATGCCGTGTACACAACTCCAGGAACTGCCTTCGAAAATCTCCACGCGATGGATGGGGGGATGCTGTTCCAGATATTCCCCGAAGTTCGTGAGTTGGGCGAACTCGTTCGATTCGATGTAATCGAGGGCGGAGGCTAATGCCATCTCGCCGAAGCGGTGATGATGGCCGTAGGTCTCGCCATCGGTGGCGATATGCACCAACTCCGGCCAAGGCCGCACGTCCTCCGCGAAGCCGGCCATGATTCGCTTGGCAAAAGCTTCTCCGTTGCCCAAGAGATCTTCGAAGGCCACCGCGCGCGAAATCGGGCCATCGTAGAAGAACAGGTTGATTTTCCGACCAGATGGCAGGGTCAACTGGTAGGCCATCGAAGGATCGATGCGCTCGCCGCTGACGTCTTTCCAGGAGCGGCCGCCGATTTTGGTTTCCCGGCTGGCTTGCCGGGGAGCCAGGATCGTGAATTTGATGCCAGCCTCGGCCAGTATCTCCAGGGTTTCCAAATCCGCAGCCGTTTCCGGAAGCCACATGCCTTCAGGGAACCGGCCGAAGCGAAACTGGAAGTCGCGGATACCCCATGCCACCTGCGTCTCTTTGTCACGGCGATTGGCCAGGGGCATGATGATGTGGTGATACGCCTGAGCGAGAGCCGAGCCATGGCCGGAGAAGCGCTGCTGGCTGGCACGGTCGGCCTCGAGAATGGCGGCGTACACCCTCGGGGACTTCGTCTCCATCCAGGAAAGCAGCGTGGGACCGAAGTTAAAGCTGATCTTCTCGTAGTTGTTCAGGATGCGAACAATCCGGCCTTCGTTGTTCAGGATGCGGGCGGCGGAGTTGGGGGCATAACATTCCGCCGTAATGCGCTCGTTCCAGTCGTGATAGGGGTAGGCGGAGTCCTGGAGTTCGACCGCTTCCAGCCAGGGATTTTCCCGAGGCGGCTGGTAAAAATGGCCATGAATACACACATATCCCATACACTTCTCTCATCGGCCGGGGAATTCTTCACGTTACTACAAAAGCGCTTGGAAAGAGAAATTGTGGTCGAGGTCGGCGAACAATGGCGAAAAGCGAAAAGCTTTTAACCGCAAAGGTCGCAAAGGTCGCGGAGAAAACCCGGCCGGCACAATGCGAACGGCTTATGAATCGACCGAGGCGTCGAGACCGAAAAAAGCCAGGCACCGGGAACCCACTGCACACGTAAGAGCCCGTTACCGTTGCTTCCTTCCGGACCTGGCGGGGTTGGCGGGAAGACGTCGCGTGGGACCGATACCTGACCGTGAGTAGTTTACCATCCAGATTGGACACCAACGTACCCTTCCCTTCTTTGCAGCGATGGCAAAGAATAAAGAATAAGGACTTTTCCATGTCTCCCACCCGTCCAGCTACGCGCGGTACCATCACGCTGCCTGATGCGATCGAGCGTTATTTTCAGGTGTCGCTCTTTCTGCTGGTGCTGACCGGCTTCGGGACCTTGGCTGGCACCGGAACCCTGGACCCACCTACCGTGCTGCTCGTGGGGATGGCTCTGTTAGTACGGGGATACTTCCTGAGTCGGCGTGTCGACGCGACAATTTCAACCCGTTGGACTAACTATCTCACGTTGGGATACGTCGCGTTTTATCTTGCGGATTACACCTTGCTCTCCGGCAGCTTCCTTTCGGCGACCGTGCACCTGGTGCTTTTCGGCATGGTAGTTCGGCTGTTTTCTGTGCAGAAGGATCGCGACCATTACATGCTGGCGATCCTCTCATTCCTGATGGTACTGGCCGCGGCCGTGCTTACGGTCGACAGCGTTTTCCTGATGGCCTTTGCCGGGTTCATGTTGATGGCGGTGGCGACGTTTGTGCTGATGGAGATGCGGCGCTCTTCGCACACGGCCACAATTCCAGCGCGCGAGCCGGCTGATCCGACCACCTACCGGAGCATGGCATTCTTTCTCGGGGGAGCTACTCCCGTGCTGGTTACGCTGATCCTTGTCGGCGCGTTCGCGATCTTCTTCGTTCTGCCACGCATGTCGGTGGGCTATCTCAGTTCCTACGCCGCGGGCAACGACATGGCCACGGGATTCAGCGACCATGTGCAACTGGGGCGCATCGGGCAGATCCAGCAATCCAATGCAGTCGTCATGCACGTCCAAATCGACGGGGACACAAGCGGCAGCTACGACTTGAAGTGGCGCGGAGTTTCGCTCCATCTCTTCGATGGAAAAACCTGGTCGAATCCGACGGAACAGTCGCCGCTTTACCGTCAAGCTGACGGCCGTTACACTCTTGGGCAGAAATGGGAAGGGACACGGTTCCTGGCACCCAAGACGATCCACTACCGCGTGCTGATGGAACCAATCGGCACGAACATCTTCTTCCTCGCAGCGCGGGCGCGTTCTCTGGGCGGCCTCTATCGCATGGTGTCGACCGACCGCGCAGGATCTGTCTACGACCTGGACCCGGCGCATCCCATTAGTCTCTATGAAGCTGATTCCGATCTGGCCATGCCCAAGCTGGAGAACCTGCGCGCGGCGACGGCGCCGTACCCCCCGGAGGTTGAGCTGAAGTACCGGCAGCTTCCACCCAGGCTCGATATACGAATTCCGCAGATGGCCCGCCAGATCACCGGGATCGCCCGCAACAACTACGACCGGGCAGCGTTGCTGGAACGGTACTTGATGACGAATTTCGCCTACACGTTGCAGCTCCCGCGGGCTACGCCGCAAGATCCCCTGGCGGATTTTCTGTTCGTCCGCAAGAAGGGACATTGTGAATATTTCGCCTCCTCGATGGCGATCATGCTGCGCACGCTCGGAATTCCGTCACGGGTGGTGAACGGGTTCCGGACCAGCGAATTCAATGATGTGACTTCGAACTACGTGATCCGCGCCAGCAGCGCGCATTCATGGGTGGAGGCGTACTTTCCCGAGTATGGCTGGATCAGCTTTGATCCGACGCCGGGGGCTCCGCGGGCGGGGGTCACCGGCTGGAGCCGCATGCTGCTCTACGTGGACGCGATGGCTTCTTTCTGGCGCGAGTGGGTGGTCAACTACGACGTGAACCATCAGCGAGCGCTGGGGGAAGACGCGATGCAGGGCAGCCGGGCCCTGGTCGAGCACGCGAGACTTTGGGTGCAAAGTCACTATGCCGCACTACTCGACCGGGCGCGGCAAACGCAGCAGAAAGTTGTTGAGTCTCCCAAAGGCTGGACCGCACTGGGACTGATGCTGGGTCTACTCCTGGTTCTTGCCGCGAATGCCCGCGGACTTCTGCGCTGGAGCCGGGAACGACGGCTGCGACGGCATCCAGAGGATGCCCCCAAGATGGCAGCTGCACTCTGGTACCAAAAAATGATTCGGTGGCTGGCCCGGCAGGGATGGAAAAAGACCTCTGTGCAGACACCTCAGGAGTTCTTGACCAGGATTGAAGATCCTGAAATGCGAACGCGTGTGGAGACGTTTACGCGTGCTTATGAGGCAGCCCGCTTTGGAGAATCCCCGGAAGACGCGGGGCGTCTGCCGGAGCTGTACGAGGAAATAACCACTGCAAGCCGGCGTTGAAGGCTTACCTCTTTCCGAAACGCCAGATCACGGCGCCACCGACAAAGAAGTTGTGCTGCCCGCTCTCGCCGTTGTCGATATTGAGATCGGGCGTACCCGACCAGAAATCGCGCACTTGACCGCGCACGCTGCAAGAGTGGCTGACCCTAACGTCCAAACCAAAACCCATTTGGAAGACTCCCGTAAACGAGCCTTTGCCAGGATTGGTCCCGCCCAATTCCAGATGGTCCGACACTCCGAAAGGTCCGATGCCGCCCCCGAAGCTGATCCCGGGCGAAACCGCGGTTCCGGCAAAAGCGTTGCCACGAAGCGAAGGCGTTACGAAATATGTGGAATAGCGGCTAGGGACCAGGTTCGCGGCGAAGTGTACTTCTTGGTCTGGGCTGATGACGGCCGGCAGCTCAAGTGTGAGGCGAGCGAAGCCATTGCCCATGAGATGGCGCCCAGAATTAACTTCGAAGGTGAGACCTTCGCCCAAGTGCAGGTTGTTGTCGAAGAGGTTCGTGTTCAGAACAACCGATCGCTGACGAAGGTGCGTCCGATGATGCCCGTGAGTTCGTTCTTCTGAGCGAGAGCACTTGCCGTCAGCGTGCTTACGGCCACCAAGGCCGCCATCAAAAGCCGTTTCGGGGACATCTTTCCTCCAGAACAATAGCTTAGGTGTGTGGGACTAGCTCCCGAATAGGGTAGCGCGCGCTTCTAGTTTCTCGACGAAAGTCTGCTGCCTTGTTGGATGCCGGGTCTCCGGATCCGGGACAAACGGAGGGCTCCGCACCGGGGTGCTAAAATAGAGGGATTGCATGCCTGATCGGGACACACTGATAGCGCCTCTGGACCGCGAAAATACTGGTTCGGTGGCACCTTCCCCTGCCAAGACGGTGGGCTTCGTCAGCCTGGGATGCCCCAAGAACCTCGTGGACAGCGAGGTCATGATGGGCATGTTGGCCCAGGCCGGAGCGCAGTTGACGGCCCGCGCCGAAGACGCGGACGTGATCGTCGTGAATACCTGTTCGTTCATCGAGAGCGCCCAGCAGGAATCGGTGAACACGATCCTCGAGATGGCCCGACATAAGGCTGGCGGCAAGAGGCTGGTCGTGGCAGGCTGCCTGGTGGAGCGGTTCCGGGAGGAGATCCAAAAGAATATCCCGGAAGTCGACGCCGTGGTAGGAACGGGAGAGCTGGAGAAAATCCTGTCCGCGGCAGGAGTTGCCCCGGCGCGAGAGCAAAACTCCCCGTTCAGGATTCTGACATCTCGTGCGGAATGTGATGCTCGCGAGGCGCAGGGACGGTTTTCGCGCGAAAGTTGGGACGGCGCCATCGCCGATCTTCCCAACTACCTCTACGACGAGACGACGCCGCGTATTCTGGCGACACCCGGTCACACGGCATACATCAAGATTGCCGAAGGCTGCGATCACCCGTGCAGCTTTTGCATCATTCCGCAGCTGCGGGGGAAGTTTCGCTCGCGGCGGTTTGAATCGGTGATAACCGAGGCGGAGCGATTGGCTCGTGCAGGAGTGCGCGAGATCACCCTGATCGGGCAGGATACCACCTGCTACGGCGAGGATTTCGACTTGAAAGACGGGCTGGCGTTGCTGCTGGAAAAGCTGGCCCACATCGAGGAACTTCGTTGGGTGCGGTTCTTGTACGCCTATCCCAACAAAATCACGGGACGACTGCTCGAGGCTATCGCCGCGCACGAAAAGATTTGTTCCTACGTGGACGTGCCCCTGCAACATGCTTCTCCGACGGTCTTGAAGCGCATGAAGCGCGGAGGCGGCGGGGATGTGTTTCTGCGTGCCCTCGAGAAGATTCGGCGCACGATTCCCGGTGTGACTCTTCGAACTTCGTTCATCGTGGGCTTCCCAGGGGAGACGGAAAAGGAATTTGAAGAGCTGTGTGATTTCGTGCGCGAGGCGCAGTTCGACTGGATGGGAACGTTTGGTTATTCCGATCAGGATGGGGCGGGCGCTTACTCGCTCGAAAAGAAGGTACCGGCGCGTGAGGTTGAACGTCGGCGAAAGCGGCTGATGCAGATCCAGCGCCAAATCAGCAAGAAGCGCAAGAAAGCGTTGGTCGGACGGGAATTTGACCTTGTGCTGGAGGGAACATCGGAAGAGACCGACCTCCTGCTAGAAGGCCGCACGGCGATGCACGCACCGGAAATCGACGGCAAGGTCTTCGTCAATGAGTTTCCTGAAGGCCAGGATCCGCAGCCGGGTCAGTTCTACCGGTGCGAGATTGTCGAAGCGCACGATTACGACCTGGTCGCGCGAGTTTTGTGAAGTGTGGTGGTTTGAGCGCGTAACTCGTCTACAACGGTATGCCCAAGCCAACGGTCAAGTTGCGTTGTCCGATCTGTAAGAATCCCGTGACTAGTTCCGATCCGGAATTCCCTTTCTGCAGCGAGCGCTGCCGCACCATCGATCTCGGAAAGTGGGCCAGCGGGCAGTATGTAATCTCCTCTCCCCTGCGCGACACTGACGAAGACTTCGAACAGCGGAAGGACTCGGACGACTCTGATGACGAGTGAAATCAGGGAGGTCGGGAGTGGATCCGAAGGCCGCGACGAATCAGCCCGCTCACTCGCTCCTTTATGGGCCACTCTGGTAGCCACGTTCCTGGGCGTGGGACGGATGAAAGCAGGACCTGGGACATGGGGTTCGTTGGCAACAGTGGTGGCGTGGGCTGTGCTGTCTCGATTTCTGCCTGGCGCGTGGGTCGTCCCGAGCAATATCGGGCTGGCGGCGCTTGCGATTGGCGCGGGTATTCCCGCCGCGACCCTGGCTGCGCGTGGTTCCGGCCTGAAAGATCCACAGTTCGTGGTGATCGATGAAACAGCGGGGCAGTTAATTACGCTGATTGGCGCGCCGGTGGCTTGGAAATCTTTTTTGGCGGGCTTTATACTTTTTCGTGTCTTCGATATCGTGAAGCCACCGCCGGTCCGGCAATTGGAGAAGCTGCCGGAAGGTACTGGGATCGTGTTCGACGATGTCGCGGCCGGGCTCTACGGCCTGATTGTTATGCAGCTTCTTCTGCATTTCGGCCTGCTCGGCCATTAGCTCGGGTTGCAAGGAAGCTGGGGTGTGATGGGGATTTCGAACCGACTGCTGGGCAAGAAGAATGTAAATGGCAAGCCGCACATTGAGAGTGTGTCGCCCGCGGCTGCCCTACCCGGCGGTGAAATCCGGATCAATGGCAGCAGCCTGCGTCCAGCCGAACTGAAGCGCCCGCGAGTGCAGTTCGGGGAAATGGAAGGAGCGGTCGTCATCAGCTCCGACGATTTCCTGGTCGCGCGTGTGCCCGACGGGGCGACCTCCGGTCCGGTCGTCGTTGCTACCAACGGTCACGTCAGCAACGCACAACTGGTGAAGGTCGCGGTGCCGATCGCGGACAACCTTCATCCCGTGACCAATCCCGCCATCGATAATGAAGGCAATATCTACGTCACGTTTTCGGGATCGCGCGGACAGCAGGTTCCGGTATCGCTGTTCAAAATCGACACGAATTACTCCGTGAAGCCGTTCCTCAGCGACATGATGAATGCCACCTCGATCGCCATCGATCGTGAGGGCCAACTCTACGTTTCCTCCCGGCATGATGGGACAGTGTATCGCGTCGCGCAGAATGGAACGATGTCGTCATACGCTGAAGGTATGGGAGTCGCGACCGGCATCGCGTTTGACCGGGAGCAGAACCTTTACGTTGGAGACCGCAGCGGGACAATCTTCAAAATTGCGCGCGACCGCCAGATTTTCGTGTATGCGACACTCGAGCCGAGCGTGTCGGCCTATCATCTGGCTTTCAGTCCGCAAGGAGACCTGTTCGTGACCGGGCCGACCACCTCGAGTTTCGACGCGGTGTACCGCATTGATGCGCACGGGACGGTGACGAATTTCTACCGCGGCCTGGGTCGTCCGCAGGGTTTGGCCTTCGATGCGGAAGGCAATCTTTACGTGGCGGCTTCTCTGGGTGGTAAGCGCGGCATCGTGAAACTCACGCCCGACGCGAAAGCGTCGCTGGAAGTTGCGGGGCACAACCTGGTGGGTTTGGCATTTGCGCCCGGACGATCCGCCGTCCTGGCGACGACGGGTGCGGTCCACCATCTGTCGTGGAATATCCAGGGCCTGCCATTGATACCCGAGTAGTTGAGCACTCACGGTTTCGATCTCCTCGAGGCCGATCATTTAGACTCTAGCCGTGGACGCAGAGATCATCGCCATCGGCTCGGAGCTTCTGACTCCGTTCCGACAGGACACTAACTCCCTCTACCTGACTGAAAAGTTGAACCAGTTGGGCGTGCAGGTAGCCGTCAAGACCATCGTCGGCGACAGCCGCGAGCGCCTGGTTTCGATTGCGCAACACGCGCTGTTCCGGTCTGACATTGTGATTTTCATGGGCGGACTTGGGCCCACTGAAGACGATCTGACGCGCGAGGCAGTGGCTGAGGCATTGGGCCTGGAACTGCATCGTGATCCGGAGATCCTTGCCAAGCTGGAGCAGCGCTTCGCATCGCGCGGCTACAAGTTCACGCCTAACAACCACAAACAAGCCGATGTCATCACAGGCGCGATTGTGCTTCCCAATGCCAACGGCACGGCGCCCGGACAATGGATCAGTGGGAAATACGACGACCGCGAGCGACTGATCATCTTGCTCCCGGGACCACCCTTCGAGCTCAAGGCGTTGTTTGACGAACAGTGCTTTGAGCGGTTGCGCGATAAGCTGCCGACCGCGTATATAGCAACCCGGGTTCTGAAAGTTGCAATGATGGGAGAGTCCCTGGTGGACTCGCGGGTAGCGCCGATTTACACACGCTACAGCGATGTGCAGACGACCATTCTTGCGGGAGCGGGGGAAGTCCAGTTCAATCTATTCGCGCGTGCTGATTCGCTCGAAACTGCCCAGGCACGCGTGGACGAAGTCGCCGACGCCATCGAAGATGAACTCGAGGACGCGGTCTACTCGAGCAAGGGCGAATCGCTGGAACAGATCGTCGGCTACTACCTGCAAATGCGAGGCGCCACTTTGGCGGCGGCCGAATCCTGCACGGGCGGGCTACTGGCGGAGCGCATCACTTCCATTAGCGGCAGTTCGCGCTACTTCGTCGGCGGCGCGGTCGTCTACTCTAACGAACTGAAAACCGAATTCGCCGATGTACCCGCTCACCTGATTGCAAAATACGGAGCGGTTAGCCGGGAGGTTGCGGCTGCGATGGCGGAGGGGATACGAAAGCGCTGCAAGGCAACTCTGGGAGTCGGCATCACCGGAGTGGCCGGGCCGACCGGCGGGACAGCGGAGAAGCCGGTGGGACTGGTTTACGTGGGACTCGCGAGCGAGACAGGGACTGAAGTCGTGGAGCGCAAATTTCCCGGAGACCGCAAGCGCGTTCGCTGGTTCGCCTCGCAGCAGGCGCTGGATATGGTGAGAAGAAAGCTTATGTGACCCGGCTGTCGGTCGTTCGTCGTCGGTCGTCAGCGACTTGGCGAACCGGCGGACCTTCTTCGCGAACTTGGTGGCCAAAGGTTCACGGGGACCATCGCCAAAAACACAACCGTGAGAATCTTCATCGCTCTCGACATTGACGACGGAATCCGCGAGCGGATTCAGACTTTCATGGAAGGCCTCCGCGGCTTTGCTCCGGACGCGGGGTGGGTTCGGGCGGAATCTTTGCATGTGACCTTGAAGTTTATTGGCGAGATGCCGCCGGCGTCGGTAGACGACATCAAGAAGGCGTTGGTCGGCGTGCAGTCGGACCCATTTGAGGTCGTTTTTCGAGGCTACGGGTCCTTCCCTTCCCCCAAGGCACCGCGCGTGTTCTGGGTGGGCATCCAAGCGGGTCCGCAACTGGTGGAATTGGCGGCAGCGGTCGACAGGGCCACGCATTCGGTCGGCGTCCCCAAAGAAGACCATGCATACAGCCCGCATTTGACGCTGGCTCGTCGCCGCGGCGGTTCGGGCTCGCCGCGCTGGCGCAAAGGAGACGCGCCCAATTCAGGCTTCCAGCGGTTGCAGGAAAAACTGGGCGCGCTGCCGACACCCGAGTTTGGTACCATGACGGCCCGCGAGTTCTTTCTTTACGAAAGCCAGCTCTCGCGAAACGGAGCGCGCTACACGAAGCTCGAGCGCTTTGTTCTGCGCGAGAGCCATCCGGCCACCGGCGCCGGTCGGCAAACAGCGTGACTCCTTATCTCCTCACCGCCGCTTTCAGTTACTTGTCGGGGTCGATTCCGTTTGGCTACCTGCTGGTGCGTATCTTCCGCGGCGAAGATATCCGAAAGATCGGCAGCGGAAACATCGGAGCTACGAATGTTTCCCGCAAATCGCCGGCTCTGGGAATTCTCACGCTGCTACTCGACGCACTGAAGGGCTTCGCGCCCGTGATGCTGGCGCTATGGTGGGCCCACCACAGCGGGGACAGTACATCAATTCTGGCGGCCACTCACGGTCAAGTCGAAGCGGCTCGATCTCTGGCTCGTCCCCTCATCCAGCACACTTACCTCCTGGCATCCATTGCCGCTTTCTTTGCGATTGTGGGACATGTCTTCCCGGCGTGGCTGCATTTTCGCGGTGGCAAAGGTGTAGCCACAGGACTCGGCTCGTGGATTGGTATCGCCCCACGGGGCGTGCTCGTGATGGTCCTCGTGTTCATTCTGGTGGTCGCTGTGTTCCGTTACATCTCGCTGGGCTCGATCACGGCGGCGGCGATCTTCCCGCTAGCAACGCGAATGCTGCATGACTACCACGACACACCTTCCATGCTGTGGCTGATGTCAGCTTCGTCGCTGCTGATCATCACCAAGCATCACGCAAACATCCAGCGTCTTTTCCTGGGCACCGAAGCGCGCTTTGGTACGGGACACAAATGAGCGAAATCGCCATCATTGGCGCGGGTGCGTGGGGCACGGCCCTGTCAATCGTTGCAGGACGCAACCGCGCACATCGCGTCCGCCTGTGGGCACACGAAAAAGAAGTTCGTGAGTCCGTGAACGCTCGCCGTGTCAATGAACTGTTCTTGCCCGACCAGTCGATTCCCGCGAGCGTTTCCGCAACGAATGATCTCCGAGAGGCTCTGGAGGACGCGGAGATCGTCGTCAGCGTCATGCCCTCGCATCATTGCCGCCGTCTGTTTGAAAGCATGCGCCCTTGGCTTCGGCCCGAAATTCTTTTCGTCAGTGCTACCAAGGGGCTGGAAGATGGGTCCCATCTGCGCATGACGGAAGTCGTTTCGCAGGTGCTCGGCGCCGACAAATCTTTTCATCCGCGGCTGGGCGCGATGAGCGGACCTTCGTTCGCCAAGGAAGTCGCCCGCGGTGACCCTACGGCAATAACGATCGCCTCGTCTGACGAGGAACTGGCACAGACGGTGCAACAGGCACTTAGCGATCCGCGTTTTCGACTTTATACGAACGAAGATGTGACCGGGGTGGAACTGGGCGGCTCCCTGAAGAACGTGATTGCCATCGCGGCGGGTGTCTGCGATGGGCTAGGCCTAGGCCATAACTCGGTCGCAGCTCTGATCACGCGCGGTCTCGCCGAGATGACGCGGCTGGTCGTGGCTTGCGGCGGGCAGCGCGAAACCATGGCCGGACTTGCAGGTCTGGGCGACCTGGTGCTCACCTGCACCGGGGGACTATCGCGCAACCGAAGTGTCGGGGTGGAACTGGGGTACGGGCGGCCGCTGGCGGAAATCATCGCGGGCATGCACGGTATGGTTGCCGAAGGAGTGCTCACCACCAACGCTGCGATCGGACTGGCGCGGGCTTACGGGGTCGAAATGCCGATCACGGAAAAGATGCATGCCGTCCTGCACCATGGCAAGTCGCCCCGGGAGGCGATCCACGAATTGATGACGCGGAGTGTTAAGAGTGAAACCTGGTTGTGAAGTCCGTCAGTCAAGAAGCTAGCCTCTCGAACCGGCCCAGTTCTGTTTCCTGCTCGGTGAGTTCTTCACATTGGGCGTCGATCTCCTTGTACTGAGCCATGTGCTCGGAGCAGAACCCTTCATAGGCTTCTTTGGAGGTCCAAAAATCGAGGGTCAGGTAGCGTCGCGGATGCTGCAAGTCGCGGCTTAACTCAGTTGCGACATACCCCTCGCCTCGCATGAAGAACTTGGCCCATACTCCGTTCGGTCCGTAAGCGGCTTCAAATCGGCGTTCGGAGCCCTCCTTGGGACGAAACTGCCACGCGATCAGGTATCCCCACGTACCTCTCTCATTGCCGGTCATTTACCCTCCTCAGTCCGCTTTTTCCTGCCAACTTCGTCCAAATACTGTGTCCGAATTTCATACTTTGGTAACTGGTCTCGACCCTCGGATTGGCTGGGCGCCGCCGAATCCAAAGTAAAATTTCAAGGGAGAGCTTTCACTATTCGCACTGCATCTTGGGCAGTGCCATGGGCCATTTTGTCGCTAAAACTGCCGATTCCCGCGCGCATTCCGATCCTGTACGTCATTCTGGGCGTACTGGTCGCGATCAGTGTTGTCCCAATGTATTTCTACTCGGCGAAGATGGAATCGATCAACCGCGACCGCCTGAAAACCAATGAGATGTTGCTGCAGAATACGGTCACGCGTTCGCTGGCCGATGACCTCTCGCAACATGAAGCTTCACTGCGCATGATGCTGGCCAACCTGTCGGCGGCGATCCAAATCTCCAGCGCCGGAGATATCGAAGGCGACGGGGTCGAGACTGCCGAGTTGCGCGCGCTGCTGGAAAATTTCGTCTCCTCGTCCGATGACGTTGCCTACGCAACCCTTCTGAACACCCAGGCCAAGGGGATTTCCGCGGGCCGCATCGCTCCGGACGCATTCTTGCGCCGTGAACTGGAACGCGGGTTTGCGGCGGCCCGTGAGGGGCGTGCTTATAACGGGCAGGCCCTGGTGGTGGGCAGTGGGCACCCAGACATATGCAAATCTAATCCTCACATCTTCATCTCTCTAGATGGCCAATCACCTCTGTCATTACACACCTCTTTCCATGTTCTGCTTGCTATTGCCTGCTCCATGCTCATACTGGCCACTTGCGTATCTGTAGATGGCTCTGCATCACCTTAATACAAGTCAATATCCCATTCCCACCCCAAACATACAGAGCAGTGTGACAACAGTTAAGCAAGTGAGAGGGTATAACATAGCTGCTGCAGATGATGCAGGTCACCCTATGCACATGTAAAGTGTTTATATTTGCTGACATCATTCCACCTTGCCAAGCGGAACATGAAATGAACAAAAAAATATCCACGGAGGAGAAGAAAATGAAAAC
>Ga0137418_10002325_pt1 | contig 17426 bp, 16 predicted proteins | sample CZODoug3_1_2_16f_FD_122242 | JGI IMG/M metagenome (GOLD analysis project Ga0137418, IMG submission 122242) | Vadose zone soil fungal communities from Angelo Coast Range Reserve, California, USA - CZODoug3_1_2_16fungal (Hybrid Assembly) | ecosystem: Environmental > Terrestrial > Soil > Vadose... | reverse complement strand
ATTCGCTGAGAGCGTAGTGTAGGGAGACAGGGGAGGCTACTACGGCGGTCGTTGTATTAAGGAACAGTTTGCCGAGGGAGGCCTCGTGGAAACCTGCTGCTTGCGCTGCGGCGAATTCGGTTTCGGTCCAGCCGCCTTCGGGGCCGATGGCTAGGGCGGCCCGATTGCGCGTTGGCTCGGCCTGCAGGATTTTGCGGAGCGCGAGTGCCTCCGGCCGCTCGGAGAGCATTACTTTTGCGGCCGTGGGATTTTGGGCGGCGAATGCTTGTGTCGCCTGTGACACTGCTTGTAGTTCTGGAACGCGGACGCGGCGTGATTGCTGCGAGGCTTCGGCGAGTATTTTCTTCCAGCGCTCGGCGCGCTTCCCTGCTGCGGCGAGCAAGGCTTTTTCGCTGCGCGCCGCAGCGAGCGGAGCAATGGAGCTGACGCCTAGCTCGGTAGCTTTTTCGAGAGCCCACTCGAAGGCGTCGAATTTCACCACGGAGAGAAGGAGTGTCAGTTCGAGAGCGGGCTGGTGGGCGGGAATTTCATCGAGTAATGCGAACTCAATGCGATCGCGGGTGACTTTTTCGATGCGGCCGAGGCGGACTTGTTGTCCATTGCTTAACTCGTAGAGTTGGCCTTGTTGGGCGCGGAGGACGCGGCCGAGATGATGCGCGGCTTCGCCTTCCATGGCTGCGGTGTCGGCTGCGAATTGTTCAACGAAAAATCGTCGACGCACGGGTGCGATTGTAACCGCGGCAGAAAGAAAAAGATAACGCAGGACGCGGAGAACGCTAAAGTTCGTCGAGAAAAACTGAAGAATCAGCCTTGCGCGTGCGCGCGAAAAACCTCAGGTCCAAAAGGCGGACCTGAGCTACACGGATGTACCAGGACGCCGAGCCGAAGGATCAGCCGAAGATATCTTTTACTTTGTCGAAGAGCGAGGAACCGCGTTCGGCCGGTTTGTTTTCAACCTTTAGCGTTGAGCCGAGCTGCTCGATTAGCTTGCGCTGCTCGCGGGTTAGCTTTGTTGGCGTGAGGACCCGCACGTGGTAGTAGAGGTCGCCTTTGCCGCCGCCATGCGGGTCGGCCAAGCCTTTGCCGCGGATGCGAAAGACGGCGCCGCTCTGCGTGCCTTCGGGAATTTTCAGTTTTTCCTCGCCGCCGAGACCGGGAACCTGCAGCTCCACGCCGAGAGTGGCCTGCGCGATGCTGATCGGAATCGTGCAGTAGAGGTCCGCGCCGCGGCGCTCGAAGAACTGGTGCTCTTTCACATCGAGAACGACGTACAAATCGCCGGTGGGACCGCCATTGGGGCCGGGTTCACCTTCGCCTTGGACACGTAGGCGCGTGCCGGTATCCACGCCGGGCGGAATGCGCAGCTCGATGGTTCTTTCTTTCTCGACGCGACCTTGGCCGCGGCATTCTATGCAGCGCTCTTTGATAATTTGTCCGGCGCCCTGGCAGGCGGGGCAGGTGCGCGTGATGGTGAAAAATCCCTGTTGATACGCGAGCTGGCCGCGGCCGCCGCAGGTCTGGCACGCGGCCACACCCGTCCCGGCTTTTGCGCCGGTGCCGTTGCAAGCGGCGCAGAATTCCTGGCGCGGGATTTTGATTTTCGTGTTTACGCCGGTCGAGGCCTCTTCAAACGTCAGGCTCATGTCGTAGCGCAGATCGGAACCGCGCTGCGCGCGGCGGCGTCCGCCTCGTCCGCCGGAGAAAAGATCCTCGAAGCCGAAAAAGTCGCCGAAGATATCGTGGAAGTCCTGGAAGATAGTGCCGCTGAAATCCACGCCGCCAGCGCCGGCGCCGGAGAGCCCGGCGTGCCCGTACGTGTCGTAGACCTGGCGCTTCTGCGCGTCGCTCAGCACGCTGTACGCCTCTGTGCTTTCGCGGAACTTCACCTCTGCATCGGCTTTATCTTCCGGATGGCGGTCCGGATGCCACTTGAGGGCACACTTGCGGTACGCGGACTTGATCTCTTCGACCGTGGCCGTGCGGCTGACGCCGAGCACCTCGTAAAAATCGCGTTGTTGGGCCTTTGCCATTGCACTCCTATTTATGTTGAACACGGCAACGGCGCAGCGTTGAATTCGCTACGCTTACCGGGAAAGCATTTTTAGTTTACAGTTTGTTTTGATGCGGGCGTTGCGTGCACCGCTACACGCACCATCGCGGGACGCAGCACGCGCCCATGAAATACGTAACCCGGCTGATAAACCTGCAAGACGGTACCGTCCTCGGCTTCGTCGGTCTCGACACGATCCACCGCTTGATGCAGATGTGGGTCGAAACGCTGGCCGGTCGGGTCGATGCGCTCGACGCCGAGCTTGGCGAGATTGTCCAGGAACTGTTTGTAGATGAGCTCGAAACCCTTGCGATAATTTTCGTAAGCGGGCTCGCGGTGCACTGCAAGCGCGTGCTCGAAGCCGTCGATGATGGGGATCAACGCTTCGACGAAGCGAGCGGTATAGCGCTTGGAATCTTCCGCACGCTCTTTGTCGATGCGCTTGCGGTAATTGTCAAAATCGGCTTGACGCCTGAGCAGTGTCTGCTTCAGATCCTGCAAATCACCGGACAGCCGGGCAATTTCCGCATCCGCGGTGGCGGAATCCGCCGCGACGGCCTTGGCCTCTGGCGTTTCCTCGCTCGACTCGTCTCGATCAATATTAAATTCTTTGTCCAGCACGGGGTGCCTCTTTCTGCCGGGAATAGATTAAATTTTGTCCAGCGCTTCGCTGAAGAGCTGGGCCACGTACGCGACCGCGGTCATGGCGCGCTCGTAATGCATGCGCGTCGGGCCGAGGACGCCGAGCGAGCCTTGCACGAGATCGTTTCTCGTGTACGGCGCGCTGATGAGCGCGAGATTTTCGCCGCGCTCGGAAATTTCTTTCACGCCAATCTGCACGTGCACCGGTTCGGGAGTTTCGATGCACGCATTCAGCACCGTGACGAGGCGATGCTTCTCCTCGATGGCTTCGAGCAAATCGCGCAGCTCCTGCTGGTTGGTAAAATCGACTGCGCCGACCATTTGCGCGGTACCCTCGACGTGGACCTGACGCGCGAGGTCATCGCCGAATACCGCAGGACCGCAAAGGGTCAGCGCGCTCTGTACGATGCCTTCGTAACGCTCCCGCTCGTTGGCCAGCTTCTGCAACAAATCCTCGCGAATCGACTCCAGCGTCCAGCCGGAGTAGTGGCGATTGAGAAAATCGGCGGTGGCGTCGAGCTCCGGTTGCGAGAAGCGGCGGCTCGGGCGCAGCACTTTGTCGCGCGTGTTGCCGCCGGGCGAGATTAGCACCACAACAACGCGGCCATCGGGCAAGAGCCACATGCGCGCATGCTCGAGCACGGTCTTGCCCATCGGTGGAGATACGATGATTCCCAGGCCATTCGAGACTTCCGCCAAAACGTGACCGGCGCGCTCCGTGATTTCGGCCGCGTTGGTGGGAGTGCCCATTTCACGGCGGATCCAGTCTTTATCAACCGCGCTGATGGTGGCTTGCGAGGCGATCTCTTGCGCGAAGAATCTGTAGGCCGCCGCAGTTGGAACGCGTCCAGCTGAGGTGTGCGGCTGGTAGAGAAAGCCGCCCTCTTCTAAGTCCACCATTATGTTGCGAATAGTGGCGGTGCTGAGGGTTTCCTCAAAACGCGCGGAAATCGCCCGCGACGAAACAGGTTCGCCACTTTCGATGTAGGTACGCACGATGTCCGCCAGAATCTGGCGGTTCCGGCGTTCCTGGAGCGCAGCAGTCCTCATACGGGCGGGCTACTCCTAAGTCCTACCTAGTATTGTAGGAACGCTGTCAAGCAGCGTCAATGCGCGGTCTGTCAATTGTACAGCGAGACTTGCCTCTTACAGTGAGAAGAGATTCACTCGGCGTTGTCGATTTGGGCGCGCTGCAGCTTGTCGGAGTAGTCGATGTAGAGGGTTTTCCACTCGGTGAAGAAGTCGACAGCCGCGATGGCTGCTTCGCGGTGGCCGTTGCCGGTTTTCTTTGTGCCGCCGAAGGGCAAATGCGTTTCGGCGCCGATCGTGGGGGCGTTGACGTAAACGATGCCGGTGTACAGGTCGCGGATGGCTTGGAACGCGCGATTCACGTTGTGCGTGTAGATAGAGGCGGAGAGGCCGTACGGCACGCCATTCGCAACCTCTATCGCTTCCTCGAAATTCGAGATCGGGATCACGGACACAACGGGACCGAAGATTTCTTCCTGCGCGATACGCATCTGCGGATTGCAGTCGCCGAAAATGGTCGGCTCATGGAACCAGCCTTTCGCGTAGGGCGCATCGGTCAGGCGATGTCCGCCGGTGAGGAGCTTCGCGCCTTCCGTCTGGCCGATTTGCACGTATTCCATTACGGTGTTGAGCTGCTGTTCGTTTATACACGGCCCCATGTCGACGCCGGTGTCGAGGCCGTTACCGACTTTCAGTTTCTTGGCGCGCGCTACGAAGCGCGAAACAAATTCGTTGTACACAGACTTGTGCACAGCGACGCGGCTGGCTGCGGTGCAGCGCTGACCGGTGGTGCCGAAGCCGCCCCAGATAGCGCCGTCGACGGCGAGATCGAGGTTGGCATCGTCCATCACGATGATGATGTTCTTGCCGCCCATCTCGAGGCTGCAATGCTTGAATTCGGGTGCGCAGGCTTCCGCGATCAAGCGGCCGACGGCGGTCGAGCCGGTAAAGCTGATCACCGGAACCTTCAGATGCTCGGCCAGGGGCGCGCCGGCGTTGGGTCCGTTGCCGCTCACCAAGTTCACTACGCCTTCGGGAACACCGGCTTCGGCGAGGATTTGCACCAGATTGTAGGAGGAGAGCGGAGTGTCCTCGGCCGGCTTCAGCACGACGGTGTTGCCGCTGATCAGCGCGGGCATGATTTTCCACGACGGGATGGCCATGGGAAAATTCCACGGCGTGATCATGCCGCAGGAGCCGATGGACTGGCGAACGCTCATGGCAAATTTATCGGGCAGCTCGGATGGCGTGGTTTGGCCGAAGAGGCGGCGTCCTTCGCCGGCCATGTAGTAGGTCATGTCGATCGCTTCTTGCACGTCGCCGCGGGTTTCCGCGAGGACCTTGCCCATTTCGCGCGTCATGTCCTTTGCGAAGGGTTCCTTGTGCTCGACTAGCAGCTCGGCGGCGTGAAATAGAATTTCGGCGCGCTTGGGCGCAGGGACCAACCGCCATTTCTTGTACGCGAGATTCGCGGCATCGACCGCCAGATCGACGTCTTCGGCGGTGGAGGACACAAACATGCCGACCAATTCGTCAGTGTTGGCCGGATTGCGGTTCTCGTAGGCGGTGCCGCTGCGGGAATCAACCCATTCGCCATTGATGAAATTCTTGTAAACGCGTGGTGCGGCTGCCGTGGCCATGCTGCCTCCTGAAATGCTGCGCTGAAGTCTGATCCTTTGCGGGTTGGAGCGCGGGTCTACCGCTGGAAACTAAATTGTACTGGCGAGCGAAAGCAGGGTCAAACGTGAGCTCAACATAGTACCGGCGAGCTGAGGCGCGGAAAACGCTAAAGATGTGTCGTGGCGGGAATTTTTTGCGGAGTCACGCAGTCTAAGCAGGTAACTATGTGATTCTCCCTGAGTAAATGGGCCGGACCTATGCACCCCATGCATGCCGGCCCTCCTTCTCTGGGGAGACATGCGCTAGCGAAGAGGCGGCGTGTGCTCGAAGGGCTGCTTGGAATATTTGGCTTTGGCGATTTCAATCACTAGAACGATCGGGGCTTTTTCGTCGCGATACGGCCAGGGCTTGCCGATGTATTTCTGCGACATCTGATCGTAATGCTTGAGCTGCGGATCGGGCCGGCGCTCGATGACGCGGCCGCGTATTTGTACTTCTGTATAGGGATCGTGGAAGTCGAGGACGGTAAGCGCGATGCGGGGATCGCGCTCTGTGTTTTTACCCTTGAGCGAAGTCGCCTCGGTGCAGATCAGGATAAGTTCGCCTTCGCGTGCGATCCAGACCGGGGCGTTGTGCGGCGAGCCATCGGGCATTAGCGTTGCAAGATGAGCGAAATTGGGGCGATCGATCAGGCGTCTAATCTCGTCGGACAAGGAGATTGCCATTAGCTCACCTCGGATTATCGCGGTGCCGCCGCTCGGTGGTCGACCACAACCGTGCCATCTTTCATGACCCACTGTACATGATTGAGAACCACGTTGATGTCAGCGAGCGGATCGCCTTCGACGGCGACGAGGTCCGCAAAATAGCCAGGGGCGACGGCCCCTAGTTCCTTTTCCTTGCCGAGCAACTCAGCGCCATTCGTGGTGGCGGTGCGCAGAGCTTGCTCCGGCGACATGCCCGCTTTCACGAACCAGCCGAGTTCGCGCGTGTTCTCTCCGAACATCGTGTAAATCGCGTCGGAACCCATGGCGAATTTCACGCCGGCCTTGAACGCTTTGCGTGCCGTCTCGAGATTGCGCGGGATGAACGCTTGCAGCCGCTCTTTGTATCCCGGCGCGTAACCGATTTTGTCTCCGTTATCGATGTAGTAGCGATTGTGATCAATGGTCGGGACGTAGAATGTGCCGCGCTTGGCCATTTCGCGAATCGTTGCGTCATCCATATCGGTGGCATGCTCAAGCGAGTCGGTGCCCGCGCGCACGGCATCGCGCGCACCATCCGGGCCATACGAATGGATGGCGATTTTCTTGCCGAATTGGTGCGCTGTGTCGACCGCGGCCTTCATCTCTTCGAATGTGTAGGTCTCGAAGCCGGTCACATCGTCATCGGTACCGGTTGAGCCGTACATCTTGACAAGGTCGGCTCCGGCGGCGATTTGCTGCCGCACCACTCGCAGCACTTCCGGCACACCATCGGCAACGCCGCCGGCGGGCGGATTCAGACCCGGCTTGTACGGCGTGCTGGTGATGGTCAGGCCGTAGCCGACGACGAACATGCGCGGGCCAACCATCTCGCCGTGGTTGATAAGGTCGCGCATGGCGATATCCATGTACTGGTCGGAGCCAAGATCGCGCACGGTGGTCACGCCGGCCTCGAGCGTGCGCAGCGCACCCTTGCGCGCCAGAAACACCTCTGTTGCCGGCACCAAGTTCGCCATCTGCTTGAGCATCGGGACGCCCGGCGTCTCATCGGTGTACAAGGTCATGTGCGTATGCGCGTCGATCAGGCCCGGCAAGCCGGTGTACCTGGAGAGGTCGATTGTTTCTGCGCCTGGCGGAATTGCGGATGCATCCGTGGTGACCGCGCGAATCTTGCCGCCCTCCACAACCACAATCGCGTTCGTCCAGACCTTGCCTTTACCGTCCCACAATTTGCCGAAGCGGACGGCCTTGATGTTTTTGGCGGCAGGCTTTTCTTGTGCGAGAAGACGGGAAGACGTAAACACCAAGACCGCTACGGCTACTGCCAGGCGAGACAACCGCATGAGAAAGCCTCCGGCGCGCGAAACAATTCGGGCACGCTGGTTCAGCGTTCTAATTCAGTTTTCGTTGGAAAGCAAACGGGATTCGCCAACGTGAAGGGACGATCTTGCTCGTAAGGTTATCAGGACGCGCTCAGCGGCCGTGGAAATGAACCATGAAGATCGACTCGGTCGTATTAGGGCTGCCGTCGCAGATTCCAGGAGTGAATACCCACTGTGAGACCAAGCCCAGGGCCTCTTCGCCCAAATCAGGCCGCTCGGCATTCTCCACAACCGCCTCGTGGATCTTGCCGTCGGCCCCGATGATTCCACGGATAGCGACATCAATGTCGCGTCCGCCACTGCCGGACTTGGGCTGCGGCATGGAAAGGCCGATCGGGCGTCGGTATGCCTTACAAAACGTGCTGATTCGCGCGTCGGAAGGCGCAGTCAGCACATCGTCGGTGGACTTCAATTCGGTCATCGTTTGCGAAACTTCCAGCTTGCGGACTCCCGCGAAAGTGTAGGTAATTTTGGACGGCAGGAGTTGCCCGGCAAAGGAGAAAAAATCGCTGTTTTCGACTAAATCATCTCCGGTCTTCGACAGGATCAAAGTGTTGTTCGCGGGATCCAGACAGAACTCATTGTTCTCGATTTTCTGGCCTTTGATGGTGTCGAATTCAATGCAGCGGGCATTCTTGCCGCCAACCGCTTTAATGACGATGCGATGAATCACATCTTCGCCGTCGAAACGCGGGATCGAAATAGGCGTGATGCTATAAACCTTATTGAGCTCCGTTGGAACGATCTCTTGGCTTCCGAAGGAAGCGACATGTCCGTGCGTCCAAATCTCCACACGGTGATAATCGCCAAAAGAGAATTCCTCGCGTTTCCCCGTGCCTTGCACAACCGTACGCGAGAACCTTCCTTCGCGCGCGCCGTTCGGCGTATCCAAGGCGCGGAAGATATCGACGCGCTCAAGATTCGGCAGCGTTGGCGCCACGCTGGCGGCGGTGGCGCGCTCCATCATCTCGATTGCCTCCCTGCGAACCTGCGGATCTTGCGCGGAAGCGCCGGAAGTGAAGAGGAGGAATAGCGGCAGTATCTTCAGGAGAGTTTTCACGGAACCTCCTCAGAGATAGAGACGAGGACGGGTGGTCAACAGCAGGGCACGTAACCGAGTGAGATACTACATCATTCCCGCACGTTTGAACATGGGGAGCTTACAGTTCGAGACCTCTCAGAGGCTGGAGCTACTGGCGCTGTGCGGACTGCGCGGCTTTAGCCGTGGCTGAGCTGGCGAGCGGGGGCATCGGGGCCGCAATCCCGGCGGTCTGCGAGCCGAGCCCTAGTTTCTGAAGGGTTGAAGCATCGAGTTTTCCGGAAGGGTTCAGCCCGTGGCCGGACTGGAATTTCCTCATGGCCTCGACCGTGGAGCCGTCCCACTTGCCGTTTGGTGCGCCCGCGAACGAGCCGTCTTTGGCGAGCGCTTGCTGAATTTCGGAGATGCGCTCGGGAGCCGGGGCTTTTTGCCCCGGTTCCCTACGCTTGGAATGTCTGCTGGACTTCTTCACCCGAGATTTGCTGGCTGCGGACGCCGCTGGCCGGGCCGCACTGCGGGTGGCCTTGCCTGTGGGCTTCCCTGCGGCCTTCGCGGGCGCCGACGGGGCGGACCAAGCCACTCCTGCCGTCAGGAGTAGCGCCAAGCCCGCGGTGATCGACGTCCGAAGTCTCATAGAAGCCTCGACTATCTCTATCGCGACAATTTCATCGCAGCCCTATCTATATCGCGAAGGCCGCGATTCGACAATAGAACTATTGTTGGTTTTCCGCTGGTACGACACCCGGCAAGAACACCGTAAAGGTGCGGTCGGCATCGCCGCGGCGCAGAACCTTGAATACGACGTTCATCCCGGGTTTCAGTTTGGCCACTGCCTTCTTGTACTCGTCGATCGAGGTGACCGGTTCGCGGTTGATCTCGGTAATGACATCTCCGCGAGCAAAGCCGAGGTCGTCCGCGAAGCTCGCCGGATCGACATCGGTGACCAGCACGCCGTGCTGCCCTTCCATGCCGACGCGCGCGGCGCGTTCCGGCGTGAGGCTATCCACGCGCAGACCGAACTCGGCAGGCGCGGACTCTTCTTGCTGGCCGTTCAAGCGACCGGCTTGCGTCGGGAAAACGCGCGTACGGTCTTCGACCACCGCGGTGGTTTCCTTTTGCCCTCGATCGCGAACATAGGTCAGTTTCACCTTGCTGCCAATAGGTGCAGCAGCGATCGGATTCACGAGATCGTTGCCGTTTTTCACGGCAGTGCCATTCACGCTGGTAATGACGTCGCCGCCCTTGAGTCCGGCCTTTTCCGCCGGGCTGCCGGGCTCGACGTTCATGATGACCACGCCATACGGCGCGCCCAATTCCTTCAGTGTGATGGCGTTAGTGCCCAAATCTTCCTGGAAGCTGACGCCGATGGAGCCGCGCGTTACGCGGCCCTGCGAAATAATCTGATTGTAGACGTTGATCGCGGTGGTCGATGGCAGCGCAAAGCCCACGCCCTCGTAGCCGCGGCTGCCGGTAATGATGGCCGTGTTGATGCCGACCACCTCTCCCGCCAAATCAACGAGCGGACCACCGGAATTGCCGGGGTTAATCGCGGCATCCGTCTGCAAAAATCTTTGGAACTGGTGCCCTGCTCCGCCGATGCCGGAGCGGTCTTTCGCGCTGACGATTCCGGCCGTTACGGTCGCTTGCAATCCGAAGGGGCTGCCAATGGCCAGCACCCAATCGCCGACTTGCACTCCATCCGAGTTGCCGAGTTTGGCGACTGGCAATTCCCTATTCGCTTCAATCTTGATTACAGCGAGGTCGGTGTCTTCATCCACGCCAACAACTTTCGCGGTGTACTTCTGCGGGTTGCCGTCCAACTGCACTTGAATCTTGGTGGCCTGCTCGACGACGTGATTGTTGGTAAGGATATAGCCGCGCTTGTCGACAATCACGCCGGAACCGAGGCTGCGCTCCGCTTGCGGTGGGCCGTCCTGGCGGCCGTCAAAAAAGCGGTCGAAGAAGTCCTGCATCGGGTCGTCTTGGTCAAACTGTTGTTGCGGGCGGCGCTTCTTGGTGTTCTTGCGCTCGAGGACTTGCGTGGTGGCAATATTGACCACGGCCGGCTCGACGCGATTCACGATACCGGAAAACGAAGCGGCGGACGGAATCGGATCCGGAACGACCAGCTTGGTGGCGTTCGTCCCCGCAAACGTGAACGTCTTCATCGCCGACACGCGGCCGGAGACGACCGAACCGATCAGGATGCCGATGGTCAGCGTCAACGCAACGAAGAAGGAAGCCAGAATCTTGCGCCGACGCGCCCAATCAAACAATTCTTTTACCTGCTGCCCCATAATCCTGCTCCTCTATTGCCAATAAGCTGCCGGCGCGACCTACAGTATACTATCGCGGTTCCCATTCCAATTGTCTGCCTCTGCGGATGCGCTATGAGCATCACTGGTCGGAGGGCCGGGGTCTCGGTGGCGTATTTTTGGATTTCGCCAGCCGCATAACCACTCAAGTCACCTATATTTGACGCACGGAACGTTGGTTTTGTTGTAACGCGATTGTACGCCGGAGCTTTGTTCTTGACATCTCCTTGCTTTTCAAGGATAAAGGAAACAGCCGCGGTTGCGGCGACACGTGGCGATTTAGGGCAACTTGCTCCACGTAAAAAACTGCTAAAGAGCTAGAAGAGTTCCCAGAAGCTTTCTGGACCCTCCAAGCACTTTGGCAAGGAGGGTTTTTCATTTACCCCTCCCTGCTGCCCTAAGACCACATATCTACGGCGCTAAGCGCGTGCAGTCTGCGCCTGCGTGCCACCTGGAAGGCAGCACATGTCCGATCTCTACGAACTGCGATGTAAAGAATGTGGCAAGGCTTGGGGCAATTCCCCTCGGTCTTTCTGCGAAGATTGCTTCTCTCCCCTCGAAGTTTTCTTTGACTACGATTCCCTGAAAAAAACCGTGCGCCGCGAACATCTTGCTGGTCGCGCATTCAATATGTGGCGTTACGCCGAGTTCCTGCCGCTGCACGAAGGCTATGCGGCGGGCGGAGATGTTGGTGGGACGCCGCTCGTCGCTTCAACCAAACTGGCGGCGCGCTGGGGCGTGAAGAATCTCTTTATCAAGAATGATGCCGTGTGCTTTCCCTCGCTTTCTTTCAAAGATCGCGTGGTGGCTACAGCTCTTGCCGCCGCCAGGCGCTTCGGCTTCCAGACAGTTGGCTGCAGCTCCACCGGCAATCTGGCGAATGCCGTGGCCGCGCAAGCGGCGCAGCAGGGCTTCGATGCTTGCGTCTTCATTCCGGCCGATCTGGAGCCGGCAAAGGTGCTGAACACCGCGGTTTACGGCGCGCGCATCGTGCGCATCGATGGCAACTACGATCATGTGAATCGACTGTGCGCACAGATCGCCGATCGCTTCCAGTGGGGACTGGTTAATGTGAACTTGCGGCCGTATTACTCCGAGGGCTCGAAGACGCATGGCTTTGAAATTGCCGAGCAACTTGGCTGGAAGCTGCCGGACAACGTAGTAGTGCCGATGGCGGGTGGCTCGCTGATCGGGAAAATTGCGAAAGCGTTTCGCGAGCTGGTCGCGCTCGGCTGGGTGGAAGCGAAACCGGTGAAATTCTTCGGTGCGCAGGCGACAGGCTGCTCGCCCATTTCCAGTGCGGTGAAGCGCGGGCTGGCCCGTTTTGAGCCGCAGAAGCCAAGCACGATTGCTCGCTCGCTGGCGATCGGAAATCCCGCGGACGGGAATTATGCAAGCAAGCTGATTCGCGAAAGTGGCGGCTGGGCCGAAGACGTATCTGACAGGGAGATCGTTCGCGCGATAAAGCTTCTCGCCGAAACCGAAGGTATTTTTACGGAAACGGCGGGCGGCGTGACCGCTGGCGTGACTGAAAAACTAATTCGGGAGGGGCGCATTCACCCTGATGAGACTACCGTGGTGTGCATCACCGGCAACGGCCTAAAGACCACGGATGCCATTGCGGCGGAGTTCCCGTTGACGGAAGCGATCGCCCCGCGCCTCGATGCTTTCGAGGCTTACCTGGAATCGCAGTTACCCGCGGCTGCCGCGGCGGGAGCGTAGGCACGATTTAACGAGCGAGAACGAATGAACACTTTTTCAAAGGAGATGAGCAACATGCCAGTCACGATTGAAATCCCCACGGCGTTCCGCCGCTTCACCGCCGGCGCGCCGAAAGTCGACTGTAGTGCCAGCACTATCGCCGAAGCCCTTACTGAACTGACCGCACGCTTTCCCGAGCTTTCGCGCCATGTGCGCGACGACAGCGGCCAGATCCGCCAATTCCTCAACGTATACCTCAACGAGGAAGATATTCGCTTCCTCGGCGGAGAATCCTGCTGCGTGAAAGAAGGCGATCGCGTGCTGCTCGTGCCCTCCATCGCAGGCGGTTCGCTATAATTAACGCCTCGGCTTAACTGAGGGCCGAGGATCCGGAGAGCACAGTGGCTTACTACGCGCTATTTTACGAGGCGGTCGATGATTTCATTGCACGGCGCGGCGCGTTCCGCGATGAACATTTGCGGCAGGCGCGGGAGGCACATGCGCGCGGCGAACTGGTCCTCGCCGGTGCGCTCGCTGATCCTGCCAACGGCGCCTTGCTGGTGTTTCAAGGCGAAAGCCCGGCCGCGGCGGAGGCGTTCGCCCGGCAAGACCCTTATGTAAGGAATGGCTTGATCACCAGCTGGAAAGTTCGCCCCTGGACTGTGGTCGTGGGCAACGAACCGCGGGCACCTTACGTCGAGAAGAGAGCGGCGGAGTCGGCCTGAAATGATCGCGCGCTTGTGGTCCGCGCGGACCACCCCTGCGCTGTCCGACTCCTACCTGCAACACTTCGAACTAGCCGTACATCCGCAGTTGCGACGCGTTGAAGGCTTTCTTGGGGCAACGGTTGGCACGCGTCCCGTTCCCGGCTCCGTGGAAATCTTCGTGACCACGTATTGGGCATCGTTCGCGGCCATCGACGCGTTCGCCGGCGCTGATCACGAAGCTGCCGTAGTGGCCGCCGAAGCCGCTGCCCTGCTCACCGATTTTGACAAGCGCGTGCATCACTACGAAGTAGCCATCGCAGAGTTCCCCTCGGTTTCGGCCCCCTAACGACTGGGAGTTCAAGCTTGGTGGCTACGTCCCAAGAGACTCCGATGTATTGAATAGTCAGTTTCCATGCCAGTTTTTGCATCTGCGACACACTTCCCTTCACGATTCCCGTGTTCTAACTGCTATAATTCACGCTATTCGCCTTCACCTCGAGCGACCATTGGTGCACCGAAATGATCTGCTCGCATTGCCATACTCCTAACCCTACAAGTGCGGCTGTCTGCACGCGCTGCGGCAGCGGTTTGGACATTGCAGCCGACGTAGGCATCGGTGCAACCCTCGAAGTCTCCGACTCCGCTTCCATCAATACAGGCACGGATTTTGGTCCGCGTTACCACGTGGAATCGTTGCTCGGCTCGGGCGGCATGGGAAAAGTTTATAAGGCGCGCGACGGCGAGCTCGACCGCACGGTCGCGATCAAGGTCCTTCGCCCCGACCTGATGACCGATCCCATGGCGATGCAGCGCTTCAAGCACGAGCTGTTGCTGGCCAGCAGCATTTCGCATCCGAACATCCTGCGCATCCACGATCTTGGCGAATACAACGGCGTGAAATTCATCTCCATGGCCTACGTGGATGGAGGCGACCTCACCCAGCTAATTCGCAAGGAAGGGCGGCTGCCGCTCGAGCGCGTGCTCAACATCATGCGCCAGCTTGCTGCAGCGCTCGGCGCCGCTCACGGCGTCAATGTTGTGCACCGCGACCTCAAGCCGCAAAACATCCTGCTTGGCTCCGAGGACCATATTTACGTCACCGATTTCGGCATTGCCAAGACGCTGGAGTCTGACCGCACGAGCGTTACGCGCACGGGCGCCGTCCTCGGGACGCCCCTGTATATGTCGCCCGAGCAGGTCGAAGGCAAGCCAGTCGACCACCGCAGTGACCTCTACACGTATGGACTAATTTTCTACGAAATGCTCACTGGCGTTCTGCCGTTCACCGGCGACACTACGTTCCAGTTGATGTATCAGCGCGTGCACCAACTGCCAAAGCGCCCGGAAACCGTCATTCCAGACTTGCCTCCGTATCTCTCGCGCATCTGCCTGAAGTGCCTCGAAAAAGAAGCAGCAAACCGCTACCAGAGCGCCAGCGAGATCCTGACGGATTTGGAGCTGAAGCACGCGCCCTCGCATACGCGGACAGTGCAAATTACGCTGCCGGTGATCGACAAAAAAATCTCCCTGATCTCCGCCTCCGCCATGGTGCTGCTGCTCGCCGGTTTGCTCGCCATCCCACAGGTGCGCGATTTCGTGTTTCGTCACAAAAATTCAGAGCCCACCTCCGGAATTCCCTCCCTCAAGCAGGGCAAATTCGTGGCCGTCCTGCCGATGCGCATCCTGGGCGACCCAGGCTCGCTCAACTATGTGGCGGAAGGCATGACCGAAGCTCTTTCGGCCAAACTGTTCCAGCTCCACGACATGCACACCGCATCTGCATCGGAGGTGCAAAAGGTCCGACCCAGCAACTCGCTGAACGAGGTTGCGCGGCAATTGGGTGTGAACCTTGTCGTCTCCGGAACCATTCAGAGCAGCGGCGATAAGCTTCGCATTGTGGCTTCACTGGATGACGTCTCGAGTGGCCACCGTGTCTGGACGCAGGAATTCTCCGGCGTACAACAAGATTTGCTCACCCTGGAGGATCAGATCTACGGCCGTCTAGTGGACGCACTCGCGCTGAAGCCCAGCAACGAGGAGATGGCGCGCGCTGCCTCTCATCCGACGGAAAACATCGAGGCTTACGACCTTTACTTGAAAGGCCGCGATGCACTGCGCGGCCAGCAGGATCTAAAGAACGTGCAATCCGCTATCAATCTGTTCGAGCAGGCGTTGCAGAAGGATCATGCCTTCCCTCTGGCCTACGCCGGTGTTGCGGACGCCAGCCTGGTAATGTACCGGGAAACAAAGAACTCGTTCTGGTCAGCAAAGGCCTTAGCTGCGGCCCAGCAAGCGGGTTCTCTGAACCGCAACCAGCCCGAAATCTTGTTGGCCCTCGGTAGCGTATACAACGCAACCGGTAAAACTTCTGAAGCGATCGCTGAGCTCCAACGTGCGCTTGAAATCGCTCCTAATTCCGACGAAGCGTATAGCCGCATCGGTTCGACCTATCTCGGTAGCGGCCGGAGCGCCGAAGGCATTCAGAGCCTTAAGAGGGCCGTGGAAATTAACCCGTACTACTGGATGAATTACAACAACCTGGGGAATTCTTACTATCAGCTTGGGGATTTTTCCAGCGCGGCGAACTGCTACCGTAAAGTCATCGAACTCGATCCGAATAATCCGTACGCTTACAATAATTTGGGAGCGGTGCTGTTACAAAGCGGCCGCTTCCAGGAAGCGGTCGAACCCCTTCAAAAATCGCTGCAGTTCAGTCCGGACGGCCAAGCTTACAGCAACTTGGGCATTGCGTATTTTTATCTCAAACAATACGACCAGGCGATTCCTGCTTACGAAAAGTCCGTTCAACTCGTTCCGAATTCCGACATGTTCGTAGGGAATCTTGCGGAAGCATACGACTTAGCAGGTCAGAAACAACGCGCCCTATCAACCTTCGAACAAGCCATATCGCTTGCCTACAAGAGTCTTCAGGTAAATCCTCGCGATGCGAGCACAAAGGGGCGACTGGCCCTATGGTACGGCAAAAAAGGGGATACCAAACAAGCGCTTAAATTCATAGAGGAAGCCCGGAGCATCGACCCGAACGATCTGGACCTGATCTACTATCAGGCGCAAGCCCAAGCCTTGTCAGGAGACAAGAGCGCGGCCATCGATACTTTGCGACTGGCTTTTAAGAAGGGTCAACCGCCGGCTATGGCGCAGGCCGAACCGGACCTCGAGCGCCTGCACCAAGAGCCCGCTTTTCAGAAGCTTGTCAACGAATTCACTAAGCCAAACTGACCGTCTGCTTGCTGCGACGTAGCTTGCGACGTAGCTTGCGCAAGCCCAACACGCCAAGTCCCGAAATCAGCAGCACGACGCTCGCCGGCTCGGGAGCCGGGATAGGAACATTGGAAGTTACCGTACCAGTCGTTCCCTCGATGACGCCGTCCATTTCGAGGACGAAGTCGCCAACGATCGTGTTCGCTGTCGAGTCAAAAGTCTCGCATTCAATGCACGGCGGAGCAGGCGGAAGAATTATTCCTCCGGACAAGAACGCCAACGGATTATCGGTATTAACGTCATGGATAATCGTCAGGATTGGAAAGACGTTACCGGCCGCTTTCGTGAACGCTATGTTTTGGGAGCGATCAAACGAGTATGCGAAGTCGGTGATGGTTCCTTCTGCAATCTTGAAGGATATCGGTGACGTGTAGCTGCAACTTCCTTCGACGCAAGTGACCCCTGGAGTGCTCGGATCGAAGAAGACTGTAGTCGAGCCAGTCCAATCCGTCGTTCCGGTGCCACCCTTTACCCCGATTGCTGGATCAACGGTGTCAGCCAATGCCACCCCGGCAAACGCTAGTACAACCGCGACCAGAACAAGCAAACGCGTGAATTTCATAGTGGACCCCTCGTCGTTCTCGGTTCACGGAAGGTCGTTGACGATGTTCTGCGGTTCACACCCCGCCAAACCGACCTACTCCGTCGGTGTAAGCCGTGCACGCGAGTGCCCAAAAACAATTGGCCTCTCGGCAGAGCAAGTAGTTTGTTATCTGTCGTCAATCAGATTGTGACATTGAGTCGCCGCCCGACGGACCCAATCGACTGCAACTTTTGTGCAGAGATTTTACCTAGGGTTGAAATACTGGAGCGCAAACGCGTTCTAGTACCCTCGCTCAACAACGACTCCCCAAAACGTGTGTTTGCCTTGCCCGCTTGGACGACGTATAACCGTGGGCAAATGCCTCTGCCCTTGGCGCTTGCCACCGACATAAGTGCGTCCACGCGCTCGGAA
>Ga0137418_10002324_pt1 | contig 17428 bp, 15 predicted proteins | sample CZODoug3_1_2_16f_FD_122242 | JGI IMG/M metagenome (GOLD analysis project Ga0137418, IMG submission 122242) | Vadose zone soil fungal communities from Angelo Coast Range Reserve, California, USA - CZODoug3_1_2_16fungal (Hybrid Assembly) | ecosystem: Environmental > Terrestrial > Soil > Vadose... | reverse complement strand
GCCGAGGCATCAGCGAGTCGGTCGCATAATCTGGCCACAGCACGAGGAAAACGAATGCGACGATGGCGATTCCCAGCAGCATCCCCCAGACTCGCCAGAGCGGAGCATAAATATCTTCGCTCGGGCTGAGTCCCGCGAAGACCAGGACGAACGAGGTCCCGGCCTGACGCGCGGCGTAGTTGATACGCTCGCTGCTCTGCGCTGCGTAGCCGGCCAGCGCCAGCGCGATGAAGCATGCGATCATGTAAGACAGCACCGTTTCGAAGTTGGGGGTGACGATGATGATCATCGCGAGGCCGACCACTCCGCCGATGATTCCGCCAACCAGGCGCAGCGCCATCTTGCGAAACGTCGCGCCATAAGTTCGGAGGCCGGCGATGATGACGGTCCACAATATTACAGTGAGATCGCCGCGCTGAGTCGTCAGTCCGACCACGTAGGCGAGCGCGATTGCGAGCCCAACCTTGGTCGCATACTTCAGTTCGTCGGGATCGAGCGGGAACAATCTGGAAGCGATCGTCCGCGAGCCAGCCGAGAGCATCTCGATGCTGCCGATGCTCAGCGATGCGGAGCGTCATCAACTGCTCGTGGGTTGGAATAGCATTGCGGCGCCGAATCCCCGGGAGGCTCTCTGCTTGCACCAGTTGATTGAAGAACAGGCGGGCCAAACTCCCGACCGGGTGGCCGTGGTCTTCGATCAACAGACTTTGACCTACGACGAACTCAATCGCCGCGCGAACCAACTCGCACATCACTTGACAGGGCTGGGTGTCGGGCCCGACGTGCTCGAAGGCGAGCACAACGCGCTCGAGGCCCATTCGGCGCAGCCGCATCCTGAAGAGATGGCCGCGGACCTTGGCCGGCGCTTCTATGTGACCGAGACGGCGATCAAGACGTTTTCGGTTGGGTATCCCATCCAGTCGGCGCTCGACGCGCTGCTGACGCTTCGCCGCGATCACGGCCTCACGCCGGCCAACGTCGATCGCGTCATCGCGCGCCTCCCGCAGGACGGCGCCGGCATCGTCAACGACAGCGCGATGCCCGACGTGAACCTCCAGTACCTGATGGCCGTCGCGCTGATCGACGGAGCCGTGTCGTTCGACGCGAGCCATTCGTTCGATCGCATGAAGGATCCGCAGGTGCTCGCCGTGAAGCAGCGTGTGGAGCTGGTCGGCGATCGCTCGCTGATGGACCCCGCGGCGCCGCGAAGCGCGAACGTCGAGGTCCGCCTCCGCGACGGCCGCACGGTCAGCCACTTCACGCGCTTCGCGCCAGGCACGAAGGAAAGCCCGCTCTCCACCGAAGGCGTCGCCGCCAAGGCACGGAGCCTCATCGCGCCCGTGCTCGGCGACGAGCGCGGCGAAGCGGTGATCCGGCGCATCAACACGCTGGAAACCCTCTCGAGCGTGCGCGACCTCGTCGCGCTGCTGACGGCCGTGTGAGTGAACGAGCCGCACACGAGACCGCTCATACGGTAGGACATCGAGGAAGCGGAGTGCGACTACTCGAGCGCGTGCGTGGCCGACCCGAGTGGATGTTCTTCGCGGCCCTCCCGAAGGCCAACGGCCCTCTCGCATTCACATGGTGGACGGTGGTGCTGCTCCATGGCCTGCTGCCCGCACTCTTCGCCGTTGCGATGGGCCTCCTCGTCGGTGCCGTTCAGCGTGGCGACAGCCTGACCGCCCCGCTGGGTCTCGTCGGCATCACCTTCATCCTGTTGCAAGTGCTGGCGCCGATTCGGACCGCGATCAGCCACAACCTCGGCGATCGCACCGCGGCGTTCCTGTACGACCGTCTGACCGAGGCCTGCGTCCGCCCGCAGGGGCTGGCACACCTCGAGGACGCGGCGCTCACCGCCGACCTCACGGCGGCGCGCGACTTCGACCTCGGCATGACAGGGCCGCCGTTGTCATACTCGATGGACTTTATCGCCGGGGGGCTCGTCGAAATGATCGGCGGCCTCGCGTCGGCGGCGGTGCTGTTCGGCTTTGCGTGGTGGGCGCCGATCGTTCTCGCCGGCGCATGGCTCGCCACGCATTGGCTGCTGCGCGAGAGCGGAGTCTGGCGCGATCGCAACACTGACGAAGTGCGGAGCGCCCAGCGCGATGCCCACTACGCATACCGCCTGGCCGTCGATCCTCCCGCCAGCAAGGAACTGCGCCTGTTCGGGCTGGTCGGCTGGACGATCGGCCGGTTCATCGCCCGACGCACGCGATTGCACCAGCTGCAGTACGAGGCGACACGGCTGCGCGAGCGTCCGCTCGCATGGAGCCTGCTCCTCGTCGCGTCTGCCAACGTCATCGTGCTCTGGTTGCTGGCGTCGGCCGCCGCGGACGGCCGCATCGACCTTGGCGGCCTCGTCATGTACGCGCAGTGCGCGGTCTGGACCTCGGCGATCGCGTTTGGCGGACTCAACTGGGCGATGGATGGAGCGTCGGCGCCCGTTGCGGCCATCCGGCGTCTGGAGCCGGCGATGGCGTCCGCCGGTCAGCTTGTCTCTGGACGAACGCGCGCGACCGGGCCGCCGGCGCGCGAGATTCGCTTCCGACACGTCACGTTCGCGTATCCCGGCGGCGCCACGGTGCTCGACGGCTTCGACCTCAGCATTCCAGCCGGATCCTCGCTCGCCATCGTCGGACAGAACGGCGCGGGAAAGACGACGCTGGCCAAGCTGCTGTGCCGGCTGTACGACCCGCAAGGCGGAGCGATCGAGGTGGACGGCGTAGACGTTCGCGATCTTGACGTGACCGAGTGGCGGGCGAACCTTGCCGCGGTCTTCCAGGATTTCGTCCGCCTCGAACTGCCGCTGCGGGACAACATCGCTCCCGGCGGAGCGCCGGACGCTGTCGTGCTCCAGGCGCTCGAGGCGGCCGGGGCGGCGACGCTTGCGCATCTGGACACGATTCTGGCTCGCGGCTACGAGGGTGGGACCGATCTTTCGGGCGGCCAGTGGCAGCGCGTTGCCCTGGCGCGCGCCCTGTCCGCAGTGCGCATGGGCGCGGGAGTGGTGCTGCTGGACGAGCCGACCGCGCAGCTCGATGTTCGCGGTGAGGCGGAGATCTTCGAGCGGCTCCTCGCCGCAACGCGCCGCTGCACGACCATCCTCATCTCGCACCGCTTTTCGACCGTCCGCCATGCCGATCGGATCTGCGTGCTCGAGAAGGGGAAGGTCGTCGAGCTCGGCACGCACGAGGAGCTGATGGCGCTCGACGGCCGCTATCGAACGATGTTCGACCTGCAGGCGCAGCGCTTCAGCAGCGAAGACGAGGAAGGGAAACGCTATGACGTCCTCGTCTGACGCGCGCGGAAGGCACGACCCGCTGCCTCCGGCGCTCTCGTCGATGTGGCGCCTGTGCAAGCTGGGCCATCGCCACGAGCCAGGCCTGATCGTCGTCGCGTTTACGCTGTCGCTGCTGGTCGGGCTGCCGGATGCGCTGCTGGCCCTGTGGTTCAAGCTGCTCGGCGAGGGCGTTCTTCAGGGCGACTGGACTCGCGTGCGGGTCGCGGTCCTTGCGCTTGGCCTGTCCGCCACCGCGACGTGGTTCCTCGCGACCGTGAGCACGCGCGTGCAGCGCCGGTTCCGCGACAAGGTGACCATCGCGCTCGAATCGCACGTCGCGACGCTGCTCGCATCCATCGCGACCATCGCGCACCAGGAGCGTCCGGAGTATCTCGATCGCCTTTCGGTGCTGCGCAATCAGGTGTTCATGCTCGATCACATGTACATGTCGCTGTTTGCGACGTGTGGGTGGATCCTGCGGCTCGCCGTCACCATCGCGTTGCTCGTCTCCATCCACCCGGCGCTGGCGCTGCTCGCGGTCTTTGCGGTTCCTCCGGTGTTCACGTCGACGTGGCGGCCCGCCGTCGAGCGTGGTGCGTACGAGCGCGGCGCGTCATCGGGCCGTCTTGCCCGCCACCTGTTCGACGTGGCAACGACGGCTTCGCCCGGCAAAGAGGTACGAGTCACCGGCATCGGCGACCGCCTGGTCAGCCAGCGGCGGCTCGCGTGGGAAGCCGGGAACAGGCCGATCACGGCCGCGCGCTGGACGTCCGCAGGCTGGCACGCGGCAGCGTGGGCGATCTTCGGCTCCGGCTACGTCGGTGCCATCGTGTTCGTCTCGTCCGGCCTTGGTGCCCCGGCCGGCGACGTGCTGCTGACGCTGGCTGCCGGATCGCGCCTCTCGTTCTATGTCGGCGCGACGGTGGGTGAGATCGGATTTCTGCGGGGAATCTGGCTGGACGCCGCACGGCGTCTCGCGTGGCTCGAAGACTATGCCGAATCGCTCGTCGCGGCGGCCGATCAGCCCTCTCCAGTGAGCCTGACTGAAGGGATTCGCTTCGAGCATGTGTCGTTTGCCTATCCAGGCACCGACCGGCTCGCGCTCGACCACATCAATCTCGATCTGCCCGCGGGACGCGTGATCGCGATCGTCGGCGAGAACGGCGCCGGCAAATCGACGCTCGTGAAGCTGCTCGCGAAGCTCTACGCACCGACGAGCGGCCGAATCCTCGTCGATTCGATCGACCTTGCGCGCATCTCGGTTGAGGACTGGCGGGCGCGGCTCGCCGGCGCCTTCCAGGATTTCTTCCGCTTCGAGTTCCGCGCGCGCCAGACCGTCGGAATCGGCGATCTGCCACGTCTCGAGGACGAACCCGCCGTTGTCACCGCTGTCAGCAGGGCAGGGGCTGATGACGTCATCGTCAGGCTGCCCGCGGGGCTCGACACCCAGCTCGGGCCGGCATGGCCTGGCGGTACCGACGTGAGCTTCGGCCAGTGGCAGAAGCTGGCGCTCGCGCGCGGGTTCATGCGCGACCGGCCGCTCGTGCTGGTGCTCGACGAACCGACCGCGGCGCTTGACGCGGAGACCGAGCACGCGCTCTTCGAGCGCTATGCCGCAGCGGTGCGCGACGGCGCGAGCGTCGGCCGGATCACGATCCTGGTGTCACACCGCTTCTCGACCGTGCGGATGGCCGACCTCATCGTCGTCCTGGACGGCGCTCGTGTCGTGGAAACGGGAACGCACGAAGCGCTCATGGCGCGATGCGGACAGTACGCGCAGCTGTACGGCATTCAAGCGGCGGCTTATCGCTAGGGGGGGTGTATTATCGCCCCGGTAGTCAGGAGGTTCTTCGTGCGTGGATGGCCTTCGTGCATCGTCGCGTTCGTCATCGTGATGTCAGCCGCGGCCGGGGCCGCGGCACAGGAGATCGACACGATTCTTGTCAACGGCAAGGTCGTGACCGTCGATCCTCAATCTTCGATTCGGAGCGCGCTCGCCATCCGTGAAGGCCGGATTGCCGCGCTCGGCAGCGATGCGGACATCCGGAAGCTCGCGGGCCCGAGGACGCGCACGATCGATCTGCAGGGACGAACCGTCATTCCCGGCCTGATCGATTCCCACATGCACGCCACACGCGCCGCGCTGAGCTTCAGCACCGAGGTGAACTGGATTGGCGCGACATCGCTGGCCGACGCCCTCAATCGCCTCCGCCTCGCGGCGATGAAAGCCAAACCGGGCGCGTGGCTGATCGTCGTCACGCCGCAGGCGACGCTCGACGCGTTCAAGGAACACCGGCGTCCAATCCAGGCGGAGCTGATCGCCGCCGCGCCGAATAATCCCGTCTACGTGCAGCTGGGGTACGGGTGGGCGATGATGACGCCGCTCGCCCTCAAGGCGTTGAACATCAACAGCCTCGACGGTGTCGTCACCAACAACATCATCGAGCTGTTCGATCGGCTGCCGAAGCCCACGTTCGACGAGCAGGTCGAGGGAACCAAGGCCTTCTTCCGCGAGCTCAATCGACTTGGACTCACCGGGGTCGTCGACCCCGGCGGGAACAACGTCACGCCGCGCGAGTACCAGGCGCTCTTCAAGGTCTGGCACGACCGCGACCTCACGCTGCGCGTCGCCTACAGCCTGTGCGGGATGACCGACGGGTCGGAGTTCGCCGAGTATCAGAACTACCTCGCGATGATGCCGCAGGGGTTCGGCGACGAGATGCTCCATTTCAACGGCATCGGCGAGCGAATCACGTGGGCGATGAACGGCATCAACGGGATCCCTCCGGAGGCCGACAAGGCGAAGTACTACGAGATCGTGCGATGGGCCGCCCAGCGTGGCCTTGCGGTGACGATGCACTGGAACACCGAGACGAACGTCGACCACCTGCTCGGCATCTGGGAGCGGGTGAACAAGGAGTTCCCGATCGCGCCGCTGCGGTGGACGATCGCGCACCTCAACGACGCCTCGCCGCAGACGCTGCAGCGCATGAAGGCGCTCGGTGTCGGATGGACGGTGCAGGACGCGATGTACAACACCGGCAGCGACGTGCTCCAGCGCGAGGGTGCCGCGAAAGTCCGTCGTGAACCGCCGGTCGTGACCGGCAACAGGCTCGGTGTGGCCATTGGCGCCGGGACCGACGCGCATCGTGTGTCGACCTACAACCCGTTCACGGTGCTCCAGTGGTTCCTCGACGGCAGGAACGCGAGCGGGACGGCGCTCCGCGCCCCCGAAGAGACGCCGAGCCGCGCGGACGCGCTCCGCTTCTACACGCTGGGCAGCGCGTGGGTGTCGCACGACGAGCGCGTGCGCGGCTCGCTCGAGGTCGGCAAGCTCGCCGATCTGGCCGTGCTGTCAAAGGACTACTTGACGGTGCCCGTCGATCAGATCGGCGGCATCGAATCCGTGATGACGATGGTCGGCGGCAAGGTCGTCTACGCCGCGGGTCCGTATCAGACGCTCGACGGCACACACTGAACAGTCGCGCGCAGCGCGGGCAGAGCGGCTGGGAGGGTCGATGGACGCCGTCATGAGAAGACCCGAACCGCTCGAATGGCATTCGATCGAAGAGCTGTGCGATCGGTGCCTTGGCGGACGGCCATCGCCGGACGTCCTGCGGATGCTCGAGCCGCTGGCGCAGGAGCGAACGGAAGTGCGCGACTTCGTGCGGCGCGCGCTCCAGCTGGCCGGGATAAGCGGTCTCGGCGCCGAGAATCTCTCCCCGTTCTTCGCCATAGGGTTGGCTGTGTCTGGCGGAATCCTTCCTGGCGCATGGGGCGGCATGGTCCCGCCGATCACCAGAGCCGGCCGTCACAAGGCCATCGACGAGTACCTTGCACACACCCGGTGGCGCCGGTTCGGCGCTGGGACGGTCATGATCGAACTGGGGTGCGGGTTTCCTCCACAGACGGCGGTCGATGCGTCCGTTCGGTTTCCGGATTGGCAGGTCGTCGGCGCCGATCCGGTCTTCGACCCGTATCTCTATGAAGACCAGGACATGTACGCGTGCTGCTCTCAGGACGGCGGCGTTCGCTATTTCTCGAAGCAGCCCACTGCCGATCTGAGCACCTGGGTCGGGCTGGTTGCCGATCGTGGTGCGACGACACGGCGGGTGTCGGCGCAGTTCGAGCAACTGGTCGCAACGCTTCCGTTTCCGGACGATGGAGAAATGTCCGTGGCTTCAGCCGGAGGTTCGCGGCTCACCCGATGGCCGCTGAAGCAGTGGGAATCGCCGAACCTGACCTTCGTTCAGGCGGGCGTTGGTTCACTCGATCTGCCGGCCGCGGACCTGATTCGTTGCTTCAACGTGCTGATGTACTACGACGCACCGTTCCGGCGCCAGTTCGAGGCGTGGGCCGTTTCGATACTGAGCGATGGCGGTCTGGCCGTGACCGGGATCGACGCACCGAACAATGCCGAAGCACACTACGAGGTTTATCGCAAGGAAGGCGACACCCTCGTCGAGAGGGAATTCGCGTTCAGTCTCGACAACGTGAGAGCGCTGTCGATGATGCCGTGGTTCAGCCTGCACGACGACGAATCAGGCGCACTGCGGCTCGCGCACCTCGTGCGCATCATTCGTTCCGATGAACGGTATCGGGCGAAGTTCGACGCGCGGTTCGATGAGTTGCTGAGAGCGAACGACCTGATGGTGCGCGACGCCGACGGGTATCTCGCGTGGGCGACGGACTCGTCACTCGCGAGAATCGTGGCGGACAACAGCGCGTTGGCGGCCCAGTTGGATCGCGACGGGTTCACCCAGGCGGCGTGCGAAGTCTTGAGACGATCGGGCTTCGTGGCCTGGCGCAACGAAGCGGGACACGCCGCCGTGGATCCCTCTGGATTCGTGAATCCTTGACAACCTCTCGTTTAGGCGTATCGTGACGTTCTCTTCGTAACCGTTCCTTCACAGATTTCCATTTCAGCCAGTCGCGCGCTCGGGTACCTGATATTCATCCTGGCATTCGGACCCTTCTACGCCGCGAACCTCGGTTCTGCGACCGGCGCGACGCGCAATCCCGAACTCCTCTGGGCCGTGTTCGTGGGGTCCTGCGCGTACGCGGCGCTCATCACGGTGATGATGGGAACGACAGGCCGTCCCATCACGACAGGCCAAGCGGTGAAGAGCGGCGCCGTTGTGGGCTTTCTGCTTTGGGTCACCGCAGACTTCATCCTGTATGGCTCGACCAACCTTTCGAACCTGACGAGGACAGCCGTTGACCCGGTCCTCGAGCTGGTCCGAGGCGGCATCTCCGGCGGGATCATCGCCCTCATCCTGGCGAAGGTTGGCGGAGGAGCTCGGGCAGGCGAAAAGCGCGCAACCGTTTCGGTGTGAAGGGTCCCCGGAGACACGGAGTTGTTCTCCGTGCCTCCGGGACTGGTGATCCTCAGTTCGTCGTCGTCGTGCCGCCCGGCAGGCTGAACGCCACGTACTCGCCCGAGTACGGCCCGCCGCTGATCGCGACGACGATGTACTGCCGGCCGTCGACGCGATAGGTCATTGGCGATCCGCTCTGCGGCGCGGGCATCCAGATTTCACCGACCTGCTGCCCGGTCTTCTTGTCGTAGGCGCGCAGCATGGCGCCGCGCGGGCGTCCGGGCGGCGCCGTCACCTGCGGGTCGCCCATGATGACGAGCGTCTTCGTTACCAGGAGGCCGACGCCCGAGGTCGCCGGCTGTCCCGTCTTCGGGATCGTCTTCCCCCGCAGCGCCGGGTTCGTGCGGATGTTGTCCGGCGTGTCGCCGTGCGGCGTCTGCCACAGGACCTTGCCGTGATCGAGATCGATCGCGGCGATCAGGCCGTACGGCGGCTTGATGATCGGCAGCCCCTGGACGTTCAGGCCGCCACCCTCGGCGGCGGGCGCGGCAGCGGCTGCGGGTGGAACGGCGGCCGGCGCCCTCGCTTCCAGCGCGCGCTCGGCCGTGCGCGGTGCGTCGGCCGCGCAGCAGTCGCCTGGTCCCAGCACCTCGCGGAACGGCTGTCCTTCGACGCCGGACACGTAGCGGATGTCCGAGAAGCCGGGTGGCGGCGCGACGAGCGATCGCACGCCCGGCATGTTGCCGGCCGGCGCGAACACGATGTGGTTTTCGGGATCGTATCCGCCGCCCGGCCAGTTCGTCGCGGTCCCGACCGTGATGGCGCCGAGCGACCCGTTCACGTTGCCGAGGGTGCCGGGATTGAACGGCGTGTCGGCCCACTTGAACCGCTTGGTCCGCTCGAGCGCGGCGGCGCGCAGCTCCGGCGTGAAGTCGATCAGGTCGTCGGGTATCGAGAACGTGTTGCGCGCGTATCGCAGGCTGTCAGGCGGATACGGTTGCGTCCTGGCGGCCTTCTCTCCCGGGATGTCCGATGCCGGGACGGGCTTCTCCACGATCGGCCAGACGGGCTCGCCGGTGACGCGATCGAACACGTAGAGCCATCCCTCCTTGCTCGGGACCGCCACCACCTTGCGCGGCCGGTTGTCGACGGTGACGTCCGCGAGGATCGGCGTGGACGACATGTCGAAGTTCCAGATCGGGTGATGCACGAACTGGAAGTGCCACTTGCGCTGCCCGGTCTTGAGGTCGACGCAGACGAGGCTTTCGGCAAACAGGTTGTCGCCTGGCCTGTGGCCGCCGTAGAAATCGGAGCTCGGCGTCTCCACCGGCAGGTAGACGAGGCCGAGATCCTCGTCGATCGTGATGTTGCTCCAGACGCCGACGTTCCCGTTGGTCGCCCACGAGTCGTTCTCCCAGGTGTTGCCGCCGAACTCTCCCGGCTTCGGAATCGTGTTGAACGTCCAGAGGAGCTTGCCCGTCCGCGCGTCGAAGGCGCGCACGAGACCCTTGGTGTTGTCGTGGGTCGGAACGGTCGCGCCTTCCCTCATCGACGAGCCGATGATGACGACGTCCCTGGTGATGAACGGCGTCGAGTGCACGCCAATCTCGCCCGTTTCGAGATCGATCTGCTGGCCCTTGCCTTTGACGACGCCGACCTTGAGATCGACGACGCCGTCGGTGCCGAAGGAGCTGATCGGCGCGCCGTTCTTCGCATTGAGCGCCACGAGCCGGTAGCCGGTCGTGATGAAGAGGATGCGGTCGTCACCCCGCCCGTTGCTCCAGTAGGCGACGCCGCGGCCCGAGAGCTGCCGGGGCGCGACCGCCGCGCGCTTGCCCTCGCGCAGGCTGTAGGTCCAGATCTGCTCCCCCGTTTTCGCATCGAGCGCGATGACCGACCGGCGCGTGCCGGCGGTCGTGTACAGCACGCCCTTCACCACGATGGGCGTGCCCTCGAGCTTGTACTCGGGGAACGGGCCGAAGTTGTCGGTCTTGAAGCGCCACGCGACTTCGAGCTTGCCGAAGTTCGAGGCGGTGATCTGATCGAGCGGCGAGTACCGCGTCCCCTTCAGATCGGCGTTGTAGGTCGGCCACTCGCCGTTGGCCGTGGACGGCTGCTGGCCGGCCTGGCCGGCGACGCCGGCGGTGATGCAGACAATCGCGAGGATGGGCGACGCGAAGGTCGCCACGAATCGAGAGACGGTTCGCCTCATCGTGCGCTCCCTTCCGAAAGTGCAGGTCGGCGGATTATACGCCCGCCGCTAAGGCGCGTCGGGCTTCATTGCCAGGAAAGTGATGGTCCGCAGCACCTCCGTTTGCGAGGGCAGCTCAGCCTCGCCGTCGGGATAGCCGCCTTTGAACAGCACATAGGCGAGGATGTCGGCTTTCTGCACCCGGCTGAGCGAGGGCGGGTCGTTCTGCGGCATCGACACGCGGATCCGCTCGAACAGGTCGCCGAGCGTCAACTCGTTCCAGGTCGCGGCAAATTCCCCGCCGGTCAGCGCCGGCGCAATCTCGCCGCCGGTCAGGTCCGGGGCGTGGCAGGCGGCGCACGACTGCGCGTAGAGCGCTTCGCCACGCTTCGCCTGCTGCAGCGAATACACGCGATCCCACTGGGATTTCATCGTCTGATCGCCGGCCTGGCGCGCGGCGGCGGCGGCCGACGCGAGCGCTCCCACCAGCATCGCCGTGACGGCAATGAGCCTCATCGGAAACCCGCTCCCTGGCCGCCCATGGTAGACGATTGCCGAAAAAAACCGGAGACTTGGGCGCCGGATCCGCTTTAAGCTTCCGCGGACGCGTCGGGGGACATCCGGATTGGAGGCGCAGATGAAGTGGATTGTGAATCCCAGGCTGGCTGCGTTGGTCGTGGCGTGCGCGCTGCTGATCTCGTTCAGCTGGGTCCACGCGCAGCAGGGAGGCGGCGCGACGGTCGCGATTGACGCCGACGACATCGGCGGCGTGGTGACCAGCGCGAAAGGTCCGGAGGCCGGCGTCTGGGTGATTGCCGAAACGACGGACCTGCCGTCGAAGTTCGCGAGGATGGTCGTCACCGACGACCAGGGACGCTACGTCGTTCCCGATCTGCCGCAGGCGAGTTACCAGGTGTTCGTGCGCGGCTACGGGCTGGTGGACTCCGCACGGGTGCCGGCCAAGCCTGGACAGCGCATGGATCTCAAAGGTGTCGTCGCGCCCGACGGACGCGCCGCCGCCCAGGTCTATCCAGCAAACTACTGGCTGAGCCTGCTCGAGATCCCCAAGGGCAAGCATTCCGCGGAGGAGTTCGCGCTCGAAACCAAGGCGTGCTACTCGTGTCATCAGGTGGGCACGAAAGCGACTCGTGAGATTCCGAAAGGTTCGCTCGCCACGATGCTCGACGCCTGGGATCGCCACACCGCGATGGGCCCCAACGGCGCGAACATGAGCAACGTCTTCAAGGGACTCGGCGAGCAGCGCAAGGCGTTCGCCGACTGGACCGAGCGCATTGCCGCAGGCGCCTATCCCGAAGCGCCGCCGCGTCCTGTCGGCGTCGAGCGCAACCTCGTGATCTCGATGTGGGATTGGGGGCTGCCCACCAGCCGCCGCAGCGATGCGGCCGCCACCGACGAGCGCCATCCAACGATGAACGCGAACGGTCTGGTATACGGACCGTACCAGAGCTCTGACATTCTGGCGGTGCTCGATCCGCGCACGAACACCACGAGCGAGATCAAGATTCCGTCGAACGGGCCCGTGCTCGATGCGAACACGCCGGCGTCTCCGTACTGGGGAAGCGAGAAGATCTGGGAGCGGAAGGCCGATCCGCGCAGCGTCGCGATGGATGCAAAAGGACGTGTGTGGGTGACCGCGCGGATCCGTGCGCCGAAGGACCAGCCGGCGTACTGCAAGGACCCGGCGGCGAACAAGTTCGCGAAGTACTTCCCGATGGAAGGCCCGAGCGCGCGGCAGATCGAATTGATGGACCCGAAGACGAAGCAGTTCACGATGGTGGACAGCTGCTTTGCCGCGGACCATAACATCTTCGACGAACACGACGACCTGGTCTTCGGCCAGGACGACGCCGTCGGTTGGCTCGACACCGTGGCGTTCGACAAGACGCACGACGCGGGCGCGTCGCAGGGATGGTGCCCGGGGGTCGTCGACACCAACGGCGACGGCAAGATCTCCACGGGCTGGACCGAGCCGAAAGAGCCGGTCGATCCGAAGCGGGATCACCGGATCGAATTCGGCTGCTACGCGATCGGGATCAGTCCGACCGACGGCAGCATCTGGTGCTCGGGAATCGGCCACGAGGACACGACGCTCGTGCGCCTCGAGCGCGGCGCCAATCCGCCGGCGTCATGCAAGGCCGAGGTCTATATCCCGCCACCGTCGAAGGCATCGTTGCCCTACTCGGGAGGCGTGGCCATCGACAGCAACGGCGTCGTCTATCAGAACTGGCGCGGCGTCCACGAGATCCTCAGCTTCGACCGTCGCAAGTGCAAGACGCTGAACGGACCGACGGCGACCGGTCAGCAGTGCGCGGAGGGATGGTCGACGTACACCAAGCCCGGTCCCCGGTTCAAGGGATCGGCGGGAACGCCCGAAGTCAGCACCGACATGCTGTATCTCACCAACATCGATCACCACGACGCGCTTGGCCTCGGCAAGGACGTCCTGCTCGCCGGCGACGTCAACGCCGACGGGTTCTGGGTGCTGCAGCCGCAGAACGGCCAGATGAAGTCGTTGACCCTGCGCGTGCCGTATCCGCTCGGGTTCCATGCGCGTCACATCGATGGACGCATCGACGATGAGAAGGCCGGCTGGAAGGGCCGCGGCATGTGGACGAGCTACTCGATGTACACCCCGTGGCACCAGGAAGGCGGCAAGGGATCGCGGCCGAAGGTCGTGAAGCTCCAGATGCGGCCCAATCCGCTCGCGAAATAGGGATGCAGGTTTCGCAAATGATGGGCAGCCGGCTGCGAGTCTGGCCGGCTGTCTTCCTCCTTTTCATCAGCGCGGCGTGCACCTCGGCTCCCACCCAGGGTTCGGACCCGGTGACGGAGGTGAAGGCCGTCTGGAATGCGCAAGCGGATGCGTGGAACCGTGGCGACCTCGAGGCATTCATGGCCGGGTACTGGAAATCGCCGGATCTCGTCTTCTTCTCCAACGGCGCGGAAACGCGCGGCTGGCAGCAGACGCTCGACCGCTATCGCGCGGCCTATCAGGGCGAAGGCAGGCACATGGGGACCCTGGATTTTCCGCAGCTGGAATTCAAGCAGCTTGGCGCCGAAGCCGTCCTCGCGCGCGGGCGCTGGCACCTGAAGATGCCCGACGGAAAAGAATCCACCGGCATGACGTCCGTGACGTACCAGAAGCTGCCCGAGGGGTGGCGCATCGTGCACGACCATTCGTCGGCTCAGGCAAACTAGCCGGGCGGGTCGCGGTCCGAATCGAAAATCGTGGGGTCACCATCGACCGACCCGTCAGACGCGTTCGTGGCGTGGGCGAAGGACCATGTGATCCGCCTGTCGACGATCGAGCCCGGCCACGGGTTCGCGGATCTCGAGCCGATCGAATCCATCATCGGCGACGCGCTCGTCATCGCGCTCGGTGAGGCGGCGCACGGCACGCACGACTTCCTGGCATTCCGGAACCGGCTGCTCGAATTCCTCGTTCACCAGGCGGGCGTGACGGCGCTCGCCGCAGAAACCGGCTACGCCGAGTCGCTCGACGTCGACGCCTACATCAACGGCGAAGACGTCGACGTCATGGTCGCGGCGCAGTGCGTCTTCGACGACTGGTATCCAGCGCCGCTCGAGGAGAACCTCGCGCTCGTCGAGTGGATGCGCGCCTACAACGCGGGGGCGGCCCCGGGCCGCGCGTTGCGTTTCTACGGCATCGATCTCACCGGCGGGTGGGGCTACGAACACGCCCGCCGCGTGGCGGACAGCGCGCTCGATTACATCGGACGGGTCGATCCCGGCGCTGCCGCGGAGTTGCGGGCGCGCCTCGATCCCCTGCTCGCGACGTTCACGACACGAGGCTACGCCTCTCTCGTGCCCGCGCAGCGGGCCGGGCTGACGGCCGCCATGGCCGACCTCGTCACCATGCTGGAGACCCACCGCCCCGAGTTCATTGCGGCCACGACGAAGGCCGACTTCGAACGGGCGCGGCGTCACGCGGTCAACGCGCGACAGCTCGACGCCTATTTCGGATGCGCGCCACGAGCCTCGTCCGACAGCGCTGCGGACTACCGGGCGCAGTCGATGATGCGCGACGCGGCCATGGCCGAGAATCTTCAAGCGGTCCTGCAGCAAGAGGGTACGCGCGGAGGGCGGATGCTGCTCTTCGCTCACAACTGGCACATCAAGAAGCGTGCGTCGGAAAAGGAGGCGTTCCCCGAGCAGTTTCCGGGCGAGCCGGGAACGACGATGGGACAGTACTTGCAGTCGACGCTCGGGGATCAGCTCGTCGTGGTCGGATCCACGTTTCATCGAACGGCGGACGGCACGATCACCGGGCCGCCGGTGACGAACACCAGGCTCACCGTGGATCCTGCCGAGCCGTCGGATCTCGACAACGAGCTCGCGCGCGTCGGCAGCCCGCTGTTCATCGTCGACTTGCGCGCGGCGCGGCAGTCGGCGCCTGCCGCCGCTGCGCTGGATCGCCCGCGAAGGATGCGTTTCAACGACCGGTATGCGGAGGAGAACCCGTTGCAGGCGTTCGACGCCCTGCTCTACGTCGACAGGGTGAGCGACTGGCGGCCAGTCGTGCCGGCGGCTCCGCGGAGCCGTCGATGACGCCGCTCGCCCTTCATCGCGTGTTCGTGCTCGGAGCGAACACGATCGAACGTCACGGCTGACCGTCGAACGGCGCTGACACGCGCCGCGCCGCTGACGGATCAGTGGGTATAGAATCCGCGCTTGGAGGCAGCGATGGCTGAATCGGGGCAGACTTACAAGACGCACGTCCGTTTCTTTCCGCCGTTTCATTTCTTCGTCGCGCCGGTGCTTCTGATCAACGTGTTCGTCACCGGCTGGCTGTTGTACCGGGCGCCCTCGGGTCTCGGCGTCTGGCAACTGATTGTCGCGGCGGCGTTGTTGATGACGGCGTTCGTCGCCCGGGTCATGGTGCTGGCCGTGCAGGACCGCGTGATCCGGCTCGAGATGCGCGTGCGCATGCGCGACGTGCTTCCGGCCGACCTGCAGGCGCGTATTCCCCAGATCACCCGCGAGCAGTGCGTCGGCCTTCGCTTCGCGAGCGATGCCGAGCTGCCCGTGCTCGTCCGCAAGGTGCTGGCCGGAGAATTGAAATCGACGACCGACATCAAGCGCCAGATCTCCCAGTGGCAGGGCGATTACCTGCGTGCATGAGTGGGTGAGGCGGGTATCACGGGTATCAGATGATTGATTTGTACAACGCAGCGACCAATCAGGTGATCGGCAGCATCACCGAGGCCGAACTGCAGGTGCTCATCGACGGACTGGAAGAGGAGTCGTCTGCCGTCACGATGGTTTGAACACGTTCGCGGCGCGGCGGGTGCTGCGCTCGCGCTGGAGGTGATTGATGGCCGTTCGCCTGACGCGAAGTGTCGGTATGCTGCTGCTCGGGATCTGGCTGCTCCTCTCGGGGATCGCCGGGCTCGCCCCGCTCCCCATTCCCGGGGTCATCATGGCGGTGCTCGCGCTGCTCGCAGGAATTCTGATCCTCATCGGCCAGTAGCCGGCGGCAGATGGAAATGTCCTCAAAACCGCCGGAGGTCATCGCGTGACCGGGCCCGCCAGCGCGCCCGATCACCGTGCACGGCCGCGCGACCTCCGTGCTAGTATCCGCGCGCTATGAGAAGGATCGCACTGTCGGTGCTCGTCATTGCTGCAGCCGCGTGCGGCGGCACGAGCAGCAACACTGCTCCCACACAGGTCGCGTCCCCACTGAGCTTCTTCGTCACCAGCGCGACCAACCCCACCGGCAACGTTGGCGGCCTGCGCGGCGCCGATAATCGCTGCCAGACGCTCGCGACCGCCGCCGGCGCCGGCAGCAAGACGTGGCGTGCGTACCTGAGCGTCGAACGGGACGCCGACAACGGCAACCGTCAGACCGACGCGCGCTCGCGGATCGGCAACGGACCGTGGGTCAACGCCAACGGCGTCACCGTCGCCGCCAACCTCACCGAGCTCCATGCGCGTCGAGGAGACGCCGCCGTGTTCGTGGACGAGCGCGGCCAGCGCATCAACGGCCAGTGGATGGGATCGCCCACGCCGAACGAGCACGACGTCATGACGGGGTCGAACGCCGACGGCACGCTGATGACCGGGTTCACCTGCAGCGACTGGACCTCCGATGCGACGACGACGTTCGGGCAGGTCGGCCATTCGGACGGCCTCGGCCCCAACGGCGATACATCAGGCGCGCTGTCGTCATGGAACTCCGCGCACTCGAACGCCAATTGCTCGAACACCGCGCCGCGCGGCGGCGCCGGACGCATGTACTGCTTTGCGAGGAACTGAGCGACACGCGCCGTTGACGCGCCGGGAGTTCCTGTCGGCCACAGGCGCCGGCGTGGCGATGTTCGCCTGCGCTCCCGGTCCCTCCGCGGCGCAGGCGGCCAGATACGACCTGATCATCAGAGGCGGGCGCGTCATCGACCCGTCCGTCCGCCTCGACGCCGTTCGTGACGTGGCGATTGCGGCCGGCCGCATCGCCGCCGTCGACGCCAGCATCACCGCGGACGCCACCGAGACCATCGACGCGCGCGGCAAGCTCGTCGTTCCCGGCCTGATCGACATCCACACGCACGCCGCGCGCACGGCCGACGGACCGCCGCTGATGCTGCAGGACGGCGTCACGGC
>Ga0137418_10002322_pt1 | contig 17439 bp, 13 predicted proteins | sample CZODoug3_1_2_16f_FD_122242 | JGI IMG/M metagenome (GOLD analysis project Ga0137418, IMG submission 122242) | Vadose zone soil fungal communities from Angelo Coast Range Reserve, California, USA - CZODoug3_1_2_16fungal (Hybrid Assembly) | ecosystem: Environmental > Terrestrial > Soil > Vadose... | reverse complement strand
AACAAGTCCTTATCGTCTCATTCTCAAAGAACCTGTTACTCAGGCTTCTGGCCGGCGGGCATACTCAAGAAAACTCGACCGAAACACAATTCGAATCTGGAAGGGGAATCTGCTGCAACGGATCACTGAACTTCACGGTCAAAGATAACCGTTGAATAGTTGTTGTTTGGTTGAGCGCCGAAGTATCCTTCAAACCGGGTGAAGTGATTTACAGACTTGACTCTCCAACCGTTTAGACTCCATCGCTGAATCAGAGCGTCAAGCTCCTCGACTCTCACGGTGATCGTTTGAATCTGAGTTCTTCGCTCGGTGTTGACGGTAACATTAACGCTGACTTCCGATTCCTTGGTGAAGTAGCCGCAGTATCGCCAAGTGAAGAATCCCGGCACTTTGGCGAATTCGAGCTTTCCGTGACAGTGACCGCATTCAAGCGTTATCAAACCTTCACGCCATTGTGGTCACATGCTGGGTTCTCGACGATATTAGGGTATACAGACCATTTCGCTGAAATAGAGTTAGAATACTCCGTACTATATCCGAGGAAATCCGCGATATTGTCGCGATACCCTTCGGGCCTCTTTCGCCGCGAAAACGTGGGGTTTTGCGGGGTCCATCGCATCGGACCACAAGCGAGAGGACCCTCACCCGAACAAAATCCGATTAATGAGTTCTTGGTCCATAAGCGCGAGATTGTCCCGCAGCACAAGTTTTGCGTCCACGTGATCCACGCACCGAAAGTCCGATTTGACAGCAACGAGACCGCGCGTCTTGCGACGACAACGCGGGCACTCCCAATCCCAGAATATGGTCCGAGCGTCAGCAATCAGACTCTTTTGATGTTCCGTAAGACCGTTCATACCGGGACAATCATAGTAGAGGTTGTCGCGACTTATGAACACACCGGAGCGCGGGTTCTGTTAAGTCTTCGTTGGGTGAATCCGTGTGGTAACTACCATCGGATTTCCGTTCTGCAATTGGCCTGTCACAACTAGGATTCTGAGATAGCCAATATCGTTTATGGTCCTTCGTGAGAAAGGTTGGACCTTTCTTCTTGATTCCTATGCATAACATTCTGTCTAGCGTGGCGATTGCTTCGGAGAGCTTCTTCGCGAAATCGCCCAATGGACGGGAAGAACGAGGAAGGACGATAGCGGAATCGTCCGGTCAGATTGAAAGAATTGATGAGAACACCTCGAAGCAAATTAGACGAGCCATCGTGCATTTGGGGCTAGGTAAGATATTTCAGGACTAGATACAGAAACCCTAGTATCGCGGACAAGATTACGCATACACTGATCAATGAGATTATTCGGTAGCGATGGTTAGTGATCAGCCTGTGCAGTTGGCCGATCAAGAATGGAATGGGTAGCAACGGAAAGAGAATCGGCGTCTTGATGAGTCCTAGTAGTATTACGCAAATTACGGCTATTCCATAAGCACTAAGTAGCGTAATTCGCCAAGTCTCATTCTTCATTCAATGTCGCTTCCTGCTTCGGGCTAGCTATTCTAACCGTTTATTCGGATTCATCCGACGCTAGTTAACATCGATTCCCGTCCTACACAGAGTTAACAGAACCCAGAGCGGGTCCCGTGTCCGTAACGTCTTTGTGTTTTTCATTCTTGTGCGAAAGGGTCTGTGAATATTTCGGTCGGGTTCTTGGGGGGGTTGCGGACGTTAGGGTCCCTCTCCATACCGACCGGGTGCGATGGGGTGATTGCTCGCGAAGGGTCACATTATGCATAGGAATTTGTCGGAATTCGCGCACGTCCCACAAAGTGAGACGCGCGAGCAATTCACGAGAGAAACGAGCGTGAACACGCACGACTTTGCATGTACAAAGTACACCGGGGGTTCCTTGGTCTCGGGTCCGATTCACAAACGTCCCAATGGTCCACGCGCATGCAGCTATTCGCGCATACAGGACTTGTCGGTACGTAGCCCCCATAGTGGAAATTCTGGAAATGATAACGGCGTAGATAGTAGTGTAATTAGGTCTAAGTTCCAACGTTCTTGCTGGTTAGGTAGGTTACGGTGAAGGTTCCAAAGTCTCCACCCACGATTCCAGGGAACCTGTTGAAAATTGCTGAGATGTCTATGTTTTGGACTCCTCCATTGACCATGAGGTCCTTGTGATAGAAGCCTTCGGTGAAGGCGCCATTCCCGTAGGCATCCAGAGTTGCGAGGCCTGAATCCCGGGTCGTGGACCAGATTACAACGTTTTCGATGTTGAAGTTCGTGAATTTAGGAAGGACGCTGAGACCGTTGCCGAAGGAAGGATCCTCCGCTATGAACGCGGCGTAGTGAGGTGTTCCCATGTCGCCGTACGGCTGTCCTGTGAGTGGGTTTGTGTAGTCTGCGAAGGAGTGTACCACTGTGCATTTGCTTTTGTTGGTAAGGTTGGTGATGGTGATGTTGTACTGGGTAGCTGCGCCGCCTCCAATGGCCAGGTTAGTCACGAAGGCTTGAACGACATCGTTGGCATTGATGGTGATTCCGAGACATGTTACTGGATCAGCTGGAAGAAATTCGAACTTGACGGAGTAGTTACTGTGGCATCCCTGGAATGGGGGGCAGTCGACAACCCCTGATGTGACGACTTGAACTATGCCAGTTCCCCCGTTAGCCATGTTCATCAATCCCAACCATGTAGCGAACTCGCAGTGCTTGCCGAGACAGGCTGTGAAGCCAGGTTCACTCACGCTTGCAACTGTCCACTGAGCAAAGGCTTGGTACACTGGGGCGTTGCCTGCGCAGTCGTAACTGAAGACGTACCCGGCCCAGTTACTATCTGTGCTAAAGAAATTGTCGCAAACGTCGATGTTGACGGTTGATGTCCGGATTACAGTGCCGGCCGTGCCGCTGATAGTGAGTGCATAGTTTCCAGTCGGGGTGTCCTTTGTAGTGGAGGCGGTTATTCTCGACGCAGCCGAGCTGCCGGCAGTTATAGAGATGCTACTGGAACTGAATGAGGCTGAAAGCCCCGCGATATTGGGCACGGTGACTTGGAGCTGGATCGTGCCCGTGTAGCCGGCACTCGAGAATATGAGGTTGGAGAAGCCGCTGGTGCTATTGCCTAGGTGGACTCCGTTAGGGGCGCCTATGGTGATGGTGAAGTCAGGCTGCACCGTGATAGAGATCATTGCCTGATGGATTAGCGAGCCACCGGTGGCCGTTATTGTCACAGTGTACGCACCAGCCGGGGTGGCGGCAGTTGTAGAGATTGTGGCGCCGGTGGTTGCTTGACCCTGTGAGGCGAGGGAGAGGGTTCCGGACCCGAAGGCGACGGTAGGCCCGTATGATACTGAGGGGTTAGTTGTGGAGGTTAGTGTGACTGTGCCGGAGAATCCTCCAAGACTAGAGAGTGTTATGGTGGGAGTTGTGGATTGTCCCGCGATGAAGCCGGCCGGGGCTTGGGGGTCAGCGGAGATGGAAAAGTCAACGACCTGGAAAGTGACCATAGCTCCATGGGTAAGACTAGAGCTTGATCCCGTTACAGTTACAGAGTTGTTTCCTGACGCATTGTAAGTACAGGATAGAGTAGTAGTTGCATACGTGGTTGTGGTGGTCAATGTGACTGACGTCGCACTCAGAGTGCAGGGAGTCCCGCCGTTTTGGGACACGCTCACCGTACCGGTGAAACCATTGAGGGCAGTCACAGTGATCGTAGAGGTCCCCGTGCTCCCGACATTCGCTACAACGTTTGTCGGACTCGCGGTTATTGAGAAATCTGGGGCCGCGATGACCACGCTGACATTCAGAGAGTGCGTCAGAGCGCCCACGAGTCCTGTAGCAGTGACAGGGTAGTTTCCAGGTGTGGAACTTGAGCTAGCAGTCATAACGAATGGAACTGTAACAGACTGGCCAGGATTCAGCGGCGGAGTTGAGGATATCTGGCAAGTTAATCCTGATGGGCATCCAGTTGTGGTCATGTATACGGAATAGCCTGGCCACTGTTGGTCCGCTTTGACAACCACGCTCACGGTCTTTGAACTGCCCACAGTGATCGTCACTGATGTTGGGCTTCCGCTGATTGAGAAGTCATAAACGGAAATGCTGATCGGTGTGGAATGGGACAATGATCCACTAGCCGCGTTTACCGTTGCTGCGTAGACGCCGTCCGCTGGCTCAGGGCACCAGTAGGTAGCTGATGCGCTGGTGCCCAATGTCACACTAGAGGGAGAGACGGCACAGTTTGGAGAGGTCGAGGTTATGGACAGGTTCACGGTTCCTGTGAACCCATTGAGGCTGTTCAAATTGATGCTCCCTGAGACACTACCCCCTGCGTAAGTGCCGACCGAGCCTGGAACGGCACTAACAGAGAAATCTACTACCTGGACCGATATGCTGACAGAGGAACTTGTCGAGCCATCACTACCCGTGATGGTCGCAGCATAGGTGCCAGCTGTTGAAGCTGAAACATACAACGGTACCGCCGCCGAAATATCCACGCAGTTTCCATAGATAGTAGTGGTGAGAGCCGGATCAGCTACGACGCTGAGGCAGACAACCCCCTGGTAGCCATTAACTAAGTTCACGTAAATATTCCATTGACCCGTCGCTCCCGCGTTGAGCGATCCAACGTACCATTTGCTTGCCGTCAAATAGAATGTTGGTTTACCCTGTTGACGGACGCCGTCCGGAGTGTCGTTGGCTATTGTTGGCGAAGTTCGAAGGACAATCACGAACAGCAAGCTTGCGAAAACGATCGCAACCGCTACGATCGCAAAATACGAACGTGTCTTCAACTTTTAACGGGTGTCCAATCAATTCGAGGAGTGTTTTATGAATTGTGGTCACTCATAGCACATGATTGTTTCATGATCGTTGTCAAAGGGGACCAATGTGTCTTAATCTCATTTTTCCCAGGACCCCTGGGAAATGCCGATTGGTATCTCATCAAGAAGGCGACTATTCTGAAATGACTAGACTATGATTTCTAGGGGACTGATCCTTTCGCGTAGGTCAACCACCAACCTCGGGAAAGCTAAAGAGTCAGATTGCCGTCGCCAAAGAACGCGGTCCATGTGAGCGCGACATCGAGAATTATCTGTGCGCTTGTCTTGCTACTCTTTGCGGGAGTTCCCTTGATACCCAAAGTTACCGGCACAGCACTTTGCCGTTGGCATTAGATGGAGTGGGAATCAGCAATTGTCCCCAAAGGTCATTTTGTTCCTCACAGTCTCTAACAACCACCAAAGGACGTGATGTGGTTGTCCTAATCGCTGTGTGTTACGCTGGCTTGTTGGCTCGGTACGTGGGTGGGGATAGAGATTGTTTTCCCCACGAGTCGGGAAGGTTTGTAACCCGAGACGGAGGCAAATCGACCACACCCTTATACCTGAGTGGTACCCTCTTCTACGTGAGCAACCAAATGTCAAAAGTTAAACCAACAACATGCTTATATCGGAAAAGTTGATGGTTTCTTGTTGAAGGTTAGCTCGCCGAGGAACGTATGCTGTCCGTGACCGTAACGACCGCTGCTTTCTCCCGTAGCAACCGAAAAGAGAACAGACGAAAAGCGGAGGTGGAACATGCCTATGGGTTATGAAAGGAGAGGTGGTTATGGTGGCGGCGCAAACAGATTCGGACCTAAGCCGGTCGAGGAAGGCAAGGAGTACGACGTTGACATCAAAGAGATCAGCAGACGCGGCGAAGGTATCGCTCGCGTCGAAGGTCTAGTTGTCTTTGTGCCGAACACGAAGCCCGGGGACCATATTAAGATCAAGATTACTCGGGTCTCGAACCGCTTCGCATCCGGCGAAGTCGTCCAATAATTCCGACGAGGGATTTTTCTCCTCCCTCAATCCCCTTTTTATTGCTTTATAGTTACGAAGGATTCATCACCCTAACGTTCTGTTGACGCGAACACGGCCCTCGTTGTCACATCGCTCGGATAAGCTGAAAGCCTCTAAAGGCAGATTTCACGGAGACGGAACCGTGTCTAGGAGCGCAGACCGTTGTGGGGCGAAGGCTTATGAAAGCTGTCGATGCGATACGAAATTCTAATTGTGATTCTGGGTTACGTTGAAGGTACAAAAGCCGAGCTGGTTCAGCACCGTCGAGGTCCGCGATCTCATTCAGAGAAGACCTTGGTCGATCCTCTCCTGGGCAGCAGGGATAGTGGCTCTAGCCTTCATTGGCTACTACGGGATTCTATCCATAGACAACCCTCCAGCTAACATCGGAGCCCAATTCGTGGGTGCTGAGTTTCCTCCCCCTTCCATATCACCCTGGTTCTACGGCAAACCAATAACATGGTTCATCTACGCAGCGTTTCTCTACTGGTCTGCCGGACTTGAGGCCCAGAAGGTACACTTCCTCAATTTTTCGGAGCGAACTCGACGACTACTCTTCATCATAACCGCTCTCGTAGCCTTCGGGGCTTTCTACGAGATCTTCTACAACTTCATGATCTGGGGAGCACTAGAAGTCTTGACCCAGAGTTGCAGCCCGTCTCCATGCAGTCCTGATGACATCTCCAGTAGATGGCCGAGCCTACCAAAGCCTCTCAACTTGGTCTTTGTGACAAAGGTCGTAATACTCGTGTTCAGTCTGTCTGTGTACTCGCTCTGGTTCCTCTACCGTGTAGACAAGGAGACAGAAAGACGAAATCCTACTCCACCAAGAGCCCTTTCACGGCAGGACCTTTATGATGCGAACACAGTGAAGACGAGTCCCATGACCCGAGCATACTCCTTCGCCGTCACAACACACGCACAAGATCCTCCCGAAGCCCCTCAGCCAAAATAGTGTAGCAATTTGGACACTTACGATGTTGCAGTAATAGGAGCGGGACCCGCAGGGGTAATGGCTGCCTGGACCGCAGCCAGACAAGGAGCTCACACCGTACTCCTGGAGCGGGACACCTCCGCGGGGAGAAAGCCGTGCGCTGAAGGAATACTCTCGGAGGTCCTCGAAGACGCCGAGGTATCACCTCAAAGTGAGTTCGCAGCACACCGAATTACGGGCGCCTATCTCTATCCTCCAGACGAGAAGAAGAGAGTCCGGGTCGGAGGCGACGGCTACATTCTAGACAAGCCAGCATTCCTGACGAGTCTTGCGGCAAGAGCTGGCGCCGCCGGAGCCGAGCTCGCTTATGGAACCAGAATCGACAGAGTATCAAGAGAGGACGGATACGTCGTCGCTGAAGGTAGTAAGAATGCACAACCATTTTCCCTGAGATCGAAAGTCATAGTGGGATGCGACGGCACCGGATCAATCCTTGCGCGGCAATTCTTCCCAAGAAGAAACTACGCCGTCATAGCCGCGTTTCAATACGACATGGTGGACTGCCAGTTAGAAGATGAGGCATCGCTTGAGATTTTCATAGGTCACAAAAAGGCGCCGGCTGGATACCTCTGGATCTTCCCGAAAGGGAAAGGTACAGCAAACGTAGGAATCGGCTTGAAGGGGTCCGGGGCGAAACTGCTACTGGACAAGTTCCTTCAAGATCATCCAAAGGTGTTCGGCAATGCAAAGATCGAGCGGTCGCAGGCCGCTCCCGTCCCGGTCGGGGGCGAGATCGAAGAGTACGTCACGGCGAATATGATGCTCTGCGGGGACGCGGCGGGGCAAGTTATTCCTTTGACAGGAGCAGGAATTCACACTAGCCTGGTAGCTGGCAAGATAGCAGGTGAAGTTGCCGGAAAGGCTGCGAGAGAGGGAGATGTCGGGTCAAATCGACTCTCCGAATACAAAGAAAGATTCGATGCGTTGTGGGGAGCGAAAATCTCGAACAGTCTAAGAGCACTCGAGTCGTTCGAACGTTTCTCAGACGACGAACTCAACATAATAACAGACTTCTTGGAAGGCCAGGATCTGGTCGACATGGCCCACGGATTCAGCCCGTCGAAAGCCGTGGGTCTAATGCTCCGCCACCCTATCCTCGCCATGAAAGTCGCGCACCAACTAATGAGCAGCTAGGCAAGCTCACCCATGACCGGTCCAGTAGAATCTGCGCTTATCGACGGGATACGCGAGAAGGGATGCATACATCTTGCACTCATAGATCCCGAGAAATTCTCTAACAACTTACCAGAGATCGTAACTGATCTGGAAGATCACGGTACGTCCGCAATTATGATCGGGGGATCTACTCTGAAGTCTTCAGCCCTCCTCGATAAGACTGTAAAGACGATTCGCGATTCATGCTCCCTGCCCACGATACTGTTCCCTAATGGACCCGTGGGAATCAGCAGGTTCGCTCACGCGATATTCTTCATGTCACTCCTAAACTCGTCAAGCACCCGATACCTGATTGAATCCCAGGTGATCGGCGCTTCCGTCGTCAGACGGTTCAACCTCGAGCCGATTCCGCTAGGCTACATGATTGTAGGCCAATCTGAAACTGCCGTTAGGACAGTTGGAAGGGCGAAACCCGTTCCCTTCTCGAAGATCGATCTGGCGACCGACTATGCTCTTGCTGCCCAGTACCTGGGAATGCGGTTCGTGTACTTGGAAGCGGGAAGCGGAGCTGAGCGCATGGTCGACCCTAAGATGGTGAGCAAGGTCAGTGAGAGAATCGGTGTCCCGCTGATAGTTGGTGGTGGAATTCGAACCCCGAGCCAGGCGGAACGACTAGCCCGGGCGGGGGCCTCCGCGATCGTTACCGGGACAGTCATAGAGCAAGAAGGTCCCAGACGGGTCAAGCAGATATTAGCCGCCCTGAAACGTGCCTGAGAAATGCCGCGTGAGCGCAAGGGCGGTGTATCGGGGACAGTTGACGCCTTCAATTTCATTAGACGAGTAGGTTTCCCTACCACTCCCAGAGTTCTCGTAATCTTTTCAGCGATTGGCCTTCTCTCGGCATCAATCTCACTACTGCCGTCAGGCGAAAATCTGGCTCAGATGCTAGTGTTCTTGGGGGCGGTACTGGTATGGCCAGCCGTTCTCGGCGAATTTCTGAACTCAACTTTGATTCTTCGCAAAGAGAAGATCCTGGATTTCAGGCGGCTGATGGGACTCGAGATCATTTCATTGTTCCCAGTCGCGGTGCTTCTTCCGACATTCTCTTGGGTTGGTCTTTTCTTCGGGCTGAAGACTCTCTGGGTGGGTGGGTTTTTGGTCGGTTTGGCAGTTTCGCTTCCAATCCGATTCTTATCGACTAACGCGATGACTTCTCTCGCCGCTTGTCGAAAGCTCGCAGCTGCTCTAACAACACCGATTTTGATCGCGGCGTCGTTTCTTGCTCTGAGCTACTTCGTTTTCCCTGGTTCCTCTCTCCAAATGCTACTTCTAGAGGTCTTGATTCTGCTTGTTACCTGTTCGACCGTCTCTGCCCTAGGTGTTTCTCTCATTATCGAGAATGTAGAACGTTCAGGCAGATCTGAGATCGGCGATTCCCCCATGGGGCTGTTTAGAGCGTTCCTTCATCACTGGTTGCGGAAGACCCCGACCGCTCTCGAAGAGAGACTCTTGTCACTCTCAACAGAAGGATCGATTGAGACGAAGATTCTCAGCTTCTCTGGACAAGACGCACAGCCGAAGGCGTCGTTGGTCGTGTCCAACTTTCACCCTGGACCCTATCGAGACATGGGGAGCGGGGGTCTACCCTCCGAGCTGAAACAGTCTCTGGAAGAATCAAAGCACGGCGTAGTCCAGGTGCCCCACGGCATCTCAAACCACAAACTGAACATCGTCTCACACAAGGACATCGCCAGACTTCTCATAGCGGCGAAGGAGAGCTATCCGTCGGATCACCTGATTCGCAAGGCCTCTTCAATGATCCGGGAGAAGGAGGGTGAGGCTATCGTTTCGGGCCAAGCTTTCGGGAATGTCGCGCTTCTTACGATTACTCTAGCTCCGGTGGAGATGGAGGACCTGCCGACCTCTGTAGCAGTAGAAATCGAGAGGGAGGCTTCGGGGTTGGGCTTTGAGGTGTTGATTGTCGACGCCCATAACAGTATCGTGGGTCAAACCTCTATAACACCCCAACAGGCTGAGCGAATCCTCGCGGCCGCTATCAGAGTGCTTGGCAAGTTGAGAACTCTGTCACAAGGACCTTTCAGCGTCGGATCAGCATACGACGCCCTGGACACTTACACGCTCACGGACGGGATAGGTCCGGGAGGCTTGTCTGTCATGGTCGTGAAGACCGGGAGCGACACCGTATCATACATCACGATCGATGGAAACAATATGCAGCAGGGTCTCCGAGGCCAGATCCTTCAATCGATCAGAGAAACGGGGGTCGGCGACGCTGAGGTCATGACGACCGACACTCATCTTGTTACTGGTCTCGTGAGGTCGCCTCTAGGATACTATCCGGTAGGAGCGGCGCTGCCCAGTGCCACTTTTCTGAGACAGATTACTCAGACAGTCCAGAAGGCGATTGCTAATCTTGAAGAATCGTCGGCTGGGTTTTCCAAGTTCTCTCTGCAACTCCGTGTATTGGGATCGGAGGCTTTCCAATCGATAACAGGCTTCATCGGCCGCATCGCACGGCAGATTGGAAAATCATTCTATAGGCTGGAAATCGCGACATTCTTGATCGCTCTCGCCATCGTGTTCGTGGTGTGATCGAAGACTGGAATCTGAAGAATCGATCCACTACATGCAGCTTCCGAGAGAGGTCATCGTTGGAGTCAACATTCTCGACAGAGTCGGAGAGATCTGCACCAAGCAAGGGTTTCACGGGACCGCGTTGGTGGTCTCGGGACCTGTGACGTATCCTCTCGCAGGGGTTGGCGTCGCAAAGTCCGCTGCGAAAGCTGGGCTACATGTCGATCACATCATTGTCAAGGAATCGACTGAGGCGGTTCTGAACCAGATCATTGAGGCGATCAAGAAGACGAGGCCATCCATCGTGCTAGCGGTTGGTGGCGGGAAGGATATCGATCTGGGCAAACTTGCCTCCGCGAAAGCATCTGTTCCATTCATGAGTATTCCAACGGCTGCGAGTCACGATGGGATCGCTAGTCCGTATGCTTCTATCAAGGGAGGTCCAAAGCCCTACTCGATCCGGGCGCAGGCACCGATTGCGATAATAGGCGATATTGGCGTGATAGGCGATTCTCCTTACGACCTCCTAGCTGCAGGGTGTGGGGATATTGTGGCAAAGTTCAGCGCGGTGAAGGATTGGCAGCTTGCTCGCAAGCTGAAGAACGAATACTATGGTGATTACGCGGCGGAGCTCGCCTTGATGAGCGCAGAGCTGGTGACGCGAAATGTGAAGGAGATCGTTCAGCGTAGCAAGGAGGGCGTTCGCACAGTCGTCGAAGCGCTGGTCAGTTGTGGGGTCGCGATGAGCATTGCTGGTAGCTCTCGGCCATGTAGCGGGGCAGAGCATCTCTTCAGCCATGCACTGGACATTGTGGCTGGTGAGACCAGTCTGCATGGAAGTAGGACTGGTGTGGGGGCGATAATGTGCGCGTATCTTCACGGGTCGAACTGGGAATCGATCAAAGAGTTTCTCCAGGAGATTGGTGCGCCTTCGACGGCTAAGGAGTTGAAGGTTTCACCTGAACAGGTGGTCAAGGCGTTGACGATGGCTCATAGTCTGAGGCCCGAGCGGTACACGATTCTCGGCGAGAAGGGGATAACTGAGGCAGCGGCGGAGAAGGTTGCCCATGCGACCGGAGTCATAGGATAATCCGCGTTGAAGTCCACTGCACGAGCATTCGCCATACAAGGGCTCATCAAATATCACGGGTTAAGGAACCCAAGGCTACGAATACCATATCACGATAGCATCTCTGTTTGCATGAAATCGCTTCCCACAATAACAACTGTGGAAGCGATGCCGAGTCTCTCCGCTGACAAGATTAGGATTGATGGGCTCGTTCCTACAAAGAAGGAAGCTGCTAGGGTTCACGCTGTCGTGGACAGGTTGAGAAGACTAGCAGACGATAATACAAGACTTCGAATAGAATCAAGGAATCCAAGCGTCGATGGGAAAGGTCTGGGATTCTCTGCCTCAGGATTCGCAGCCTTAGGCCTGGCAACATCGAGAGCTTTAGGTCTCAACCTTGAGACCGGTGATTTATCTGAGGTAGTACGACTCGGGGCAGGATCTGCTTCTAGGAGTCTCGTGGGCGGATTCTCGATATGGTACGCGAACCGTAAGGGACACTCGTATGCAGAACAACTTGCCTCCGCCAGTTCTATTAGGCTCCGGACGCTGATTGTTCCCATTCCATCTACGATAAAGACGGACAAGGCTCACGCGGACGTTCTGACGTCTCCGTTCTTCAAGGCAAGGCTGGCGTACATGAAGAGGGTCCTTCAGAAGATGAGGCGTGCGATAGTAAGAAAGGATGTCTCGGAGATCTGCAGACTTGCCGAGGTGGACACGCTGAACTTGCACGCGATCACAATGACGGGTAAGCTGGGAACAGTCCTCGTTAGTCCATTGTCGATCAGGATCATGGACGAGGTCCGCAGGCTCCGAGAGGAGGAAACGGTCCCAGTCTGGTATTCTCTCGACACCGGACCCTCAGTCTTCATCAACACGACACCCAAGACCGCTTCGAAGGTCGAGAGGAGAATCAAAGCACTGGCTGAGAACGTAATATCGTCTGATCCCGGCGGCGCCGCCGAGATAATCTCCTACCACCTCTTCTAGAAGAAAGGAACAGGCGATTGTCGCATCGCGTTTGCAAGGAAGCCTCAATGCAATGAGCCAATCAGAAGAAATCAAAGCTTCCCAAGTACGGGATGCTTCTGATGTCCATCTAGTATTTCCAGACGGCTTCTCGTTCTTTCAACCCTATCTTGAATACTGGATCAAAGAAACTCTCGAAATTGGCGGCGAGGCCTACGTGTCCGAAACCGCAACTGGAAATGGCTCGGGCCTGTTCCTGTACGACGATCATGAGAAAGCTGGATCAATTTTCACACGATCAAGAGAAGTATTCGACTACTTCTACAAACTAAAACCGTTCAAATCGATCTATGCTGAACTCCAGACTGAATATCCGAAAGAAATCTATGACATTCACACGATAGATCTTGAAGGCAATTCGTTAGATCACACGTTCAGTCATGCGATCTCGGTCGCTGACGGACAGCAGGTCGAAGAGATACGACAATTCATGTTGTCAACACATCCTGGGACCAACCCGAGATGGATCGATGTTGCCTTGAGGAATGGAGACAGATGCGTAGCTGTTCGACTTGGAGCTGAGATTGCTGGAGCAGGATGGTTGTCGCTCGTAAACGGGATTGGAAGATTACACTCTCTCTTCGTGAAACCTAGATTCAGAAAAATCGGCGTTGGTCTAGATATTCTGTTCGCACGACTCTTGTGGCTGAAATCAAAACATGCTCGAATGGCGTTAAGTGAAATATCTGTAAACAATCTTCAATCGTCAAGAATCTCAGCGAGAGGAGGAATGAGTGTGTCTGGACACGTCTACCAATATTTCAGAACTGACCTGGGCAAATCCCGCGGCTAGAGGGTAGTATTCTCGAATATTAGACTTCGGTCGAATGCGTTGGTTAGGTCGTCGGGCCTCCACAAACTGGGCAAACCAACGCGGTAGTGTCGACGAGTGCTCCACAATACTTGCACTTGACCTTTGCCACTTCCTTGACGACGACCTGTTGTACCGGTGGTTGCTTTGGTTCTAGATTGATAGTCTGCGGTGCAGGTGGGGCGTAGGGCGTAGGCTGGCGAGAATAGTCATAGGCATGTTCTGGTAGGCCTCTCCTCCTCCTAGCGATTACAGCAGCTAAGATTATGATGATAATTATGAAGAGTATCACTGCGGCCCCAATAATCGGATACAATAACGACGATAGACCGGGACCCGGTGGTGCTGCAGCGGTGGCCAATGAATAACTGGTCGTTGTAACATACAGGTTGTCAGTATAGGTGAAGCCGTTCCCTGAGTTATCCGTGTCATGTTCCACGTAGTTGTATCCAATAATGTATCCGGTTGACGGATCAGAATACGTATCCCACGTATATGCGGCGTTGAAATTTCCATAGATATCGTTCCGGTGATAGCTACTGCTTCCTTGCCCGTGAATGGATTGCACATACCTGTTCTGTGAGGCTAGTTGATAACTGGCATTCGTGTCTAGGACAGTCATCTGCGTATTCAGTAGACCGAATGTTCCAGTCTTCGGAACAATGTTGTCCATGTAGAACCACACGGTTGGATTCACATATCCGGCCTGACTGTCATTTCCCTTGAGGTAATAGAAAGTGGTTGAGGAATAGGTGAAATTGCCGTTAGAACCACCTGTAGTGTGAGAGCCGCTACTATTGCTAAAGGACCATGAAAAACTGTAGTGAGCCTTTACTGTTCCATTTGAATAAACGGCATTCATCGTCTCTCCCCCATCGGTTACTGTATGTTCGGTATATCCGGCGTAGTTGCCCTGACCATTGTTGAGATCTGCAATCTCGTGATAGTTGAAATAGTCCCCCGCCTTCGGCACATACCTCGTGCTAGCATGACTCGGCGTCGAAGCTAGCGAAAGTGAGAGCACGATCACGATGACAACGAGAGGTATTATTTTCGATCTCATCATGGGTTAACCACCGAAGCCCCCACCACCATACCCATGAACATGCGCCGGATGGACACCTCCGATCCCGCTGAACGTGCTATAGTATGATCCATGTACAATGATCAGGGGCGCATACCAGAGGAAGAATGGAGCGATTGGTGCATGTGTAAACTGTATTGGAGTATTCGCCAGATTGGCGGTGGGATCCAACTGTTTCACCAATTCATTCTTGACGCCGTGAATCATACGTACTGAGAGAGATAACAGTTCAGACCGCTCTAGGCCTGGTGCAATAGTTGCAAGAAGAGAATAGGCTCTTTCCGTCAAGTCAAGAAGTTCGTTAGCTTCCAAGGTAGGGATTGATGTTAGTATAGCAGCGGCGACTAGGGGATATTCTAGATAGCTTCTCGTTCCATCAACAATAATCGATAGCTTCGTCCGTACGTCGTCCGGACCTAAGCCGGATAATGACAGATATGCGCTTGCAAGTTCAGTGTCCTCTGATTGTCGGAACCCCCACATGCTAAACATGTTCCTGTAGGATTGGAATCTAGCGGCTAACTGGTCAGTGGGGACATTCAACACGGACAATATTGCTGCCGACTCGAACGACTTTGTCATTTGCGAGAATTGGATGAACCTGTCAGTTGGAAAGCTCCCGTCGAACTTTCTCCCGTACATTATCGTGGCCGCGACACCTGCAGCCAATTGTTTCGGGACGTGGGCATGATGTCTCAACTGATTATCCAATCCCTTCAAGGACTGCGACAGGTTCTGTAGATCAGAATTATCGCCAGTCGACACATTCATGGGTCTAAGCGACGTCATTATTTCTGCTGCCATAATCTTATTGTCACTGGTACTGTCGAAATGATGAAGAACATCGAGCGACAACAGGAATCGCTGAGCGATCTGATTGGGGTCTCCCTGGAGTTTCGCTAGTCCAATAGATACATTCCATAACTGTGTAAAGTCGGCCTTTGGGACCTTCTGGAAAATACTCTTCTTGAGACCAGACTCATACGAACTTGCCTGGTCGGCTATCGACCGTAGTCCAGCCGTCGTGTCTTTCATCTCCGCGATGAAATTCGGGAATTCGTTGTCCATGACGCGATAATTGCGAATGTTCAGGTCACTCAGTGCGATGACGCCAGGCCCTGTCAATGATACGTATTGGCTATCGTATGGTACCATGCGATCAATTGTTGATTTTTGAAGGATCAGCTGTTTTATTCGAGAATCTGTCGCCGTGATTTCTGTTTCGTTCTTGAGTACTTCTTGCGAATCCTGCTGGACCTTCTGGCGTTCGGCCTCCTTTTCCTCCTCACTCTTGAAATGGAACATTATCGAATGCGTTTTCTTCGCGTCTTGATACAACGCATCGTGAGCGGCTCTATCTGCCATTATCTCATTTTGCAGATTCTGATTCATCTGTGATAGGGTTGCAACATCAGCCTGCGCCTGATCATAGTCGCTCTTCTGCATCACGGTGACGTATCCATGACTAGAAAGATAGTTCAGATCTGCGGGTAAAATCTGGGTTGAAATCGACTTACTTGCTATTTGACTGAAGAAAGTCCGGGCATCATTACACCGCACCGGTTATCACCAGTCAATAATCGGATAGTTTTCAGTAATACTCTCATCACCCAGAATGTTCCCTATGACCAGTTCTAGACTCTCTCCTTCACGTTTAAGCCGGACGACTTCGTCGTCCACGAGTGCCTGTTTAAGAAGATACTCGAACTGTATTTTCCTGTCAGGTGTATTTCCGAACCGTCTCGACCGTTCACGCTCTATCTGTTCATACGCGTACATGAACTCGTAAAGCGATCGGTGTATCTGATCATGTATTTTTTCTTGGATACGATGTTTCGGAATCGTGATCCATTCGAGGCCTTCGAGATCGACAAAATAGATCGTACCGTCCGGAGCTAGAACGGCATCCTTGTCCAGCCAGACGTCATAGAAATCGAATCCGCTGTAGGTCCCGTCTTCGTTCTTTGTTATTGTCCTAACGAACAGGGTGAGATATGCAATACCGCTCTTCACAAAGTTTTCTAGAAATCTTAGAGCTTTATCATCGGTGTCGATTTGGAAGAGGTCAAAGATTGAATCGATGTTGCCACCGATAGTGCTTCCGGAATGGAAGTAGATTCTGACATTTGATGGAACCAGTCTTGTTTCCTGGACGATTCTTCCTCGGAATTTCCGATACCAGTAGAGCTGCTTGATCCTATTCTCAAGATTCTCAGGAAAGATGACTATCTTGACTAGAGGTGCGATTCGGAATCCGTGAATCGATGTTAGCTCAGCCATCTCGGAGACTCTCATTGAAACAGTTGCGTGCTCGAGTCCCTGCCCGCCGTACGGAGAGCCTCTCAAGCACAATTCTCCAGTAATGTATCGTGGGGCCTTCCAATCAGAATTCTCAATCCTCTCTTTCAAAACGGAATCTTTCAACAGGGCGGACATTTCAGATGGCCCGAATAGTTGATGTGAGAATGGATTGGTTGTTGATCCTATGCCTTTGATTGAGAGATAGAACTCAGTACCGTCCAATGTCAAAACTGGTGTACCGGAGACGGCTCCTCTATGCTCATCAACGAGAAGTTCCTTCATTCCAAGAGACGAGCCGTCCGTGAAGGGAGCCATGCTTTCTGAAAGATAGATCTTTTCAAAGTCAGGCATACTGTATCCTTGGAAATGCTCGTTCGTCATTATCTCAGTGGCCCCATACATGTTCAGATTAATTGGCAAGCCTTTCAGCTTCAAGACTCCGCCTTTCATAGAAGTCGTTGAGAAGATCTTGGGCCTTGATTCTAGAATCTTGCTGATCGTCAAGTTCTATTATTCGATCCGCGGACTCCTGATGTATCTATGACGTTTTTGTAACGAGAACAATGTCGTCCTGGAGCTGACTGGATAGAAAAGGGTCAACGACGAGCAATTCAACGTCTGAAGATTAGGCGGAAGTAGCC
>Ga0137418_10001859_pt2 | contig 17440 bp, 14 predicted proteins | sample CZODoug3_1_2_16f_FD_122242 | JGI IMG/M metagenome (GOLD analysis project Ga0137418, IMG submission 122242) | Vadose zone soil fungal communities from Angelo Coast Range Reserve, California, USA - CZODoug3_1_2_16fungal (Hybrid Assembly) | ecosystem: Environmental > Terrestrial > Soil > Vadose... | reverse complement strand
CACGAGGCGGCGCACGCCTACAGCTACGCCTATCAGCTTCAGCGAAAGAAGAAATGGCAGCGGACTTTCGGGCACACGTCGCGCGAGGAGACGCCGAATACTTACTGGCCGCGCCCGTTCAGTCGCAGTTACGTGATGCATCTCGAGGATTGGTATGCGCAGAGTCATCCGGATGAAGATTTCGCCGAGACCTTCGCGGTCTGGCTCACGCCCGAACTCGACTGGCGCAAGCGTTACGCGGGCTGGAAGGCGCTGAAAAAACTCGAATACGTGGACGAGCTGATGCGCTCGCTGGCGGGAAAACCACCCGTGCATGCACCGAAGTATCGCGTCGCCGACTACGATTGTCTGAATCTCAAGCTCAAGACCTATTACGCGCGCAAACGGAAGCTCTACGAAGATACGTATCCGGATTTCTACGACACCGATCTTCGGCAGCTCTTCGCCGCACCGGCCGGATTGCAAGCGAGCAGTTATCTACGCCTGCGGCGGCGGCGGCTGATGAACTCGGTGTGCCAGTGGACGAATGAGAAAAAGTTCCGGGTGAACAAACTCCTGGCCAGGCTCATCGACCGCTGCGACCAGCTCGGGCTCCACGTGCTCAACGACGACCCGCAGCAGGATTTCCGCGTCTCCGCTTTCATCACGACGCTGGTGATGAATTATCTCTTCACCGGCAAGTTCAAGCGCACTAAATAGCGAGCGTGAAAAAGAAACTCAAAGTCCTCGTCCTTTTCGACGGCGTTCGTCCGACCAAGATCGACGAGGACCTGAGCGAGGAGATGAAGACGGAGGATTGGCAGACCGAGGCGAACGTGATGACCGCGCTCGGCGAGCTCGGTCACACCGCCGAGCACCTCGCCATCTTCGACGAGGTCGATCTTGTCCGGCAAAAAATGGAAAGCTTCGCGCCGGACGTTCTTTTCAACCTGGTCGAGCAATTCAAAAACAATCCCGGGTTCGACCAGAACATCGTTTCGCTGCTCGAGATGCAGGGCGTACCGTTCACCGGTTGCGGCTCGATCGGGCTGACGCTTTGCAAACACAAAGGGATCTCGAAAAAAATCCTCGCCCATCACGGAATCGGCACGCCAAATTTCGTGGTGATTCCGCGCGGACAACGGATCGGCGGACCGCGGCAATTGAAGTTTCCAATTTTGGTGAAGCCAGTGAAGGATGAAGCGTCGTATGGAATTTCGCGGGCGTCGTTCGTCAAAGAGGAGGAGCAATTTCGCGAGCGGATCGCGTTCATCCACGAGAAACACAAGAGCGACGCGATCGCCGAGGAATACATCGACGGGCGCGAGCTTTATGTAAGTATTATGGGCAACACGCGGTTGACCGTTTTTCCGACCCGCGAACTGGTGTTTCGTGAAGTCCCGCCGAACGAACCGAAGATCGCTACTTACAAGGCGAAGTGGGACGAGGAATATCGGAAACGCTGGGGGTTGGACGGCCAGTTCGCGGAAGATCTCGATCCGGCGCTGGTCAAAGAGATCGAGCAGATGTGCAAAGATATTTATCGATTGCTCACGATCGACGGCTACGCGCGGATCGATCTGCGACTGACAGCGGACAACAAGATTTATTTCATCGAGGCGAACCCGAACCCGCATCTCGCGGCCGATGAAGACTTCGCCCAATCAGCGCAGAAAGCGGGCCTGAAGTATCCGCAGTTAATTAACGCGATTATCCGGCTCGGGATGAGTCCGAGCCGAACTGGCAGTTAAAGACGTCCGCCAATCGGGCGATTAGAATTTCTCGCGGTTAGCGGCGTCAGTGCAGGATGCGATTACCGCCCTGGATGTCGAATTCCACCGGCACTTCGACCGGGCTGGGGGTTCCGGGCTTAAACCGCCATTGCAGGAGAGCCTTCGCGGCCAATTCGTTCAGGTCTCTGTACCCCGTGCTTTTAACGATTTTGAGTTCGTCCACCAGGCCACTCTTGGGATTTATGGTCAGGCGATAAACGCCTCTGCCTTTCGCGCCGTGGATTACGAATCCCATCGGATACGCGGGCTCAACCTTTTTGATTAAGCCGGGTGGCGTTCCTGTTGTCACGAATGGCTCGACGCCGTGGCGTTGCGCATGGGTGAACGACGCACCCACTTGCAGCGCGATTAAACTGACAACCGCAATCTTCAAGCAGTGAGGGATATTCATGCGGAGAGCATCCCCCGAAAAAAGTCTCGCGCAACTCGGGCGCCCTCGCGACTGTTAATACAGTGCCAATTGGGCCATCGCCTGTATGGAACCCACGACGTTTTTCGAGCATTACCGTATCGGCACCGGCGAAGCGGGCCGGGAAGTCAGTCGGACCGGGGCGGCGATTAATTACAAGGCGATCGACACCCGCTCCCATGAACCGGTACGTTTGCAGCTGATTCCTCTGGCAACGATCGAACCGGAAAAACTCGCTCAGTTAAAAGAACGCGCGGAGACCGCGGAGAAGCTCGATCACGTGAACATCGCCAGGACTTTTGCGGTTGGGGTAGAGCACGATTACTTCGCCATCGTCTCGGAACACTTCGAAGGCGAAACGGCCGATTCCTGGATTGTCACCAATGGACCCATGCCGGCGGACGCGGCTTTGCGGGCCGGATTGCAAGTCGTGCGCGCGATTGGCGCCGCGGCGTTTTTCAATTTAACGCATCGCGCGATTCAACCGTCGAACTTGATGATCGTGCCCGGCCAATCGCCGGATGGCGGGTGGCCTTTCGTAAAACTGTTGAATTTCGGTCTCGCCAGTCTCGAGCTGCATTCGGACAGCGCCGAAGCGCGCGAGCTGGCGCCGTCGATCTCGCCCCAGTTCGCCAGTCCGGAACAGCGAGCGAACGGCGAAATCGATTTCCGATCGGAAATGTATTCGCTCGGCGCGACGATGTGTTTTCTGCTCACTGGCGCAGCACCGCTGGCGGTCAGCGGAATGAAAGCCCGGTTGCGGATCCAGCGTTTGCCGGAACTGCGGCGCGCGCCCAAACCGCTGCACAATTTGCTCGTCTACCTATTGCGCGAGAATCCGGAGAATCGCCCGCAAGATCCGGTCGCGCTCGAGAAGGAAATGCGCGATTGCCTGACGAAAATTGAGCGACGCCAGGCTATCGGTCGCAAACTAGGAATTCCGTTGGCTGCGGTCATTCCAAGGAAGTCCAAACAGCCGAAAGAACCGGCAACGCCGCTCGCCCAAGTTTTGGGTGGAGTCGTGGCGTTCGCTGTTTTCATCCTGGCGGCGGCAGCGGCGGCCGAATTTTTCTTTCCGGATAAAATTCCGTTCTTTCACCGAAGCGGAAAGGTCGGCGTGCCGATCGGCGTTCCCGACGCCTCCAGGTTCGCGTCCGGACCAATTCAAGCGAAAAACGCTGCGCCGGTTGCGGCGAGTCAACCGACATTGAATGCATCACCAGCTGTTGCGGCGACGAACGAAGCTTCGCCGCCTGTCGCTGAGCAAGGTCAGTCAGTGAACGTGTCCCCTGCAAACTCGATCAAAAGCCCGACGCAGGTTTGGAATCAAATCGCTTCCGCTGGAAAAGCATTGGAGCCTGCGTCGACGGCAGCAGAACCAACTGAACCAGCGTCAACGCCGGAAAATTCGGAGCAATCCTCATCGGAGCAATCAAGTGAGTCGACCGTGCGCAGCAGAAAGAAAACGACCGCGTTGAATCGAGCATCCAGAAGCGAGCGAAGCAATCGCGCTTTGCCTTACGAAGACAATTACAACGGAGAACCAATTTACCAGGGTCAACACCACGCCCGAGTCATCGGCAGGACGCCCGATGGTCGATTGGTTGTGCGGCTGTCGTCTGGCCGGGTCGTCACCCTGCCGCGCTTAAACGACGACAATATTTACGCTCCGCGGCCGCGCCGCCGCACCTTTGATGAACGGCCAGGCGACTATGCGCCACCGTCGCAACCGTTTTACCCTAACGATTGAATCTCATCTCGGTGGTGGCGATGAAACCGAGGCGTTCGTAAAGAGCGCGCCCTTCGTCTGAAGCGTGCAGCACAAGCGAATCGATCCCCTGCTCGCGCGTCCAATCGATAATCCTCTCTATTAAGAGGGCGGCCAGCCCGCGCCTCCGCCACTCCGGCTCAGTGAAAACATTTTGGATGATCGCCTGGCGGCCTGAGACGATGTCAATCTTGCCGTTCGGGTTGGTTTGCGGATGCGGTGGCACTTCGCGCAGTTGCACCCCAGCGCCGGCGACAATCTGACCGGGTTCATTTTCGAGACTGGCGAGCCAGCCGACATATTCGCCGCGGCCAAACATCCGGTGAAGCGTCTCAAGGGACTGAGCACGGAATGACTCGAACAAGTCCGGCGGCAGCTCGCCCATATCCTGAAACATTCGGGCGCGATGCCAACTGATCAGCTCGAGATCGGCAACGGCAGCGAGGCGAATCTGGAAATTGTCAGACACAAGCAAACGTTCAACGGTCCGAGCCGAACTGGCAATTGATCAACCACATCATCCGGCTCTGGATGAAGACGTTTCGGGATTGATCGGCAACCAACTACGGCCGCACGCGTTGCAACGACGGCAATCAGTCTGTCCGTGACTTCAGCCACTCGCTCCAAAGCTGCGGCCGACCGCCAGGATTGGCCCGAGCGTAATCGTAAAAAGCGCGGACGAACGCATTTCGATCCTCAGTATATGGCGCTTTCCAGTCCCCTGGATCAGGAGAGCGAAGCACATCATAATCATAGCCGAGGAGTTGCTGACGGCGCGCAATGTCCTCGAGCGAGACCTGGTTCGCATTTCGCAACACGTCATACAGCACCATAAAGGTAGTCGTGCGACCCCGGCCGGCTTCGCAATGGAAATGCGCCCAGCCGTTTTCCGGAAGCGCCCGGACGGCGAGGATGAATCGATCGACTTCTTCATCGAGGGGACGCGCATGATCGGTAACAGTAAGGCGCACGTATACCGCGTTGTTGGCCGCAACAATTTCGCGTTCCGTACTCGCGTGCTTGACAGTCACATTCTCGGACACATTTGAGGTGACACCAGGTTTTTTGATCGCGGCTCCTGGATGAACAACGATTTTACTCCCGGGCTCAAACGATTTCACGCGCCCAGCCTCGTCTGCCTGGATCTCATCGTAGGTGCGACCAACGTTGGCCCAATCGTTCGTGGCAAACCAGCTAACAGGCAGGCCGTTGACGAATATGTGCGTTTCCTGTCGCAAATCGAACACCGTAGCAGGACCGCGCGTGCGCCCCAACAAGAGCTTAAAACCGTCGGCGCTGAATTCTCCTCCGCCGGAAGCACGGAGATCAGCCAAGGCGGTGTTGGCGGGAATCTTTTGGCCGCTCTTCGCTTCAAGGTGATCGTCAGTCGTGCGGAAGTTCCGCGGCAGACTCTTAGCTAGCTTTAGATCAACATCCCAAATCAATATCGGAGAATCGGCATTGGCAGGCCGCATCGGCGGATTTCTCTGCACGAGCGCGGCGGAGAAGCTCGCTGCCGGGGTGAGAAGCAGGACTGACAGCACACACCGAATAGCAAATGGGAGAGACATGAGATTCATCACCTCGCCAATTGCACGCGCACGTTGTTGAACAGGCAAGAAATTTCTGGCGATACCATTACGAACTCGCAATTGACTTTCACTGATTGCAAGCTGGAGCGATGCAGGATGCGCTTACCCCCATGATGCAGCAGTATCAGCGACTGCGGAAAAGCATCCCGGCGGACACGCTCCTGCTTTTTCGACTGGGCGATTTTTACGAACTGTTTTTCGAAGACGCGAAGGAAGCGGCCGTGATTCTGAACGTCGCGCTCACCAAGCGAAACGAGGTTCCAATGTGCGGCGTGCCGTATCACGCGGCGCCGGGTTACATCGCGAAGCTGATCAAAGCCGGCCGGCGCGTCGCGATCTGCGACCAGACGAGCGAGCCGCAGCCGGGCAAGATTGTTTCGCGCGACATCACCCAAATCATCAGCGCCGGGACGGTGAGCGAATTGAATTTGCTCGACGCCAAGCGCGCGAATTATCTGGGCGCGGTTTACGGCGACAACGAAGGCTTCGGGTTCGCCTATGCCGATCTGACAACGGGGGAATTTCGACTGACCCAACTAAAGGATCGACAAGCACTGCTCGATGAGCTGGCGCGCGTGTCGCCGTCGGAGTTGTTAGTCAGCGCTGAACAAAAGGAATCGTTAGGCCAGATCGATCACGCGATCGAGTACGACACCTACGCGTTCCTGCCAGAGCACGCGAGCTTCACCTTATGCGAGCATTTTCAGGTAAAATCGCTCGATGGTTTCGGCTGCGGGCAGATGCCGCAGGCGGTCGCAGCCGCGGGCGCAATCGTGCATTACCTGAAGCACCAGTTGCGGCGCAAAATCGATCATCTCAGTTCGCTGCGGTGCGATGCTCCAACCGATTACGTGCTACTCGACGCGGCGACGCAGAACAATCTCGAGCTAGTCGAATCGCGCAGCACGCGCGACACCAGCTTGCTTGCAGTGCTTGATCGGACCGTAACCCCGATGGGCGCGCGAAAATTGCGCTCCTGGATTTTGCAACCGTTGCGCGATCTGACCGAACTCGGATGCCGCCAGCAAATGATCGCCGATTTGTTGCAGGAGCCTGATCTTCTCGATTCGATTAGGACAGAATTGAAATCGATCCGCGACGTCGAGCGGGCGGTTGGAAGATTGAGCCAGGCGTCAGGAAATGCGCGCGATTTGGTCGCGCTGAAAGCGTCGCTCGAACAAATCCCGAAATTGAAATCGGAAGTGCAGAAGTTACTCGACCGTCTGTCCTTCGGCGCGAATCGGGTGAAGGAAGCGGGCAACATCGAGTTGCTGGTGCAACGGCTGCAAAATGAAATTCAGGAAATGCCCGCGCTGGCTGAGAAATTGACCAAGGCGTTGGTTAATGATCCGCCGCTCGCTCTGAAAGAGGGCGGAATTTTCCGTGACGGCTACGATGTCGATCTGGATGAGCTTCGGAACGGTTCGCGCGAAGGCAAGAACTGGATCAGCCAACTTCAGGAGCGCGAGATCGCTGCGACCGGAATTAAGTCGCTCAAGGTCCGTTACAATTCCGTGTTCGGTTACTTCATCGAAGTAACTAAATCGAATCTGGCAAGCGTGCCCGCGCATTATACGCGCAAACAGACGACCGTCGGCGGCGAACGTTTCATCACTCCGGAGTTGAAGGAGATGGAGGGCAAAATTCTCGGCGCCGACGAGCGGTCCCGAAATCTCGAGTACGAGCTTTTCCAAAAGATACGCGAAGAAACGCTATGCGAACTTGGACCGATTCAACGAACCGCGGAAGCGATCGCGATTCTCGATGTTCTTTGTGCGCTCGCGGAAACGGCGCGGCTTTTCAATTATTGCCGGCCAACGTTGGATGAATCGTTGCGGCTCGTAGTTAAAGATGGCCGGCATCCGGTGCTGGATCAGAACCTGCTCGAAGAGAAATTTGTGCCTAATGACACGACGTTGGATGGCGAAAACATGCGGCTGGCGATCGTGACCGGGCCAAATATGGCCGGCAAATCGACCTACATCCGCCAAGTCGCGCTGATCGTGTTGATGGCGCAGATCGGCAGTTTTGTCCCGGCTGCGAGCGCGGAGATCGGATTGGTCGATCGAATTTTCACGCGGGTCGGCGCCAACGACGATCTGGCGCGCGGCCAGTCGACCTTCATGGTGGAGATGAACGAGACGTCGAACATCGTGAACAATGCGACCGAGCGCAGCCTGGTCATTCTGGATGAGATCGGCCGCGGAACATCGACATTCGACGGGCTGTCGATCGCCTGGAGCGTGGCGGAGTTTCTTCACGACAAGATCAAAGCGCGCACTTTGTTCGCAACGCACTATCACGAGCTGACAAAACTCGCGGCTGAACGCAAAGGCGTTTGCAATTTCAATGTGGCCGTCCGGGAGTGGAACGAGCAGATCATTTTTCTGCGCAAGATCGTGCCGGGCGGCGCGGACAAAAGTTACGGGATCCAGGTGGCGCGACTGGCCGGTTTGCCGAAGGAAATTTTGGATCGCGCGAAAGAAATTCTAGCGCACCTGGAGAACCCGAACGGCGCCGTCGCGCACGAAAAGAAAAAGCGACGATCGACAAAGAGCATGCCGCAATCGCAGAAGCCGCAGCTGGATTTGTTATAATGAGAGATCCATCGACCAAGCTCGGGATGACAGAAGATGGCCGTTAAAACCGAAAAAGAGCTCAGCGAAGCGCAGCGCAGTCTTTGGTTGAAAGCGATGGCCGCGATCGAACTGCGCAATTTCGGCTACGCGATTTCGCTTTTGCAGGGAATCCTGAAACAAGAACCGCAGTTTCTGACCGGACGCCAATTACTGCGCCGGGCCGAAGTCGCGAAACAAAAAGCGGGCAAAAAACGTTTTTTTCACATTTCGATCGCCCCGATCGCGATAATGAAAGCGCAGCGCGAGACCAAAAAAGCACCGGAGCGCGCAGTGGAAATGATTGAGAAAGTGTTGGAGAAAGAACCCTACAATCGCCAGGCTAACCTCGCGTTGAAAGAAGCGGCAGTCGCGGCGGGCTGGCCGGAAATCGGCGTTTTCGCGCTTCGCACATTACTCGAGGAAAATTCGCGCGACGTGAAATTGCTGCACGAATTGGGTCAACTTTATCACCAGACCGGTCAAAGCGAGGAGGAGGCCTTCGTTTACAGTCTAATTAACGAAATCGATCCGCTGAATTCGGTGGCGCTGCGACTCGGAAAGGACGCATCGGCGCGAGCATCGATGAGCACCGGCGGCTGGACCCAGGCGGAAAGTTATCGCGAATTAATCAAAGACAAGGATGTGGCGATCTCACTCGAACAGCAAAGTCGAATGCAATTAAGCGGCGAAGCGCTCGATCAGCAGATCGCGGAATTGCAGACGCGACAAACGGTCGAGCCGCAGAATGTCGATCTCGCCCGGCGATTAGGCGCACTCTGCGAACAAAAGGACGACATCGAATCGGCGATCAAATGGTATCAGCGTGCAGTCGAGCTAACTGGGAGTAGCGACCCTGGCCTCATTCGAAAGCTGTCCAATTTGAAAATGCGCGGGGCGGAACGCGACATCGCCGCCCATGAGGAATTCCTGGCCGGGCACACCAAGAAAGACGCGGCCCATGCGAAAAGAAGCGAAGAGCTGCAAGCGGCAAAGAAAAAGCGAGCCGGAATATTGATCGAAGAAGTGAAAAAGCGGTTGGAGCGTAATCCGACCGATCTCCAGTTACGATTCGAACTCGGCGAGCACTGCGTCAACGCGCAGCGATTTCGCGAGGCCGTGCCGGAATTACAACGAGCCCGGCAAAATCCCAATGCGCGCTTGAAAGCGATGAATCTGCTTGGCGTTTGCTATTGCGAACTCGGCATGCTCGATCTGGCGATGAAACAATTCGAGGACGCGGCGCGGGAGATTGTGACAATGGACCCGATGAAGAAGGAAATCGTCTACAATCTCGGGATCGTTTACGAGAAGATGGGCGAGCGCGAGAAGTCGCTCAATTGCATGAAGCAAATCTATGAAGCGGACTATGGCTACAGAGACGTGGCCGAGCGGGTAGAAGGCTCATACCAACAGGACAAGGGCGGGAGTTAACCGAGTCTTGCGAGCTCGAATAGCTGGCTTGCACGCACGTCCAAAGCTGTGTCAAGATGCGAACCTCTGATGCCGAATGGCGGTATCATAACCTGCAAACACTTATGAAAAAACATCTTCTAATATCACGAATCGCGATCGTCGCGCTGGGCGCCGGAGCGCTTTGCCTGGCTACGACCAGCAGCGCGCTTAATGCATATCCACCGTTAAGAACCGGCGCGAACGCGAACGCTCCAACAACCAGCCCCTCTCCGGCCAAAGGCGCAGCCAAGGCTGCCAGCAAACTGAGCGCGGCGGACAAAGCTTTCATGATGAACGCGGCCAAGGGCGGCATGATGGAAGTTGAATGGGGCAAGTTGGCGGCGCAGAACGGCCAGAACGCCGATGTGAAAAAATTCGGCAACCGGATGGTGACCGATCATTCCAAGGCGAACAGCGAGTTGATGGCGTTGGCGAAGGAGGAAGGGGTCTCACTTCCAGCCGCGAAATCGTCCGGCAAATGGAAATCGGACAAGGATTACATGGACTCGATGGTGAAGGACCATCAGGCGGACTTGGCTGAGTTCCAAAAAGAAGCACAGAGCGGGACTGATCCAGACCTAAAGGCGTTCGCGGCCAAAGGCGCGAAAATGGTCAGTGCTCACCTCAAGCTCGCTCAGGAAACGCAAAGCAAACTGAAGTAAGTAACTTCGATTAGTTTTACGCGCGGCACGCCATCACGGCGTGCCGCGTCTTTTTTTGGCTTTGCATTCCTTGGGGCAAACTTGAGGCTTTAACAGATGCGGAAGACAAAAATCATCTGCACGCTCGGCCCGGCTACGGAAAAAACCGAAACGATCCGGCAGCTGATTGCGCGCGGAGCGGATGTCTTTCGCTTGAACATGAGTCACGCGCCGCGGGAATGGGTGCGGGAGATTGTTCCGCGAGTTCGCAAGCTCGCGGGTCAGTTGGGGCGTCCGGTCGGAATTTTGCTCGACACCCAAGGTCCAGCAATCCGAACGGGGCCGGTGAAGACGCCGTTGGATTTAAAGAAAGGGGACGTACTTGAATTTACCGTTGGCCACGCCAAGAAAACGGAAAAGAAATCGGTTGAAGTTAATTACGACAACTTCGCGAATGATGTCAGCGTCGGCGACACCGTTCTAGTCGACAACGGCCTGATCAAGCTCACGGTCATCGAGAAGAAGAAGAATCGCGTTCTTTGTAAGGTCATCACTCCGTCGACACTCGGCTCGCGGCGACATATCAACTTACCGGGCGTCCACGTCAGCCTCCCAGCCCTGACAAAAAAGGACATTGCTGACATTACACTCGGAGCGCAGCTCGGCGTCGACTTCGTTGCGCTCAGTTTTGTCCGAAAACCCAGCGATCTCACGGAGCTTCGCGATTTGCTGATCCGCAAAAAGAGCAACGCACAGGTGCTGGCCAAGATCGAGGACCAGGCCGCAGTCGAATCGATCGACGACATTATTAAGATCGCGGACCTGGTCATGGTCGCCCGCGGCGATCTTGGCATCGAAGTGCCGATGGAAGAATTGCCGATCATTCAGCGACGAATCGTCAAAAGTTGTATTCGACTGGGCAAACCGGTCGTGGTCGCGACGCACTTGCTCGAATCGATGATCAAGAATCGCGTGCCGACGCGAGCGGAGATCACCGACGTCGCGAACGCCGTTTTTGAGCAAGCCGACGCGGTCATGTTGAGCGGTGAGACAACGGTCGGGCGCTATCCAGTTGAATGCGTCCAAATTTTGCATCGCGTGGCGCAGCGCATCGAACGCAGCGGCGGCGCAGGTTACGCCGAAGGTGCGTTGCTCGAAGATGTGCGCCAGAAAACTGTTGCATCGGCTGTTGTTCTCGCCAACTCGCTCTCCGGTTCAAAGCTGATTGTTTTTACCCGGCACGGCACCATGGCGCGCTACGTCTCAAACATGCGGCCGCAACACGCGCCCATCTTTGCCTTCACGCCGAGTGAGGAAGTTTATCGGCAACTGGCGCTTTGTTGGGGCACCTATCCCATGCAGGTCGATTTCACGGAGGATCCCAATGCGACGATCGAAGCGGCCGAAAAACTTTTGCGCAAAAATAAATTGACCGCGTCCGGCGACCAACTGGTCATCATCAGCGATCTGCGCGCGGACAAGTCGCTGGTTGATTGTGTGCAGTTGCGCACGGCGAAATAAATAAGTAGGGACGTTTTCTCCGAGACGTCCGACCAATTCGTTCTCGCTCACGGAGAAAAAAGTCGGACGGCTCGGAGAGCCATCCCTGCCTGATAAAAAAAACGCGCGGACTTTTGGTCCGCGCGTTTCAGATGAAGATGTCGATCCGTTCGACTGCGCTCAGGACAAGTCTAAGCTTCGACCGGCAATTCGACGTCGACCGGGCGCTCTTTTTTGCTGAGCGCGCGGCGCAACTTGGAGAGCGCAATATTTTGCAACTGCCGGATGCGCTCGCGGGTGACACCGAACTTCTTGCCGACTTCCTCGAGCGTCTTCGGTTTGCCGCCGTCCAGCCCGAAACGCTGGAAGATAATTTTCTTCTCGCGATCGTCGAGCACGTCCAGCAAGCCACCGACTTCGTTGCGCAGATTTTTGTCGCGCAGCAACTCGAAAGGCGTTTGCGCTTCTTCGTCTCCGACGATCTCGCCGAATTCGGTGGAATCGTCGTCACTGATCGGCGCGTCGAGTGAAGCCGGGCGGATCGAGACGGTCTTCAGTTGCGAAACTTTTCCGCTCGCGATCCCGATCTCGTCGCCGAGCTCTTCATCGGTCGGTTCGCGGCCCAGTTCCTCGCTCATCTGCAAGGAAACGCGACGCATCTTGGAGATTTTATCGACCAGGTGAACGGGCAGACGAATCGTCTTGCTCTGGTTGGCCAGGGCACGCTTGATCGACTGCTTGATCCACCAGGCGGCGTAGGTGCTGAGCTTTCCGCCTTTCGCAGGATCGAAACGCTCGACCGCTTTCATCAGACCGATGTTTCCTTCCGAGATCAAGTCGAGCAGCGGCAGGCCGAGGTTCGCGTAGTCATGCGCGATCTTTACGACCAGACGCAAATTCGAGCGAATCATCAACGCGCGCGCTTCGCGGTCGCCCCTCTTGATCTTCGCCGCCAGGGTAATCTCCTGCTGCGGCGTCAAGAGCGGGATTTGCCCGATCTCGCGCAAATAAATTTTAATTCCGGTATCGCTATCTTCAGCGGCCATATAACTTTTCATGAATGGGTTTGGGGGGTTGAATCAACAAATTCCCGGCAGTTTCATGTGCCAGTGCCTCGTAGATCGCACTTTTTAACATTCTACAAAGTGTTTAACAAGGTTAAATATTTCGCATCTCTGACAGCCCCTGGATGTATCGCGTTCAAACTTTTTCCGCCTCCCATGTAACCGCTTTGAAACCAACCGGATCGACTTGATTTCGGTGGCGTGCTGGAAGTGCCGATCGAAATCGCGCGACGCCGTCTCGCTATCTTCGTAAGCTCGCTCTCAATTGCGCCTTTCCGTCCCTTATTATCTTTGACAGCCTAACTCGCCATGTTGGCAAAGATTTATTCCGCCTTTTCATCAGACACTCAACGGCGGGCGCGAATACGAACTATGAATAGCGGTCTTCCTAAGTCCGTCAGAAGCGGATACTATGAACCGACGATTGGTGAACATGGTGGCTGCCCTATTGTTCACGGGCGTATCCACCCTACGAACTGATCAGACGATTCAGTCGGTGCAGCAAGCCCTGAAAGATCAGGGGTTTTACTACGGGGAGGTGAGTGGTCAAAAGAACGCTGACACCAGCGCCGCGATTCGGCGTTACCAAATCCGCAAGGGGTTGCAAGTCAGCGGGGAATTGAATCCAGAAACACTCCGGTCGTTAGGCGATGGTTCCAATACAGCTTCATCCGGCTTATCGTCTGTACCGGCAACGCCGCCGCGTCCAGCAGTAACGTCGGATAGTTCGCGTTCACGCGCCTTAAGTTCCTCCAGCGCGCCCACGGCTCCATCGTCCAGTTTACAGGGTGCGTTGAGTTCGCCGGAGTACGCATATGGGCCACCCAGGCAGTCGGTCGAGACGAGCCGGATTTTCGTCGGAACACCTTACGAACTTGCTCCAGTTGAATTGCAAATGCGCGTCATTGCTCAAACGCAGACGCTGCTCCTTCGCGGCGGCTACTATCGAAGTGGAATTAACGGCAGCTATGGGCCCGACACCGCCGTAGCCGTACGCTCATTCCAATCGCGTGCCGGAATTCTGCCGAGCGGCCAGCTCGACATGGCAACATTAACCGCGCTCGGACTGGCGCCGGGCCAAGACTTGCATGGCAAGTTTGGGAAAGGGAAGTGGAAAATCAAAAAACATCATCACCGATGGCGATTGTTCTAGCCCGACCACGATGACCCGAGTCCAAGGGACGGCACGGGGGAAAGCGGACGTGCCGCGGGGCAGATTGTAGTTGCTGAATTGCGTCTTTTCCTGCTTTCGGTTCTCTGCCACCTTTTGCCCGGATGTTGGCAAAGATTTATTCCGCCGCCGTCTATGGCGTCGATGCTTACGAGATTGAGATTGAAGTGAATGGCGCCGGTGGCGATCCAAATATCGTAATCGTGGGATTACCTGACGCGGCCGTGAAAGAGAGCCGTGACCGCGTCACGACCGCGATTGCAAATAGCGGGTATTATTGGCCGCGCGGCCGCACAACAATCAATCTCGCGCCCGCCGATATTAAGAAAGAAGGCCCAAGCTTCGATCTCCCCATCGCGCTCGGGATGATCGCGGTGGGCGAGGAGATCAGCACGACGACTTTCGAAAAATTCAGCTTTGTCGGTGAGCTCGCGCTGAACGGCGCGGTGCGTGCCGTAAAGGGCGTGCTGCCAGTCGCTTTGGAAGCGCGCCGGCGCGGCAAGCACGCTATGTTTGTGCCGGAAGCAAACGCGCGCGAGGCCGCCATGGTGGACAAGATCGACATCTACGGCGTACAAAATTTGCGGCAGACATTTCAGTTTTTGCGCGGTGAAGTTCCGCTACTTCCGACCCGCGGCGATCTCAGCGCGTTTTTCGCCACCCACCAAAGCTACGATGTCGATTTTAGCGACGTGAAGGGCCAGGGCCACGTCAAACGTGCGATCGAAGTGGCCGTCGCCGGTGGTCACAACATCTTGATGATCGGGCCGCCCGGCTCGGGCAAGTCCATGCTCTCGAAACGCATCGCGACCATCATTCCACCAATGTCGCTCGAAGAAGCCATCGAGACGACAAAGATCCACAGCATTGCCGGTTTGCTCGATGGGGAAAAATCTTTTGTGGCCACGCGGCCGTTCCGCTCTCCCCATCACACCATTTCCGATGTCGGATTGCTCGGCGGCTCGGCCACTCCTGCGCCGGGCGAAGTCAGCCTGGCGCACAACGGTGTTCTTTTTCTCGATGAGTTGCCGGAATTCAAAAGATCGACATTGGAAGTGATGCGCCAGCCGCTCGAGGACGGGAAAGTCACCGTCTCGCGCGCCGCGGGCAGCGTGACTTTTCCCTCCGAGTTCATGCTGGTCGCCGCCATGAACCCGTGTCCGTGCGGATATTTCGGCGATTTGAAACGCGAATGCCGTTGCGGCCCGCTCCAGGTGCAGCGTTATCGCCAGCGCATCTCCGGCCCGCTGCTCGATCGCATCGATCTGCACATCGAGGTTCCGGCCGTCGAATATCGCGACGTGGCCAGCGAACGCATGGAGGAAATTTCGAGCGAGATTCGCGACCGGATCGTTCGTGCGCGTGAGCGCCAGCAAACGCGATTTGAACGCGACGCGACAACAAATTGCAACGCGCGAATGACAACGCGTCTCCTCAAACAACACTGCACGCTTAACCAGGACTCGCAGGAGCTTATCCGCGTCGCCATGAACGAGTTGAATCTCAGCGCGCGCGCCTACGATCGCATCTTGAAAGTCTCGCGTACGATTGCCGATTTAGATGGCGCGACCGAAATCAGCGAACAACATGTGAGCGAAGCGATCCAGTACCGCACCTTTGATCGCACGCTCTGGGTGTGAACGACTGCGAAAAAAATTGAATCTGAAAGTGAGATTGAACGCATCTCAAGGGAAACAAACAAATAGGATATGAAACCAAGCTGTAGTTCGAACAGATCACGCGATGGTAGTGACCGCTCTGCGCGTCGTTTTCCGATCACGGATTGCGATTATCAGGCGCCTCCGTATATCGATCGTAGCGGCGGACATTGCGCGAATGTTCCAGCTCCGTCGTTCCGCAGCATCAGCCGCGATTATTTTCGCAACGAAGCGCGATACACCTTCGCGAGCGAAGCGGCGCTTTTTGCGCTCATTGCGATGACGGCGGCAGTGGCCATTGCGAGCGGCGCAGTTGCGGCGATCGATTTCCTGCGCGCGCTTGGCTATCTCTGAGCGCGAGCCTGGCGCGACAGTCGTTATGAACAACGGCGCGCCCCTCCGATTCCTCCTGCCACTGTGCGCGCTGCTTTCTGGCTGCGGAGAATCGGTTGAACAACCGCTCGAGCAGGTGAGTGAAAAATCCTACGCCGTGAATCGAGATGCAAATTTCAGCATCAAGAACGGGGACGGCTCGATTCGAATCTACGGTTGGGACAAGCCGGAGATGAAAGTGCAGGCAATCAAGAAAGCTTATAGCGGCGAGCGGCTGAATAAGATAGCGGTCAATGTTTCAGTGCGGCCAGGCTCCGTTTCAATCGAAACGCATTTTCCGCCAAAGCAGACTTGGGGCCTTTTCGACCGCTCCGGCACCGTCGATTACATCATCGTCGTTCCGAAAACGGCGAAGATATCGCACTTGGAATTGGCCAACGGCGAAGTATTGATCGACAGCATGCGGGGCGAAGACGTGCACGCCAATCTCACGAATGGGCGGCTCTTTGCTCACAATTGCTTTGGCGATCTTCATCTGGCGGTGATTAGCGGAGGACTGGATGTCATTTATGATTGGTGGGAGCAACGCCGCTTTTCGGTCGAGGCGGATATCGTTAGTGGAAACGCGCGCGCCTTTGTTCCTAGTGATGCTTCGTTTCACCTGGTGGCAGAGACCCGAAACGGGAGAATTGCCACTGACTTTGGCGTGCAGAAAGAGCGGAATGGCGAGGTCACGAAGATCGACACGGTGATAGGCACAGCGGCTGGGTCCGATATCAAAATTCGTGCGACCGATGGAAACATCAAAATCGTGGAGGCCAATCGCTAAGTCATTGTGCGCGATCTTCGTTTTACCGTTCGAATGTTGATCTGAGATCGATCATCGTAAATTCTTCGCATGCCTTCTTTTGACATCGTCTCCGAAGTGGACAAGCAGGAGATTGATAACGCCCTCAACCAAGCGCGCAAAGAACTCGCCACGCGCTTCGACTTTAAAGGCGTGGTCGCCGAGATTCTGTACGAGAAAGACAAAATTACGTTGACCGCCGAAGACGGCGCTCGGTTACGTGGCCTGCGCGAAATTGTTATCGGCAAGTTTTCCAAGCGCGGTGTCGATCTTCGCAACATCGAACAGGTCGAACCCGCCATTTCGCCGCTCGGGCACGCGCGACAGGAATTGAAAATTCAGCAAGGTCTCGAAGGCGCCAAAGCCAAGGAAATCATCCAGGCGATCAAGTCGCAGAACTTCAAGGTGCAAAGCCAGTTGCAAGATCGACAAATTCGCGTCACCGGAAAAAAGAAAGACGATCTGCAAGCCGTCATCGGATTCGTGCGCAGCTGCGACTTTGGCGTCGCCACCAATTTCAAAAACTTCCGCGATTAAATGTTTTGGGGAGCGCACGCGCCCTCGCGTGCTGTCTTCGGCGCCTCGCCGAAGACTTCCGTTTGGCATCACCGCATT
>Ga0137418_10002321_pt1 | contig 17446 bp, 11 predicted proteins | sample CZODoug3_1_2_16f_FD_122242 | JGI IMG/M metagenome (GOLD analysis project Ga0137418, IMG submission 122242) | Vadose zone soil fungal communities from Angelo Coast Range Reserve, California, USA - CZODoug3_1_2_16fungal (Hybrid Assembly) | ecosystem: Environmental > Terrestrial > Soil > Vadose... | reverse complement strand
GTCCAGGAATTTTGTACGCCAGAATTTTTGATCGCCAAACAAATTATCCTGCGGGGTGTGACCACTCGTGAACGTGAACCATTGCACATCGTAAGTCATCCCGATGTTGTTGTAGGATGGATAGTCGAGGCCGGGATGCGCGGCCGCAGCGGGCACCATCGTCGTCAGATGGGGTGGAAATTCCTTCGCCGTTGCCCATTGATCGAAGCCCGCATATGAACCGCCCCACATCGCCACTTTGCCGTCACAAAATGGTTGCTTCGCCAGCCACTCAACTACGTCGTGTCCGTCGCGCGGTTCATTTGCGAACGGTTCGAACTCGCCGCCGGAATTGCCGCGGCCGCGAACATCGACGAGCGCGAACACATAACCGTGTGACGCGAAATAGGCGGCGCGCGCATGGTACGTGTCCGAGATGTACGGCGTCAGAGTAAAGATTACCGGCATCTTCGCCGGCGAGCCGTCTGGAGTCTTTGACAAATACAACGTCGCGTTCAATTCGACTTTGTCGCGCATTGGAATCTTGACGCCCCATCGCAAGTCGTAGTCCGAAGGTGGTTGCGCGGGGGATGGCGCCGGAGTTGGCGATTGCGCGACGATGTTTGTTGCGAAACCCGCGCACAAAGCAGCAGCGAGGAGTGATGATTTCATTTTCGTGGTGATTGAAGCCAGCTAGGGAGAGGATAACAAGGTTGTTTGTTGTAGCTGACGCTGCCGTCCTGGCATCGCTTTGATGGTTTGCAGCGACGCCAGTTTGCGAGACGATAGGCAAATGGCGCGTCGACCCGCAAGCCACGTCCAACGTCACAAGGAGGCGATTCGGAAGCCGCTACGCGAAGCGAATGGCGCGAGGCCGTTCTCCTCTCAAGCGGAACTAATCTGCGCGGGCGCGGTCTTTCTTGTTGCGCTGGTTGTATACAGTCGGACGCTTGCCCCCACCGTTACTCTGACCGACAGCGGCGAGTTAATTGTAGCGGCCTACGGACTGGGAGTGGCGCATCCGCCGGGTACTCCGCTGTGGGTCATGCTCGCACATCTGGCGTCGCTTGTGCCGGTCGGAAACGTTGCTGTGCGAATCAATTTCTCGTCCGCTGTTTTCGCTGCGCTTGCCTGTGCAATGCTTACTCTCGTCGTGGCCGAACTACTCGTTACGGCTTCTTGTTTTGCCGCACCGCGGCGAAGGAACAGAGCTGTGCGGCAGGGCAGCAACATTGAGAGTTCAAACGCCGGCGGGCTTTTGACGTTCGCGCCCGCAGTTGGCGCGGGATTGCTGATGGCGTTTTCCCGCACGCTTTGGGCATATGCGACGATCACCGAAGTCTACGCTCTCAACGCGCTGCTAGTCCTACTCGTCTTCTTTTTGGTCGTTCGGTGGCGGCGGCGGATCATTGAAACGCGAACGGATTCCTGTGTGGTCGTGGCGACACATGACACATGGATTTATGCCGCCGCCTTCATATTCGGCCTTGCGATGGGTGTTCATCACGTGACTGTGGCGTTAACGCTTCCGGCCATCGCCGTAGTAGTTTATAGGACCGAGGGTCTGAAGTTCTTCACGAGCCGCCGCCTTTTATATGCTGCGCTGATTTCGGTCGGCGCGTTGATTCTTGTCTACAGTTATTTGCCGTGGGCAGCGTCGCGCTCGCCTGCGATGAACTGGGGGAATCCGCGTTCGCTCCAGGAAATTTGGTGGCATATCACTGGCCGGCAGTATCGCGTGTTCTTCTCTTTTTCGCCGGCGGCAATGGGAGCGCAGTTTGTTGAATTTTGTCGAATGGCCTTCCGTGAGTTTGGTTTTGCATGGTTGCCTTTGGCGCTGTTTCTGGCGGTGGCGGGGCTCGCGAGCGCGTACAAGCGTGATCGCACGGCTTTTTGGTTTTTGCTGTTGATCGTCCTCGCCGACCTGGCTTACGCGCTGAGCTACGAAATTGCCGAGGACAAAGACGCGTACTATTTGCCGGCATTCATTTCGATCGCGATTGCGGCCGGGCTAGGCATCCGCTGGTTGATTCAATTTGCTGCTTCAAGACGTTCGCCGATTTGGAGACCGTATGTGGCTGCTGCGACCGCGATTGTCCTGACATCGGTTACAGCGTTCGCCGCGAATTGGCCATTCAACAATCGCATGCATTACTTCATTGCGGATGATTATGTTGAGAACCTGTTCAGCACGATCCTACCTAATGGACTGTTGCTGACGCAAGATTGGCAGGTCGCGTCTCCCATGTTGTACGCGCAGGAAATAGAACAACGCCGTCGCGATGTGAAGGTGGTGGATATCAATCTGCTGCGCCGCTCGTGGTATTTCGATTATCTGAAGCACGCGCATCCCGGTTTGATGGACCGGTCGAGCGAGAAGATCGATCCATATGTTGAGATCCTAAAGCAATGGGAGCGCGATCCTGCGGCTTTTGCCCGGAGCCAGGAGCTTACTCAAAGGATTAGCATGGCATTCCTGGAGATGATCCAGTCAATCGTCACGAATGAAATCAAGGTCGCGCCGGTTTACATCACGAACGATCTGCTGGTCGCTGACTCAACGAACGGGTACTTGACCCGATGGATCCCTCAAACCTATCAACTTGTGCCGCAAGGGTTGGTTTTCAATCTCGCCACTGACCAAAGCTTTCATGAGCCCCCTGACCCGCATCTCCGGATGCGCGGGTTGGCTGATGGGACGGTGGGTTTTGCGAAGGATGATGTCGTAAACGTCAAGATTTTGCCTGCGTATACGAGAATGCTGACCAATCGTGGGAGGTACCTGGCCTTGTTCAATCAGCACGAGCGCGCCATCCTCGCTTTCAAAGAGGCTGTGGCGCTCGATCCGAATCTCGCCGCGGCGCAACAAGGGCTGGCAGAGAGCACGGCAAAAGTAACCAAGCCATAGGAGCGCCGAGCTCGTTCAAGCCGAGGTAAATCATCTTTTTGACAAGGAAAAGATAACCGCTACGTTCCGTGTCCCGCTTGCTCGACTGAGCGGGATAATTAAGCAGGAGCCTAGCTGCTAAAGGAGCCAACGGCGTTTGAACTGCACCGAACAATGCAAACAAATCGAAGTAAACGTTATCGCGCGGCGGCGCAGCAAGTAGATCGAACGAAGGACTACAGTCTCGCCGATTCGGTCGCGACGCTAAAGAAATTCTCGCCCACCAAGTTTGATCAGACCGTGACGCTCTCATTTCGCCTTGGGGTGGATCCCAAGCAATCCGATCAAATGGTGCGCGGTACTTGCCCGCTTCCACACGGCAGCGGAAAACAGGTGCGAGTGCTCGTGTTCGCAGAAGGTGAAGCGGCAAAGGCGGCCAAAGACGCCGGCGCGGAATTCGTGGGCATGAAAGATTTGATCCAGAAATGCCAGGAAGGTTTTCAGGATTTTGATGTCGCCATCGCTACACCCGCGGCTATGGCCGAAGTGCGGAAATTGGGGAAAGTGCTCGGACCGCGCGGGCTGATGCCCAACCCGCGGACGGGAACCGTCACTGAAGACACTGCCAAAGCGGTGCAGGAGGTGAAAGCCGGCCGCATTGAATTCAAGCTCGATAAGAATGGCAACGTTGCCGTGCCGGTTGGAAAGTTTTCCTTTGGAGAAAACGCGCTGGTCGAGAACGCAAATGCAGTGATTGAAGCTGTAGTGCGGGCTCGTCCGCCGACGGCTAAGGGCCGCTACGTTGAAGGTGTGACAATCAGTGCGACTATGTCCCCCGGCGTCCGCATCGATCCCAGCCCATATCTGAGCGGAGTGTAGGACCGGAATAATTAGCTCGACAGTATGCGACCAGAAAAAGCCAGCATTGTTTCAGAGTTATCCGAGACATTGAAACGGTCGCCATTTGTGCTCGTGACTGATTATCGCGGCATGAGGGTGGCTAATTTCAGCGAGTTGCGGAGTCGGCTGGCCCCCGCCGGCGCAGAAATGCACGTGATAAAAAATAATTTTCTGAAGCGTGCAATGGCGGATTCGGGTTTCCCAGACTTGGGCGATCAGTTTGGTGGTCAAACTGCAGTTGTGACAGGGCAAGCGGATGTAGCGCCGGTGGCGAAGATTTTTAAGAGTTTTGCGAGCGAGTTTAAGCTGGCGTCACTCAAGGTCGGCTTTGTCGATCGCGCGGTCCTTTCCACGGCGGAATTGGAAACTTTGGCAGAATTGCCAGCCCGTGAAGTTTTGCTGGCGCAATTGCTTGGACTGCTTTTGTCCCCGGCAACGCGTCTGGTGCGTCTTTTGAACGAGCCGGCCGCAGGTTTGGCGCGATTGCTGAGCGCGAAAGCCGAAAAGGAGGGCGCCCCCGCAGGATGAGAAAAGTTTGTAGGGCAGGCGCATCGCCTGCCGCAGCAACCGGGAGCGGTTGCTCTACAAGTAAAAAACAAATGAACATTGTCCGAGTCGATGGCTATCGACTTTAATTCTTCGAAAGCTTTCGGAGACGGCAACTGGAGGAAAAGACTAAAATGGCAGAGACAGACAAATTGGTGGAGCAACTCAGCAACCTGTCGGTGCTGGAGATTGCTGGATTGGTCAAGCAGCTTGAGGAAAAGTGGGGCGTCAGTGCCGCTGCGCCAGTGGCGATTGCGGCGGGACCCGCGGCAGGAGGAGCGGGAGCGGCAGCTCCAGCGGCGGAGGAAAAGACGGCGTTTGATGTGGTACTCACAGAGATGGGCGCCAACAAAATCGCCGTGATTAAAGAGGTCCGCAGCGCTGTCCCGGGATTAGGCCTCGCTGAAGCGAAAGCACTGGTCGAGGGCGCTCCCAAAACAATCAAGGAAGGCGTGACCAAACAGGAGGCGGAGGAGATCAAGAAAAAGGTCGAGGCCGCAGGCGCGAAGGTCGAAATCAAATAACAACTGGAATTTGGTGGGAGTTGTCGCATCAAAAGAGTTGCGCAGCGACAGATTCGCGATATTTTCAAAAACGGATACAGTCCGGCAGACGTATTTTTAACCCGGCGCTAACCAGGCAAATCACATTACCGGCTACGAGACGGAGGTCGTCAATTTGACAGGTCACCGTTTTGGTGGCATTTTTGCGCCCTTCGCCCATCCCAGAATCGGTAAATCTGCCCGCGTTGGCCCGCGTTTGGTGGAGTCGGTGTGAGGTTTTAGCTCGTAAGCTTAAGCACTATGTCGGAACGTATTTACTTCGGAAGTATCAAGGAAGCCATCGAACCACCTAACCTCATTGAGGTTCAGGCAAATTCATACGTCGATTTTCTTCAGAAAGACATCCCGTATTCGAAGCGCAAGAATCAGGGGCTTCAGGCTGTTTTCAAGGAAGTTTTCCCTATCGAAAGCTACGATGAAAAGGCCGTTCTTGATTTTAGCCACTACGATATCGGTGAGCCAAAATTGACGCCACTTGAAGCGCAGCGCGAAGGGCAAACCTACAGCGCGCCGCTGCACGTGACGTTCCAGTTACGGGAGGAGAAAGGCACCAAGGAAGAGAAAGTGTACATGGGTGAGATCCCGCTCATGACGCCGCAGGGTACCTTCGTCATCAATGGTGCGGAACGCGTTGTGGTGAGTCAGCTGCATCGTTCTCCCGGCATCGCGTTCGAATCCACCATCCACGTCAACGGCAAGGTCCTCTATAGCTTCCGCATCATTCCAGACCGCGGGTCGTGGATCGAGGTGCAGTTTGATACGGCTGACCTGCTTTACATTTATCTCGACCGACGCAAGCGCCGTCGGAAATTCCTCGCGACGACTTTCCTTCGCGCACTCGGATATGGTTCTGACGAGGAGGTCATCAAACTTTTTTACAACATCGAGACCCTGAAGCTGAGCGACAAACTCGACGAAGAACAGCTCGCCAGCAAAGTGCTCACAGCAGATATCCGCGACGGAGAGGTGACGGTCGCGCGCGCGTTTGAGCCCCTGACTCTGGCGACAGTTCGCCAGATCATGGCGCTGAATATTCACGAGGCTAAAGTCATCGACATCTCGAACGATGACACGGTCGTGAAGGCGCTTAGAAAGGATCCGGCGCACGATCAGGAAGAGGCTCTCAAAGACATTTACCGCCGTCTCCGTCCAGGCGATCCGCCGACCGTGGCCAACGCCCGCGCTTTACTCAAGCGACTCTTTTTCGATCCGAAGAAATACGATCTTGGCCGAGTGGGTCGCTACAAAATCAATCAGAAGCTCGGAATTAACGTCGATTCTTCCGAGCGCATCCTGACGGACAAAGACTTTATCGCAGCGATCAAGTATTTGATCAATCTGCGACGAGGCGAAGGCACGCTCGATGACATTGACCACCTTGGCAGCCGGCGTGTCCGCACTGTGGGCGAATTACTGGCCAACCAGTGCCGGGTCGGTCTTGCTCGCACCGAGCGTCTCGTAAAGGAGCGAATGACTCTGTTCGACATCAACGTGGATGGGATGACGCCGCAAAAGCTCATCAATCCCAAAGCTCTCAGCGCGGTCATTAGGGATTTCTTCGGTCGGTCACAGCTGTCGCAATTCATGGATCAGACGAATCCGCTCGCTGAATTGACGCACAAGCGGCGTTTGTCCGCTCTCGGTCCTGGAGGTCTGAGCCGCGAGCGCGCCGGCTTTGAAGTGCGCGACGTTCATCCGTCGCACTACGGCCGTATTTGTCCGATCGAGACGCCCGAAGGCCCAAACATTGGCTTGATCAGCTCAATGAGCACGTTCGCGCGCATCAATGAGTTTGGTTTTATCGAAACACCGTATCGCAAGGTGACGAACGGCCGGGTCACCGATGAGATCGAGTATCTGACTGCTGACCGTGAAGAGAACTTCCTCGTCGCGCAGGCGAATGCGCCCATCGATGGGCGAGGTCATTTCACCGGTGAAAAAGTTTCGGTGCGTTATCGCGGCGATTTCCTCGAGGTCGATCCGTCGAAAGTGAATTACATGGATGTCTCGCCGAAGCAGCTCGTTTCGGTAGCGGCCGGCCTCATCCCGTTTCTGGAACACGACGACGCGAACCGCGCGCTGATGGGTTCCAATATGCAACGCCAAGGGGTGCCGCTAATCGTTTCCGAGATGCCGCTGGTCGGCACCGGTCTTGAAGAAAAGGTTGCGCGCGATTCGCACGCAGTTGTTCTGGCGGTCGACAGCGGCAAGGTCGCTTCAGTTACGGCTGACCAAATTATCGTCACAAAGGACGGCCATTTGTCCGAGAGCAAAAAGAAGATAAAAACCGATTCCGAGTCCGGAATCCACGTTTACGAGCTCCGGAAATTCATGCGGTCAAACGCCGGCACCTGCGTGAATCAGAAACCGATTGTTCACAAAGGCCAGCATGTGAAGCGCGGCCAAGTCATCGCCGATGGGCCGAACACCGATCGTGGCGAACTGGCGCTCGGCCGCAACGTCCTCGTCGCGTTCATGCCGTGGAACGGCTACAACTTCGAGGATGCGATCATGATCTCGGAGAAGGTCGTGAAGGAAGATATTTATACTTCGATTCACATCGATGAGTTCGAGATCGGCGCGCGCGATACAAAGTTGGGCCCAGAGGAAATTACACGCGATATTCCCAATGTAAGCGAAGAGGCTTTACGCAACTTGGGGCCGGACGGCGTCGTGCGGGTCGGTGCGGAGGTGAAGCCCGGCGATATCTTGGTTGGGAAAATTACGCCGAAGAGCGAGACGGAACTGGCTCCGGAAGAGCGGCTACTTCGGGCGATCTTTGGAGAGAAAGCCGCCGATGTAAAAGACACGTCACTTACCGTGCCCTCTGGAACCTACGGCATCGTGATGGACGTGAAGGTGTCATCCCGCCGCGAAGTTTCACGCGAGAAACTTACACCGGCCGAAACCAAACGGCAGCTCAAGACCATCGGCGAAGAACATAAGCGCAAGAGAGAGGGGCTCATTGAGCAGCTCACCGATTCACTTTCCAACGTCCTGCTGGGCGAAAAAATTCCACTCGACGTCGTAAATGCCAAGACCGGTGAAATCATCATCCCGGCCAATCGCAAAATCACGAAAACGCTTTTGCGAAAATTGGCGACCGCGCACGATCACATCGAGATCGATCCGAGCCCGATTCGAAATCGGATCCGCGAAATCATTGGCGGATACGAGCATAAGTTCGCCGAGCTGGAGCTTGAACGGGATCGCGCGACGGACCGCGTGGAAAGCGGCGAGGAGATCGAACCGGGGATCATCAAGCAGGTCAAGGTTTACATCGCCAGCAAGCGCAAGCTCAGTGTCGGCGACAAAATGGCGGGCCGTCACGGGAATAAAGGCGTTGTGGCGCGCATTGTACCCGAGGAAGACATGCCGTTCCTCGCAGATGGAACACCGGTCGAAATTGTGCTTAATCCGTTAGGCGTCCCGAGCCGTATGAATGTGGGCCAGGTCTTGGAAACGCACCTCGGCGTTGCTGCCAAAGCGCTTGGATTCAGAGTGGCCACTCCGGTCTTCGATGGAATCAAGGAAAAACAAATTTGCGACTATCTGCGTGAGGCGAAAAAGAAAGAGGGCTTCAGCTGGGTACAGGAGAACGGTAAGGCGCGCCTGTTCGATGGTCGCACCGGCGATCCGTTCGACCAGGAAGTCGTAGTTGGCCACATCTACATGATGAAGCTCGGCCACCTTGTGGCGGACAAGATTCATGCGCGGGCGGTGGGACCGTATTCGCTTGTCACCCAGCAGCCGCTTGGCGGTAAAGCGCAATATGGCGGCCAACGCTTCGGAGAGATGGAGGTCTGGGCTTTGGAGGCCTATGGTGCTGCTTATACGTTGCAGGAGTTGCTGACGGTTAAGTCGGACGACGTGCAGGGCCGGACGCGCATTTACGAGTCAATCGTTAAGGGCGACAACTCGCTCGAAGCTGGAACGCCCGAATCCTTCAACGTGTTGATCAAGGAAATGCAAAGCCTTGGTCTCGACGTGAAGGTCGGCAGTCAGGCGCCCACCTTTATGGAAAGCGTCGCGTAATTTTTAGTTTCACACTTATTCGGAGAAATCATGAACGAACATTCCTGGCGTGAGTTAGTGGGCGAAGAGCGCCCAGTAGGTTTTGATCAAGTCGCAATTGGCATCGCCTCGAGCGACACCATGCGCTCGTGGAGCAAAGGCGAAGTCAAAAACCCGGAGACAATTAATTACCGCACGTTTAAACCGGAGAAGGGCGGACTCTTCTGCGAACGGATTTTTGGGCCGACCCGGGATTGGGAATGTTCGTGCGGAAAGTACAAGCGCATCAAGCACAAGGGCGTGATCTGCGACCGTTGCGGTGTGGAAGTCACGCTCGCGCGCGTCCGTCGCGAACGAATGGGGCACATAGAGCTTGCTGTGCCGGTTTCGCACATCTGGTTTTACAAATGCATGCCTTCGCGCATCGGACTCATGCTGGACATGAGCGCGCGTCAGCTTGAGCGCGTGATTTACTACGAAGACTACATCGTCATCGACCCTGGCAAGACGCCATTGCAGAAAACACAACTGCTGAACGAAGTCGAATATCGTGAGGCCCAGGAACAATACGGCGAAGATTTCGTTGCCGGAATGGGCGCTGAAGCGATTAAGAAACTTCTCTCCGAGATCGACCTTAACAAGCTCAACAAAGAGCTGGAGAAAGCCATGGGGGCGACAAAGAGCAAGCAGATTCGCAAGAAGCTGGCGAAACGTACCAAGCTTGTTCAAGGCTTTCAGAGTTCGCGCGCGCGACCTGAGTGGATGATCCTCGAGGTGCTGCCCGTGATTCCGCCGGATTTGCGTCCTTTAGTCCCGCTGGAAGGTGGACGTTTCGCCACCTCGGACCTCAATGATCTTTATCGGCGCGTGATCAATCGTAACAACCGGCTCAAGAATCTGCTCATGCTGAAGACGCCGGATGTCATCATCCGAAATGAGAAACGCATGTTGCAGGAAGCCGTCGACGCTTTGTTCGACAACGGCAGGCACGGTCGCGCCGTGACTGGCGCAGGCAATCGTCCGCTCAAATCGCTGAGCGACATGCTCAAAGGCAAGGGCGGCCGCTTCCGTCAGAACTTGTTAGGTAAACGCGTCGATTACTCGGGCCGCTCGGTGATTGTCATCGGTCCGGAGCTCAAGCTGAATCAGTGCGGGCTGCCGAAGAAGATGGCATTGGTTCTTTTCGAGCCGTTCATCATTCGTCGGCTGAAAGATCTCGGGTACGTCCACACGGTACGCAGCGCAAAAAAGATGATTGAACGCCAAACGCCCGAAGTGTGGGACATTCTTGACGAAGTAACCAGGGGCCACCCTGTGCTTCTGAATCGTGCTCCGACTTTGCACCGTCTCTCGATTCAGGCGTTCGAACCGCAGTTGATCGAGGGTGAAGCCATTCGCATTCACCCGCTCGTTTGCACCGCATACAACGCCGACTTCGACGGCGACCAAATGGCAGTGCACGTTCCGCTGTCGGTGGAGGCGCAGTTGGAAGCGCGCATGCTGATGCTCGCTCCGAACAATATTTTCTCCCCATCGAGCGGTAAACCGATCACCACGCCAAGTCAGGACATAACCCTGGGTTGTTATTACATAACTCAAAATCCGCGAGCGCTGAAGAAGGATGGGCGTCATCTACCGCTATTTGCGGACGCGTTCGAAGTCGAATTCGCGATGGTCGAAGGCACGATCAAAACGCATGATCGGATTTGGTTCAAGAACCCCGATCGCGGGAAGCAAACTATTTTTGGAAATTCTGATATCAACGTTATCGAGACAACTGCCGGGCGCGTCATCTTTAATCAAATTTGGCCGAAAGAACTTGGTTTCTTCAACAAAGCAGCGGGCAAGAAACAACTCAGCGACATCATTTGGCGTTGCTATCAAATCGCCGGCCCCGCAGTTACGGTTGCCACGCTGGACAAACTGAAAGAGCTCGGGTTTAACGAAGCGACTCGCGCCGGTATCTCGATTGGCATCGAGGACATGATCATTCCCAAACGGAAAGAATCTGAGGTGGACAATGCGTACAAGCAGGTCAAACAGGTGGACCAGCAATATCGTCGTGGCATCATTACCGACGGCGAGCGCTACAACAAAATCATCGATATCTGGACGCATGCCGGCGATCAAATCTCCAACGTGATGTTCCGCGAGATCGAGGAAAATCAGGATCGCAAGGAGTTTAATCCGATCCATTTGATGGTCGATTCAGGCGCGCGCGGCAATCGCCAGCAAGTGCGGCAGCTTGCCGGCATGCGCGGTTTGATGGCCAAGCCAAGCGGCGAAATCATCGAGCGGCCGATCACGTCAAATTTCCGCGAAGGCTTGACCGTGCTGGAGTACTTCATTTCCACCCACGGTGCGCGCAAAGGTCTTGCCGATACGGCGCTGAAAACCGCGGACTCCGGTTATCTCACCCGCAAGCTCGTGGATGCGGCACAGGATGTGATCATCGTTAAGGACGATTGCGGTACCGTAAACGGCATCGTGGTGCGCTCTATTTACGAAGGTGACGAGGAAGTCGTCGACCTTGGCCAGCGCATCATTGGGCGTGTGAGCTGCGAAACAATCGGCGATCCGGTGGAGAAAAAGAAAAAGATCGTCAAGGCAAACCAATACGTTGACGAGAAGATCGCAGCCGACTTACAGCGTATCGGAGTTGAGCAACTCAAAATCCGGTCGGTGCTCACATGCGAGTGCGGCCGGGGCGTATGCGCGATGTGCTACGGTCGCAACCTCGCCACCGGCGATTTCGTGAAGCTCGGTGAAGCTGTTGGTATTATCGCCGCGCAGTCCATCGGCGAGCCGGGGACGCAGTTGACGATGCGGACGTTCCACATCGGCGGCACGGCCAGTCAGACATTTAAGCAACCGATCATTAAGGCGAAGAACGATGGCACAGTGCAGTTCAATGACTTGCGGACCGTGCAGGCACTCGACGGAAGTTGGATCGTCTTGAACAAAAACGGCTCGATCAGCGTGCATAACGAAGAGGGCCGCGAACTGGAGCGCTACAACGTCGTTGTCGGCTCAGTGATCTCCAAAGAAGACGGCGCGTCTGTGAAGAAGGGCGAAACGTTTGTGCAATGGGATCCATACAACGTGCCGATCCTTACCGACAAAGGCGGAAAGATCGAATTCCGCGACATGATTGCTGGAGTGACTATTAAGCGCGAAGTCGATGAAGCAACCGGCCTTATGGGCACCATGGTCATCGAGCATAAGGAAGACCTGCATCCACAAGTGGTTATTGTGGATGACAAAAAGGAAGTGCTCGCGAGCTATTCAATTCCCGCCGGCGCTCACGTCATCGTCGAGGAAGGCCAAAAGATTCGAGCAGGGGCGTTGCTGGCAAAAACGCCACGCAAAGTCGCAAAAACAAAGGACATCACGGGTGGTCTGCCACGGGTTGCGGAATTGTTCGAAGCTCGCCGGCCGAAGGATGCGGCTGAGATTGCCAAGATCGACGGCATCGTCGAGCTAGGGGGAACCGTACGCGGCAAACGCAGCTTGATTCTGAAAGATCCGGACACGGGCGCTGAGGAAGAGCATCTCATTCCGCTCACCAAGCACATCATCGTATTCAAAGGCGATTTCGTGAAGAAGGGTCAACAACTGACCGAAGGCCCCGTTGTGCCGCACGAGATTTTGGAAGTGTGCGGCCCGCAGGAGTTGCAGGAGCACCTGGTGAACGAAGTGCAGGAGGTGTATCGGCTCCAAGGCGTGGAGATCAACGATAAGCACATCGAGATCATCGTGCGCCAAATGCTGCGCAAGGTGAAGATCACCGATCCCGGCGATACATCGCTGCTCTGGGGCGATCAGGTCGACAAACTCGACTTCGATGAAGAGAACAAGAAAGTCGTGGAGAAAGGCGGCAAGCCGGCGGAGGCTGTTCCGGTGCTGCTCGGCATCACTAAGGCTTCGTTGGAAACCGACAGCTTTATTTCTGCGGCTTCGTTCCAGGATACGACACGTGTGCTCACTGAAGCGGCCACTCTGGGCAAAATCGATAGGCTGCGCGGCTTCAAGGAAAACGTGATCATGGGTCACCTGATTCCTGCCGGAACTGGTTTCCCTGAACATCGCCAGCTCAAGCTCGTGGAAAAAGGCGAACCGATTGGCGCGCCAGTGATGGAAGAAGCCGAACCGCAACCTGCGATCGGCTAGCCCCGTAATTGTAGTGCGTCTGGATTAGACGCCGTTCAACTGGCGCGAGCGAACCAAACGCCCTACAGTTTGGCTTCGTGTCCATCGTCACCAAAACTGGCGACAAAGGCGAAACGTCGCTGATGTACGGACGTCGCTTATCAAAGGCCGATCCACGCGTCGATGCTTACGGCTGTGTCGATGAGCTGACTGCCGCGCTTGGTTTGGCTCGCTCCATTGCAACCGACAAATTCATTTCCGACAAAATCTTAGCCGCACAAAAAGATCTGATCGTTGTCATGGGAGAACTGGCCACGGCGCCAGGCGATCGGGAGCGTTACGTTAAAGATGGGTTTCAACTCACGACCGCGGCGATGGTGGACCGTATTTCGGCGGTCATTTTCGATCTCGAGAAAGACAAAACACTTTATCCGAAAGATTGGGTGATCCCCGGCAAAAACCCGGCCTCTGCCGCTCTCGATCTCGCGCGCACGACCTGCCGCCGGGCTGAGCGTCGCGTGGCTGCGGCCACGGATACAAATCCGGAGATCCTGCGCTATTTGAACCGTCTTTCCGATCTTTGTTGGATCCTCGCGCGCTACGCGGAAAAGAATCTCCCCGCGCAAGAACGGTCCTGATTGCAACGGCAATTGATCGCTAAAAATTAGCAACGCTCCGGCAGCGAGCTCTGTTTTGTTCCGTTAGGCTTCGAGCAATGAAGCTATTGCTGACTGGTTGTTGCGCCCTCTTTGTAGTCGTCAATTTGTCTTTTGCCGAATCCTCCGATCAGCAAACGGCCGTTAACGCCGAATTGCTCAAAGAACTGAAAGCACTTGAAACAAAAGTCGCTTCGCTGGAAAAGCGCCTTGAGCGTTATGAAAATGGCGACGTCCGAAGCGAAAAGACGGCGGCAGCCGCCACCATAAAAAAATCGTCCGACAAGGCACCAGTGATTGCGGACGAGAACACCACGGTTGCGGCCGCCGAAGGGATCGCTACCTCGCCGGGCAAGCCCCTTTTTGGACTTGGCTATCGCAGTCACGCTGTTTTGAGCATCGGCGCTTATGGCGAATTGAAGTTCGGCGGCCAGGAGGCGCCGGGGGGATGGAAGGACGGCTTTGATGCCCAACGCATTGTCCTACTGCCGACGTATCAAATCACCGATAACATCATCTTCAATGCCGAGATTGAATTCGAGCACGGCGGCATCGCCGACGACGCAGATGACAAGCTGACTGGCGCGGTAGAGCTCGAACAAGCCTACGTCGACTTCCTGTTTAACGAGCACTTCAACTGGCGCTCGCCCGGTGTCGATGTGGTGCCCTTCGGGTTCATCAACCTTTTTCACGAGCCGACGCAGTTCTATAGCGTGAATCGACCGGAGTTAGACGATGGACTGATCCCTACGACGTGGTTCGAAGGCAGCACGAGTATTTACGGCAAGATCATCAACAATCTGAACTATCAATTCCAGATCAACACAGGGTTGGAAGATATCGGTCAAAACGGCAGCCTCCCTGATGATGGCTCGCCTTACGAAGGAGGAATCTCCGGAACCGAAGCGCTCGGTCTCGCTCGCACGCCGATCGGCGACTTCAATCAAACCAAGAATGCGCCTGGCTTTGCGCTGCGTCTGAGTTACACGCCTCCGTTTGTCCCCGGCTTAAATGGAAGCTCGAGTGTTTTCTTTACCCCGAACGTCACGCCGCGCGGTGCGTATGGCGATGACGGCCATTCGTTAGGCCATAACAGCGTGACGATGCTCGATACGGAGGTGCGTTACCGTGTGCCGAGAACCGGTTTCGAGTTTCGTGGTGAAGTGGTTGACGTGATCATCGGCACGCCGAGCAATCTCCGTGCGAACAACGATGGTGATCCGGAAAATAATGTGGGTAAAAATCTCTGGGGTTTCTCGCTCGAAGCCGCGTATCATATCGATCTTAGCGACTACGTGCACAACGGCTGGGAACTCGTGCCGTTTTATCGCTACACATACGAGAATTTACAGACTGGCGGATTCGCCGGAATCGATGAGAACTTGCCAACCGGGCAGGGTCAGCGACAATTTCATACTCTTGGCATGGCTTTGTTCCCGACGCCACAAGTCGTCTTGAAAGTCGACTACCAATTCGCGCTGGACAATGCGCCGGACTCGCCACGCGCAGATCATCTGCTCGGGGCAGTCGGTTTCTTTTTCTAAGAGAGCGCTCAACCACCCTGTGCATGACTCACATTCCACGCTGGATCTTGCCTGCCGCGATCAGCGTCACCGTTCCGCTGCCTTCCTATGCAGTGCAGTACTTGACTGTTTCGGCGGCACAAAAATTGTGCTTTCCGCAGTGCGATCAATTTGCCCCCGTGCATGTTAAGTTTACGCCTGCGCAGATCAAAGCGATCGAGGCGAAGAGTGGACAGAAACAACTTTTGCGCGGCCAGGAAATCTGGCGTGCCATGCAAAATGGAAAACTTCACGGCTTCTTCATTGTCGACTACGTCATCGGCAAACATCTCGTGATCGATTATGCAGTGGCGCTTTCGCCGGAGGGAACGGTTAAGCAAATTGAAATTCTGAATTACCGGGAAAGTTATGGCGGCGAAATTCGCAATCCCGATTGGCGAAAGCAGTTCGTCGGCAAAGGACCGCGCTCGCGGTTCGCTCTCAACGAAGGCATCAACAATATCAGTGGCGCAACGCTTTCCTGCCGGCACGTGACCGAGGGCGTTCACCGTATCCTCGCAACCTATGAGGTCTGCCTCAAATAGAGTACGGCGGGCCCGTCCCTCTCTCGGCACGTTTGTAGAGATCACCGCTGGAGGCGATAGCGAAGCAAAATTGCATGGCGCTATCGATCACGCATTCGATGCCGTCGCGAGGGTGGACCGACAAATGAGTTTTCACCATCCGGCCAGCGATATTTCGAGGATCAATCGTGAAGCATTTCAGCGCACAGTGACGGTCGATCCCTGGACATGGCACGTCTTGCGAGCGGCACAGGAATTGTCGCATGAAAGTGACGGTATTTTCGACATCACGGTCGCGCGGAAATTGATGCAATGGAAGTATCTTCCGCGACGATATCGGAATGTAAGCGACGGGAACTGGCGCGACATTATTCTCGAAAAAAATTGCACGGTTCGATTTCGACAGCGCGTGATTGTCGATCTTGGCGGCATCGCCAAGGGTTTTGCGGTCGATCGAGCGGTCAAAGCTTTAAAATGCGCCGGGGTCCCATCTGGCGTTGTGAATGCCGGCGGCGACCTGCGCGTTTTTGGATTGAAATCGGAACTCGTCCATTTGCGCCATCCGGCCGAGCCAATGCGGCCGGCAGGCGCGATCAAGTTGCATGAGCGTGCCCTGGCGACCTCCGGAATCTATTTCGCTCAGAAAAGACGTGGCAGGGCGGTGGTCAGCTCGCTGCTCGACGGCCGCACGTGTCGATCTTCGCGCAAGGTGATCAGCGTGAGCGTAGCGGCGTCTGCTTGCATGATGGCTGATGCTTTGACCAAAATTGTGTTCGTCCTACGGGAGAAATCTATGTCCTTGCTCGCCCGATATCATGCGGACGCATTGTTGCTTGAGCGCGATGGCGCGCCATTATGGAAGTTTCATTCACCATGCGACACCTGCGACCCGACTCGATTCGATTGAAGCGCTTGCAGAGATATTTTCTCTACGCCGTTTTGGCGCTGGTTTTTTTGAGCGGAGTGGCATGGGCATATTGGAATTATCTTGTTGCGTCGCCTGGTGATTTTGAGATGAGCGCAAAAGCGTGGGCGATGAAAGTTCATGGCGCTGCGGCGATGGCAGTTTTAGTACTGCTCGGGATGCTCTTGAACGCGCATGTGAGATTCGCGTGGCGCGCGCGCCGCAATCGAACAAACGGATCCGTTTTTCTGAGTGCGTTTGCCGTTTTGACCATCACTGGCTACGGCCTTTATTACGCGGGCGGCGAAAGACTGCGTGCGTGGACGAGTTGGATTCATCTGGCCATAGGCATGGTTTTGCCAATTTTGTTGCTGATCCACATCCTTTTAGGAAGAAGGACACGCCCTACGGTTCAATCCTCAACGAGATCGCGCTTTGCCTCTGGAGGCGTCGAAGATCGACAACCAAAGTCCCGTCATTACCGGTCTCAACACAGCAGTTAATTGAGGGCAGTAGCAGAGCTGAATTTCAAGTTGCGCACCCACGCGGCCTATAGCATCTTCACACCCCGCCCTGAAAGCTCCCGCCATCGGGAATTTCTCTTATGGCAGATACCACAGAATTAGTACCTGAATTATTGGAAGCTGGTGTTCATTTTGGACACCAGACGAAGCGCTGGAATCCAAAGATGAAGCCGTTCATCTTTGAACAGCGCAATCAGATTTACATCATCAATCTTGATGAAACGGTGAGGCAGCTCCG
>Ga0137418_10002320_pt1 | contig 17448 bp, 17 predicted proteins | sample CZODoug3_1_2_16f_FD_122242 | JGI IMG/M metagenome (GOLD analysis project Ga0137418, IMG submission 122242) | Vadose zone soil fungal communities from Angelo Coast Range Reserve, California, USA - CZODoug3_1_2_16fungal (Hybrid Assembly) | ecosystem: Environmental > Terrestrial > Soil > Vadose... | reverse complement strand
GCCGCCATACAAGGTGCCTTGCGGACCCTTGAGGATTTCGATGCGCGCGATATCCATCGGCCTCACCGTCTGGCCTTCGAACAGCTGCACGTCGTTCATGTAGAAGCCGACGCCCTGCACCAGTTCGAAGGAACCCACGCCGCGCATCACGACGGCCGGGGAGTTGTCGTGTGCCTCGAAGATATTGAGGTTGGACACCCTCGAGCCGATGTCGTCCAGCTGGGTGATGTGGGCCTCCTTGATGACCGATTCCGAAATCACGTCAACCGACGCCGGGATGTCCTGGATGCTTTCCCTGCGCTTGCGCGCCGTGACGACGATCTCTTCGGTCTGGTTCTCGGGGGCGCTTGCCGGCGGCGTTGCGGCAGCCGGCGCGGTCGCGGGCGGGGCGGCGGGCTGGTTCGTGACGGAAGGCGTGGGGCTCTCCTGGGCGCGCGCCGCCAGATTGCCGAAACCGAACGCCGCACCCACCAGGAAGGTGACCGCACCCCCTCGTAGCCTCCGTCCCAGGTCTGCCCCCACTGCGGCCATTCGACTTAGAACTTCGCGCATACTGCCTCCTCGCCGCTCGTTTTTTGAACGTCTTCGACCGACCTCGATCGGGTCGATGCGTACTTCTTTACCGGCCTCGGCTGAACAGCTGCGGCGCATGCCGCCGCAGGAATTCCCGCCCAGGCACACGCACCCTCGCTGCGGCGGACGTCAATGCAGTCGGCTGCATGAAGTGGACCCAAAAAAGCGGAGTCCACGCCACGACATCCGGCTTCGACGACCGGGTTTTCTCAATGGACACGCAGCGCGGACCGCAAATAACCTGCAAGCGGTTGCATATTCGTTGCGAAACTCGATGCTGTCAAGGAATTGCGATGTTGCGGCGCGATTGCGACCGCGCACACGCCTGCCGTCTGCGCGCTGCGGCATGCAGCCCGCCGGGACGCCGGGAAAGACCGTGTCAGCCTTCTTGGCGCGAGCCGCGGGGGGGTGCGGCGGTGGATCCGCGCACCATCAGCTCGGGCGCGAGGGTTACGCGCACGGGCTTGGTGTCGGGTGCCGCGAAGCGCTCCAGCAGCAGCTGCGCGGCCTTGCGGCCCATCTCGCGGTGCTGGATGCGCACTGTGGTCAGCGGCGGATTCACCATGTCGACCAGGGGAATGTCGTTGTGACCGACGATGGACACGTCCTGCGGGCAGCGCAGCCCGAGCGCCGCCAGGCAGTCGTAGCAGCCCAGCGCGATCAAGTCGTTCGCCGCCACGATGGCCGTGATGGAGCGGTAGCGTTTGAGCAGTTCGGCGCACGCGACGCGGCCCGCCCCGCGCGTGAATTCGGCCGCCTCCACCATGTGGCTGTTCGCGATACGGTTGCGCTGCGCCGCCAGCTGGAAACCCTGCGAGCGCGCGAAGCCGGTGGCAAGGTTGTTGGGCCCCGCCACGTGGCCGATCTTGCGGTGGCCCAAGCCCACCAGGTGGTCGACGGCCATCTGCATCGAATAGAAGTCGTCGTTCACGACCTCCGGCGCGAGCCGGTGATCCTCGGAACGGTTTACCAGCACGACGGGGACGTGCTCGAGGATGCAGCGGCGCACGACCTGGTCGTCCCGGCTGGCGGTGGCCACCACCAACCCGTCGACCTGGCGCTCGAACATCTGCTCGAGCACGCGCTCGCGGTCGGCCGCGCTGCCCGCGGCATTGGCAATCAGCGCCGCGTAGCCCTCGGCCGCCAGGCGCTCCTCGATCCCCCGGATGATGGGCGGGAAGACCGCGTTCTCGATGTCCGGCAGCAGGATGCCGACGACATGCGAGCGCCCGCTGGTCAGCGCGGACGCCAGCTTGTTCGGGCGATAGCCCACCGCCCGCGCCGACTCAATGACCCGCACCACCGCCTCGTCGCTGATGAGGTGGCGCGCCTCCGGATTGAGCGCGCGCGAGACCGTGGAGATATTGACGTGCGCATGCGCCGCGACGTCGCGGATCGTCACCCGCGAGGCTGGCTTCGTGCGCGCTGGCCTTTTCATCGCACGGATATTGTAGCCACCCGCTCCTCCTGGCGCCGCAAACGGTGCGCCTCGCCGGGCACCCGGTCAATCGTTGACAGCTCTTTGCGCCCGACTTAGTATGGCTATCGGCGTGCAGCCGTTTGCATAGCTCTTTGCAACGCATTTCCGCAAGCCGGCCAGCCCGTTCGCGGGATGGATCGCCGTGATTTCGCCGCCGGCGCCGGACCACGGACCGCGGCTTTAGCCGAGGGCAGCTGCAATGACCCACGAGCACGACCACCGCGGGCACGACCATCAGAACGGTCACGATGAGCTCTGCGCCGGCAGCGCCAGCCGCGACCCGAAGATCATCCTGCCCGGCGACATCGATCCGCACCACCGCTGGGACCGCCCGATTCAGGCGCCCGGCCAGATGCAGGTCGATTTCGAAGAGCGCGTGAATTTCCGCCGCCTGCACGCCTACCGCCTGGCGCGCGTGCGCCAGGCGCTCGCCCGCTCGGATCTGGGCGCGCTGCTGAGCTTCGACCAGCACAACATCCGCTACACGACGAGCACGGTCATCGGCGAGTGGGCCCGCGACAAGCTGACGCGCTACTCGCTGCTCACCGGCAACGGCGACCCGTATGTCTGGGACTTCGGCTCCGCGGCCAGGCACCACCGGCTGCACGCCCCCTGGCTGCACCAGGACCACTGCCGGGCGGGGCTGCTGGGCCTGCGCGGCGCGGTGCATTCGGACGCCGGCCTCTTCAGCCGCGCCGCCGAGGAGATCAAATCCATCCTGCAGGCCGAAGGCGTTGCCGACACACCGCTGGGCGTCGACGTCATCGAGCCGCCCATGATGTTCGCGTTGCAGAGGGTGGGCATCGAGGTGCGCGACAGCCAGCAGGTCATGCTGGAGGCGCGGCAGCTCAAGAGCAGCGACGAGATCACCCTGCTCAACATGGCCGCCTCGATGGTCGACGGCGTCTACCAGGATATCTACGAGGCGCTCAAGCCGGGCGTGCGCGAAAACCAGGTGGTCGCACTGGCCAACAAGCGTCTCTATGAAATGGGCTCGGACTGCGTCGAGTCCATCAATGCCATTTCCGGCGAGCGCTGCTGCCCGCACCCGCACAACTTCACCGACCGGCTGATCCGTCCCGGCGACCAGGCCTTCTTCGACATCATCCAGTCGTTCATGGGCTATCGCACCTGCTACTACCGCACCTTCAGCGTCGGGCGCGCGTCCGAGCCGCAGGTCACCGCCTACCAGCGGGCGCGCGAGTGGATGGACCGCGCCATCGAACTGATACGTCCCGGCGTGACGACCGACAAGATCGCGCAGGCGTTCCCGAGCTGCGACGAGATCGGCTTCGAGACCGAGATGGCGGCCTTCGGCCTGAATTTCTGCCACGGCCTGGGGCTGGGCCTGCACGAGCGGCCCATCATCTCGCGGCTGACCTCGCTGGACGACCCCATGGAACTCACCGCCGGCATGGTCTTCGCGGTGGAAACCTACTGTCCCGCGACCGACGGCGTATCGGCGGCACGGATCGAGGAGGAAATCGTCGTTACGCCGCGCGGCGCGCAGGTCATCAGCCTGTTCCCCGCGCAGGAACTGCCCATCGCCAACCGCTACTGAGGCCTGGCCCGCCGCCGTGCGCCTGCCGCGGGCGTGCGCACCGATGCCCCTGGCCCTTGCGTCGATGTCTGGAGAAGGCAAGAAACCCATGAGTGAGAACACCCGCAAGGCGCCGCAAGCGGCCCTCCCCCCGGAAACCCGCCTCGCGCTCTACCGGCTGCTGGTCGAGTTGCGCTACACGGAGAAGCGCGCGTACGACCTCTTCCTTCAGAACCTGATCAAGGGCACCAGCCACCTGGCGCTGGGCCAGGAGGCGGTCGCCGCCGGCTTCGGGTACGCAATGCAGAAGGACGACTACACGTTCTGCACCTACCGCGGGCACCACCACACGCTGGCGCGCGGCGCCTCGATGACCGGCGTGCTCGGTGAACTGATGGGGCGCGAGTGCGGGCTGCTCGCGGGCAAGGGCGGCTCCATGCACCTGACGAGCGTCGAGCATGGCGTGATGGGCTCGTACGCGATCGTCGGCAGCCACCTGCCGATCGCCGCTGGCGCGGCCTGGTCGGCACAGTACCGCGGCACGCGCCAGGCTGCGGTCGCCTTCTTCGGCGACGGAACCACCAACATCGGGGCGTTCCACGAAGCGGTCAACCTGGCGGCCGTGTGGAAGCTGCCCGTCGTCTTCGTGTGCGAGAACAACCTCTACATGGAGTACACGCCGATCCGCAGCGTGACCGCGGTCGAGCACCCCGCCGCCGACCGGGCCGGGGCCTATGGCCTGCCGCCCATCATCGTCGACGGCAACGATGTCGAGGCCGTGTATCGCACCGCGCTCGAGGTGCTGGGCCGGGCGCGCGACGGCGAAGGCCCGTCGATCGTCGAATGCAAGACCTACCGGCACAGCGGGCACTCGCGCGCCGACCCGGCCAAATACCGGCCGCCGCAGGAGCTGCAGGCCTGGCTGGAGCGCGATCCGCTGCCCACCTACCGGCGGCGCCTGCTCGCCGATGGCGTGCCCGAGGCAACGCTCGAGGCGATCGAGCGCGCCGTCATGGCACAGGTCGAGCAGGCCACCGAGACCTGCAAGGCCTCCCCGGCACCGGCCATTGCCACCGCGTTTACCGATCTCTGGGCCGATGGAGGAACAGCATGGCGGAACTGAGCTATCGCGACGCCGTCGCGGCGGCCATCGCCCAGGAGATGGAACGCGACGAACGCGTGGTGTTCCTCGGCGAAGACATTGCCGGGGCCGGCGGGGTATTCAAGACAACGGTCGGATTGCTGGACCGGTTCGGCCCGCGCCGCGTACGCGATACGCCGATCTCGGAGCTGGCGATCCTGGGCGCGGCGATGGGCGCGGCCATGACCGGCCTGCGGCCCATCGCGGAAATCATGTTCTCGGACTTCCTCGCGTGCTGCTGGGACTACGTCGCCAACGAGATTCCCAAGATGCGCTACATGACCAACGGGCAGTTCACGATGCCGCTGGTCATCCGCACCGCCAACGGCGCGGGGTCCCGCTTCGGCGCGCAGCATTCTCAGAGCGTCGAGAACTGGGCCATGGCGATCCCGGGCATCAAGGTCGTGGCCCCGTCGAACCCGGCGGACGTCAAGGGCCTGCTGGCGGCGGCCATCCGCGACCCGGATCCGGTGCTCTTCTTCGAGCACAAGTCGCTGTACGCGATGAAGGGGGAGGTGCCCGACGGCGAACACGTCGAGCCGCTGGGCAGCGCCAAGGTATTGCGCCGCGGCGGCGACATCACCATCGTCGCGCTGGCCGCGATGGTGCCCCGTGCGCTCCAGGCGGCGCAGATACTGGCCGCGCAGCACCGCATTGCGGCCACGGTGATCGACCTGCGCTCGCTGGTGCCGCTGGATACCCAGACCGTGCTGGCCGAGACCATCCGCACCGGGCGCCTGTTCACGGTCGAGGAAAATCCGCGCCTGTGCGGATGGGGCGCCGAGATATCCTCGATCGTCACCGAGGAGTGCTTCTACGACCTCGACCAGCCCGTGGTGCGGATCACCACGCCCCACATTCCACTGCCCGCGGCCGACGCCCTCGAGGATGCCGTCGTCCCGTCGGTGCAGCGCATCGTCGAGGAGGTGCTGCGCGCCGCCGACTTCCGTCCCCGGAGCGCCCATGGGCTATAGCCTCGCGGCGGTCCTCAAGGGCCTGTACATCCGCGGGGTCTGGCGCCCGGCGCACGACGGCGCCCGGCTCAGCGTGATCGACCCGGCGACCGAGCAGACCATCGCGGAGGTCGCCGACGCCGGCGAGAGCGACGCCCTGGATGCCGTCGACGCCGCCGCCGCCGCGGGGCCGGCCTGGGCGGCGCGGCCGCCGCGCGAGCGCGCCGAGATCCTGCGGCGCGCCTTCGAACTGATCATCCGCCACCGCGACGCCATCGCCCGCCTGATCACGCTCGAAAGCGGCAAGGCGCTGGCCGAGGCACGCGGGGAGGCGACCTACGCGGCCGAATTCCTGCGCTGGTACTCGGAAGAGGCCGTGCGCGCTCAGGGAGAGATCGGCACGGCACCGTCGGGCGCCAACCGCATGATCATCCTGCGCCAGCCCGTCGGCGTGTGCGTCTTCATCACACCCTGGAATTTCCCGGCTGCGATGGCCACGCGCAAGATCGGCCCGGCACTGGCGGCCGGCTGCACCGTCGTGCTCAAGCCTGCCAAGGAAACGCCGCTGACCGCGCTGGCCATGGCCTCGGTGTTCGAGGAAGCGGGCGTGCCCCCCGGCGTGGTCAATGTCGTGCCCTCGCGGCGCTCCTCGAAGATCGTCGCCGCGATGCTGCGCGACCCGCGGGTGCGCAAGCTGTCGTTCACGGGCTCGACGCAGATCGGCCGGGTGCTCCTGGCCCAGGCGGCCGAAGGGATCGTGAAGTGCTCAATGGAGCTGGGCGGCAATGCACCCTTCCTGGTGTTCGCCGACGCGGACCTCGACGTTGCCGTCGCCAGCGCGATGGTCGCCAAGCTGCGCAACGGCGGCGAATCGTGCACCGCGGCCAACCGCTTCTACGTGCAGACACCGGTGGCGGAGGAATTCGCGCGCCGCTTCGCCTGGGCGATGGCCACCGTGAAGATCGGGCCGGGGCTCGACGACGGCGTGCAGATGGGGCCCCTGGTCAATGCGGCCACACGCGACAAGGTCGCCGAGCTCGTTGCCGACGCACGGGATCGCGGCGGCCGCGTGCTCGCCGGCGGCAAGGCGCCGGCGCGCGCCGGCTTCTTCTACGAACCCACCGTGATCGCCGGCCTGCCGACCGGCGCGCGCGCCTTCCACGAGGAGATCTTCGGGCCGGTGGCACCGATCGCGAGCTTCGATTCGGTTGACGAGGCAGTGGCGCTGGCCAACGACACCGAGTTCGGGCTGGTGTCCTTCGTGCATACGCGCGACCTGGCCAAGGCGCTGGCGGTTGCCGAGCGCATCGAATCCGGAATGGTCGGCATCAACCGCGGCGTGGTATCCGACCCGGCCGCGCCGTTCGGCGGATGGAAGCAGAGCGGCATCGGGCGCGAAGGCGCCCACGAGGGGCTGCTCGAGTACCTGGAAACGAAGTACATCGCGGCCAGCTGGTGACCGGGGACGAGGCGATGGACATCATCATGCCGCAACTGGGGGAGACCGTTGTCGAGGGGACGGTCGCCCTCTGGCACAAGAAACCGGGCGACACGGTCGCCGCTGACGAGTCGCTCTTCGAAGTCGAGACCGAGAAGGTCACCATGGAGATTGCGTCGCCGGTGGCCGGAATAGTCCGCGAGATACTGGTTCCGGCCGGCACCACCGTCAAGGTCGGAACACGCCTGGCGGTCGTGGAGACCGCCGCCGGTGCGGCGCCAAAGTCCTCGGCCGCCGAGCCGGCCAAAGCTACGCCGCCCGTCGCCGGGGCCAGTGCGGCCATCCCGGCCGCGGCAACGGCCCCGCTGGCGCGCGACGCCTCGGCGAAGCTCTCCCCGGTGGTCCGCCGGCTCATGGGCGAATCGGGGCTGCGGCCCGAGCAGATCCAGGGTACGGGGCGCGACGGGCGCATCACGCCCGAGGATGTGCTCGCCGCGATGGCCTCGGGCGGCGGCACCGCTACGCCGGCCCCCGCGCCCGGGCGAAGCGCCGCCGGGATCGCACCGGCGCCGGCGCCGGTCGCCGGCCCGGATGACCGCGTGGTCCCGCTCAACAAGGTGCGCCGCGCGACGGCAGCGCACATGGTGCGTTCGGTGGCCACCAGCCCCCACACGCTGCAGGCCATCGAGGTGGACTTCCACAAGGTGGAGCAGGCGCGCAGGGCACGCGGCGCGGGTTGGAAGGAACAGAACGGCTTCGCGCTGACCTACCTGCCCTTCGTCTGCGCCGCCGTGTGCGAGGCGATCGCCGAGTTTCCGTACGTCAATTCCAGCTTCGACAACGACGAGCTGATCGTCCACCGGCGCGTCCACCTCGGCATCGCCGTGGACCTGGCCTTCGAGGGCCTGCTGGCCCCCGTGCTGCGCGACGCGAACCGGCGCGACCTGCGCGCTCTGGCGGTGCAGATCGCGGCGCTGGTGGCAGGCGCCCGCGCCGGCAGCCTGTCGGCCGACGAGCTCAAGGGCGGGACCTACACCATCTCCAACTCCGGCTCCTTCGGGACGCTGATCACCGCGCCGATCATCAACCAGCCCCAGGCCGCGATTCTGTCCATCGACGGCGTTCACAAGAAGCCCGTCGTGATCGAGGGGCCGGACGGGGATGCGATCGTGGTGCGGCCCATCGGGATCCTGGCGCAGTCCTTCGATCATCGCGCCTTCGACGGCGCCTACTCCGCGGCATTCCTGCGGCGTCTGAAGCAGGAGCTCGAGGAGCGCGATTGGCTGGCGGAATTGAACTGAAAAGGAATTCGCGAAATGAGCAAAGCGGCGGGAACCGGCACGAAACTCGGGTGGATCGGAACCGGGCGCATGGGCTATGAGATGGCAGCGCGTCTGGGCCGTGCCGGCTGCAACGTGCTGGCCTGGAACCGCACGCGGGCCAAGGCGGAGCCGCTCGGCGCCCATGGCGTGAAGGTCGCCGAGCGCCTCTCCGAACTGGCAGGCTGCGAGATCGTCTTCACGATGGTCTCCACCTCCGATGACCTCGGCGAGGTCCTGTCCGGCCCGGGGGGCCTGCTCGGCACGCCCGGGCTGCAGCCGCGCATCGTCGTCGACTGCTCGTCGATCTCGATCGAAGCCTCCGCCGCGATCCGCGCGGCGCTCGCCGCGAAGGGCATCGCCTTTCTCGCGGCGCCGGTTTCCGGAAACGCCAAGGTGATCAAGGCAGGCAAGCTCTCCGTCGTCAGTTCCGGTCCGCGCAAGGTCTTCGAGGAGTGCGAACCCTTCCTGCGGATCTTCGGGCCCGCTGGCGTGAGCTACGTCGACGAGGGGGAGCTGGCCCGGATCGCGAAGATCTGCCACAACGTGTTCCTGGGCGTCGTCACGCAGTCGCTGGCGGAGATCACCGTGCTCGCCGAGAAGGCGGGTCTGCCGCGCAGCGCGTTTCTCGACTTCATGAACAACAGCGTCCTGGGCTCGATCTTCAGCCGCTACAAGACGCCGGCGTTCGTGAACCTGGACTTCAAGGTCACGTTCACGCCCTATCTGCTGCGCAAGGACATGGACCTGGGTCTGGAGGCGGCGAGGCGCTTCGAGGTCCCGATGCCGCTCGCGTCGGTGACGCGCGATCTGATCCAGGCGCAGATGGGCAACGGATTCACGGAACAGGACTTCTCGACGCTGCTGTTGATGCAGGCGCGCGCCTCGGGTGTGGAGCTCGAGCCGGAGAATGTCGCGGTCGACGACGGCCTGAGTTGATCCGGGTCGATGCGAACCATAAACCAGAGACGAGAGCAACCATGAAGCCAGTACTAGCGCTGATCTTGTGCGCAGCCGTGATGGCCTGCGGTCCGGCGCAGGCGAACAAGCCGATCATCATCAAGTTTCCGCACGTCGTATCGGAGAAGTCCCCGAAGGGCATGGCGGCGCTGAAGTTCAAGCAGCGCGTCGAGGAACTGCTGGCAGGCAAGGTCGAGGTCGAGGTCTACCCCAACTCGCAGCTGATGGGCGACGACGAGTCGCTCGAGGCGCTGGCGACCGGAAATATCCAGATGATCGCCCTGTCGCTGTCGAAGTTCGACCGGCTGACGAAGAAGCTGCAGCTCTTCGACCTGCCGTTCCTGTTCAAGGACATGGCCGCGGTGGAGCGCTTCCAGAAGTCCCCCGACGGCCAGGCCCTGCTGCGGGAGGTCGAGCCCAAGGGGCTGCTGGGGCTGGCCTACTGGCACAGCGGCATGAAGCAGTTCACGGCGAACAAGCCGCTGATCGTGCCGCAGGACGCCGCCGGCCTGAAGTTCCGCATCCAGGAGTCCGATCTACTCGAGGCCCAGTTTCGCGCACTCAAGGCCAATCCCCAGAAGATGGCGCTGGGCGAGGTCTACCAGGCGCTGATGAACGGCGTGATCGACGGCCAGGAGAACACCTGGTCCAACATCTACCGCCTGAAGTTCTTCGAGGCGCAGAAGCACATCACCGAGACGAACCACGGGGTGATCGACTACATGGTCACCGTCAACAAGAGCTGGTGGAACGCCCTGCCCCCGGACATCCGCGCCGGGCTGGAGCAGGCGCTGCGGGACGCCACCCAGTACAACGACAGCACCGCGGAGACGAGCATCCTCTCGGACCGCGACAAGGTCATTGCGAGCGGCAAGACCACCGTCCACACCCTGACCCCGGAACAGCGCGACGCGTGGCGCGCCGCCATGGCGCCGGTGTGGAAGCAGTTCGAAGGGGATATCGGCGCCGACCTCATCAAGGCGGCGCGGGCGGCGAACAGGTAGGCGAGCGGGACAGGTCAACATCGTGTTCGCCGCGCTGAACCGGGGCCTGGCGCGGCTGGAGGAGATCCTGATCGCCGTGCTGCTGGTCGGCATGGTCCTGATGACCTTCTCCCAGGTGATCACCCGCTACGGGTTCAATGCCGGGTGGGTCTGGTCCCTGGAGGCGACCACGTACATGTTCGGCGGCCTGCTGATGGTGGGCGTCTCGTTCGCCATGCGCCAGCACGCGCACATGAACGTCGACGCCTTCGTCAACACGCTGACGCGCCCCTGGAAGCGCGCTGCGACGCTGCTGGCGATCGCGCTGTGCTTCACGTACGTGACGCTGATGATCTGGGGGGCTTTCGAGCTGGTCGCGCGCCTGCACGAGCTGGGCAGCAATGCGCGCGACCTGCCGGTCAAGCGCTGGGTGCTCATGTGCATGCTGCCGGCCGGCTTCTCGCTGCTGGGCCTGCGGCTGGTGCAGGTCACCGTGGAGGTGCTGCGCGGTCAGCGCGACAGCCTGGGCAGCGCGCACGGCCATGCACGCGGGCCGGCCCCGCCCGGCCGGGAAACGCCGCCGTGAGCGTCGCCTTCCTGTTCATCATGCTGCTCTTCACCATGCTGATCGGCGTGCCGATCGCCATGGCGCTCGGGCTCACCAGTGTCCTCACGCTGCTGCTGTTCGGCCAGGAGTCCCTGGCGGCGCTGGCCCTGAAGTTCTTCCAGGCCACGCAGAAGTACGAGTTGCTGGCGGTCCCGTTCTTCATCCTCGCCGGCACCTTCCTGACGACCGGCGGCGTGGCGCGGCGCTTGATCGACTTCGCCAACGCCGCCGTGGGGCATTTTCACGGCGGCCTTGCGCTGGCGGCCGTGGTCGCCTGCATGCTGTTCGCCTCGATCTCCGGGTCCAGCCCCGCGACGGTGATCGCCGTCGGATCGATCGCGATCGCCGGCATGGTGCACAACGGCTACTCGCTGAAGTACGCGACCGGCGTCGTCATCAATGCCGGCACCCTCGGGATCCTGCTGCCCCCGTCCATCGTGATGGTCGTGTATGCCGCGGCCACGGAGCAATCCGTCGGCCGGCTGTTCGTGGCCGGCATCGTTCCGGGCTTCATCCTCGCCACCATGCTGATGGTGGCGATCTATGTCTCGTCGTACCGCCTCGACGTCCCGCGCGTCCCATGGGGCGGCTGGCGCAAGCTCGGTCGCAGCGCGCTCAACGCCATCTGGGGCCTGCTGCTCGTGGTGATCGTCCTGGGCGGCATCTACGTCGGGGCATTCACGCCGACCGAGGCCGCCGCGGTTTCCGCGGTCTATGCCTTCGTCGTCGCGGTGTTCATCTACCGGGACCTCAAGCTCAAGGACCTCTTTGGGGTTCTGCTCAACAGCAGCCGCGTCATCGTAATGCTGATGTTCATCATCAGCAACGCCGGCCTCTTCGCCTACGTCCTGACTTCCCTGCAGATCCCGCAGACCCTGACCGAGACGATGGCCAGCGGCCACGTGCAGCCGTGGATGTTCCTGCTGACGATCAATATCGCGATGCTGGTCGCGGGCAACTTCATGGAGCCCACCTCGATCGTCCTGATCTTCGCCCCGATCGTGTTTCCGATCGCCCGGCAACTGGGGATCAACCCGATCCACCTGGGCGTGCTGATGACGGTGAACATGGAGATCGGCCTCGTGCACCCGCCGGTCGGGCTGAACCTGTTCGTCGCCGCCGGCGTCACCAAGCAATCGCTCTGGGACGTCACCAAGGCGGCCCTGCCCTGGCTGGCGATCCTGGTGGTGTTCCTGCTGCTCATCACCTACGTGCCCATACTTTCCACCTGGCTGCCGGACCTTGCCTTCGGCAAGGACCCGTTCCTGAACGATCAATAGTCCGGCCCGCAATGAATCGGCCGATCAGGGTCGAGGCTATCGCGATTGCGGCGACCACCTCGTTGATGTCTCCCATTGCTTTGGAGAGCTCTTCGATACGGGCGGGGCAGGTCATTTAGGGACGGCCGAAGAAGCGACTGTCGGGCGGTGAGTGGGCCATGGGGCGCAATCCGACTTTGGTGCGCCAAGCCGAGATGACGATGGCACCCAAGGCTTGACAGGCTCGCATATCTCAGTCACTATAGTCAGTCACCTGACATATGCCTCGGCATGTTCCTCCACTTGCGACCCATTTCTCGCGGCACGCTTATCGCTAACCTCGGTACGACCGCCGAACGAGGCAGTCGCCTGATCGCCGAGGGGTTTGCGGACTCGGTCGCGTTCGGACGGCCCTACATCGCCAATCCCGACCTAGTTGAGCGGCTCGCGACCGGCGCTCCGCTTGCCGACGTCGACTGGAAAACCGTCTACGTGTCGGGACCGCGCGGCTATACGGACTATCCGCCTTTCCGTCGGTTGCGACCGAGTGAGCTCAAATTATGAAACTCACGAGCAATACGATTTTGATCACCGGCGGCGCCAACGGCATCGGTTACGAACTCACCAAACAACTCACGGCACTTGGTAACAAGATTCTTATCACGGGCCGCGATCAAGCTAAGATGGATCGTGCGAAAGCGGCCTTTCCAAAAGTTCACACCTTTCGAAGCGACGTTTCCGATCCGAAAGCGATCGCCACTCTTTACGAAGAGGTCACCAAACAATTTCCTGAGCTCAACATTTTGATCAACAACGCCGGCATCATGCGTGAGATCAATGTTCACGACAAAGCTGGAAGCCTCGAAGACATCACTCGAGAGATTGAAATCAATTTGAGCGGGCCGATTCGCATGGTAAAACAATTCTTGCCGCATTTGAAAACAAAATCAAAGGCCGCAATCATGAACGTTTCATCGGGACTGGCATTTGTTCCATTGCCCATCTCACCGGTTTATTGCGCCACCAAGGCCGGTCTGCATTCGTTCACCGAGTCTCTTCGTGTGCAACTGAAAAACACCAAAGTGAAGGTATTTGAGCTAGCACCGCCGGCGACACAAACCGAACTCTTGGGTGACTTTGATTTTGAAAACATGAAAGGTGTTTCTATCATGAAGGTGGAAGACATGGTTAAAGTCGCCGTCGAAGGAATGCAAACCGATCGGTTTGAAATTCGTCCGGGACAGGCGAATCAGCTCAAAACGATGAGCCGTGTGGCGCCTGGATTCATTTTGAGACAAATGAGCCGATCGGTCGATCGTATGCTTGGAACACAGAAGTAAGCATTGCGATCAGATGTGCTTCATAGAGCGGGGACCGCCCTACCGGGTACGTCAGGATCAAGGACCGCGGCTGGCCAAAAGCAAGCCGGAGGGCTTGACAGGTTTGCCCACCCCGTCATATCCAAGTCACTTGACGGACTAATGTGCATGGCCAAGACACATATCGATAGCCGATCGCGGCTGGTTAGTGCGGCAGTGGGCTTGGCGTACCAGAACGGGTTCGCCGCCACCTCGCTGGCCGACATCGCGCGCGAAGCCGAGGTTCCTCTGGGCAACGTCTATTATTACTTTAAGACCAAGGACGAGATTGGCGAGGCGATCGTCGAGCAGAGGCTGGCGCAGCTGTCCGCGCAGCGGCAGCAATGGAGCGAAGCTGGATCGCCCAAGGATCGGCTTTGCGCCTGCGTCGAAGCCGTCTTCGAGAACAAGGATTTCTTGGCGCAGCGCGGCTGCGCGGTCGGGACGTTTTGCTCCGAGCTCCACAAGGCGGGCGGCTCGGTCGCCACCAGAGCGACCGAGATCTTCGCTCAACACCTGGCCTGGATCGAGAGCCAGTTTCGGGCACTCGGGAAGGGGAAAGACTCCAACGGCCTTGCCGTGCACCTGCTTTCCGCCATGCAAGGCGTTTCGATCCTGGCTCATGCCTTTCATGACTCCGGTCTTGTGGCGACGGAGACCAAGCGCCTCAAGAGTTGGATTCGAAGCTTGTGACACGCCAGGCGGACTGAACCCCCCATCGTTTATTCGGAGACCGCCCGGCAACATCACGAGAGTCCGGGTTGACAAAAGAATCGACCCAGTTCATCTGAACGAAGTCAGTTGAACAGCAGGCAAAACGGAGCAAAAAGATGAGGGCGCTCGATAAAGAGAGGTTCGGCCCCTGGGCACTCGTCACGGGTGCCTCGTCCGGGATAGGCAAGGAATTTGCGCGGCAAATCGCAGCTTCAGGAATCAATATTGTCCTCGCTGCGCGGCGTGAGGACTCGCTTAAGGAAGTAGGCGCTGAATTTAGCAAGCGCTACGGTGTGGAGCATCGAGTCGTCGTGCTTGATTTCTCTCGGGAGGATTTCATCCGGCAACTCGCCTCCGCCACTGACGATCTCGACATCGGCCTTGTCGTCTCCAATGCGGGCACCGGAAATCCCGGTCAGTTCTTGAAGCAAGATCGGCAGTTGCTTCAGGCGGCTTTGCGGCTCAGTACGATGGCTCATCTGGACATCACCCACCATTTCGGCGCGAAACTCGCCAAGCGGCGCCGGGGCGGAATCATGCTCGCGGGGGCAATGGGTGCGGAAAACGGCGTTCCCTGTATGGCGAATGACGGAGCCGCGAAGGCGTATGTACACAGCCTTGGCGAGGCGCTTCACTATGAGTTCAAACCTCTAGGTGTCTACGTCACTGTACTGGCAGCCGGGTTTACGAACACAGCGGTGCTCGAAAAGTTCGGCCTCGATCCGAAGACCATGCCGTTGAAACCGATGAGCGTCGAGCAGTGCGTATCTGAGGCCCTCAGCGGTCTGCGCAAAAACCGCTCCAAAATCGTTCCAGGCCGGCTGAACCGCATCTTGAGCGCCCTCGTGCCCGCTTCTCTTGCGCGGAAGATGGAGGCGGACCTGCTTGGTAAAGGGCTTGCGGGCAAGGCCGCATCTGCCGGCCCGTCATCATCCCTTGTCGGGTCAACCGGATCATGAACGCTGGCCGCCTGTAATCTCGTCAACTGCATCGCCTTCGCCAAGTTGGCGGGAAATTGAGGGGGGTCGTTGGTGCTTGTTCAAAGTATTCTATCGTTCACGTTACGTGAACAGAATTTGAACTTGAACAAAGTTGCCCTCACCCTCGGTGAGTCACATCGCTATCCCAGCGCTGGGGTGGGGGAAATAGAGGCGGGCTCCAATCAGCGATGGACGTCATCGGCGTTTTCGCCCGGCACGTGCGTGGCGCAACGGCTCCATGACGAACTCACCGACCTCGGTGACAACGCGGGCCAATGACGGCCCAGCGAGTCCATTCTTGCCGAGGAACGCCTGCCATTGCGCGCGCCTGGCCGCGTCCTGTGCAAACTCTCCAGTCAGCCCGACCGGCAGCTCCTCGGGTAGCGGCGTTCCGCGTCGCGCAAAGGTCGCGGCAATTGCATCACCTAGTACGGCGTTATCCAGGGCCCCCTCCTGCACAAGGGCGCGCAGGTCGAAGTAGTCCTTCATCCGACTGTTGGCCAGACCAAGGCTCGCGATGGCTTCCAGCTTCTCGGCGAACACGCTGGTGCGGGGATAGACATGGATGCGTGGCGCCGGGACATCATCGAGCAACGTCGGGTATTCGACTTCTTCAACGCCGGGCGTCACGGCGTCGCCATAACCCACATCGAGCTGTAACGTGCAGCGCGCCCTGCCAAGAGTTCCCGTCAATCTGACCCGCAGGCCGGCGTACCGGGCCGCTTCGCGGATCTCCTCGACCCTGACCGTGCCGGGATCGAAACGCATGCCGTCGTCGGCTTGGACAGTGCATATCGCTTGAACGGCCTCGCGCAACTCCTCCGCGTCGGCGGGACCAATGCCCAGAAAATCGGCATCGCGCGTCGGGCGGTGCGGAACATCGAACCAGAGCTGAAACAAGAGCGCGCCTTTCAACCATAGCCGCTCGCGTTGCGGGGACTGCGAGAGCCGGTACAGCCAGCGTTCCACCGCGTAGCGATTAAGAACAAGGCTGAAATCCTCGCGACGGGCGCGCGCCAGATTCAGCAGGCGTGCATGGATTGACGCGGCACGCGCAGTGTTCATGACAGGGCCTCGAGGTAGGGCCGCATGACGTTCACGACGCGATCCACGCGGGCGCACTGCCACAGCTCGTCCACCGTCGCGCGCCGACCGCGCCGCGCCTCCCGTAGCGCCTCGAGCGCCACATCCAGGCCGACCTTGTTGCGGAACTTGAAGCAGTCCGCAACGGTCTTGGCCACACTGGTTACCCGGATCGGCGCACCGTCCACCCGGTGCGTTTGGACGCCCGCTTCGAGCGCCGCCGGGGCGAAGCGCAGTGTGCGTAGCGGCGGGTACGCCATGCGTGGAGGATGATCCTTGTTGCCGATGGCGATCCAGACTTCGTGGGGTATCTGAGTAGTCAGGTCGTGAAAGCGCAGGGCCGTTAGCAGGCAAAACACAACCTTGGGCGCGCGCTTGGCGACCTCTACCAATGCGCGGTGCTCGCCGCTCTGGTAATTGGGCAAGGCGTAAAGTCCGCGCGCCAGGCGAATTAGTTCTCCAGCGGCGACTCGCCGCGAGATTTCGCTGCGCGTCATTCCTGCAGCGACCAGTTCGCGTGAGCGTGCCGACCCTGCTTTCAGGATGCGCGCCACTTGGGGTTCGGTAGCCATAGCGGGTATTGTTCCATACTTTCGGTAGTTATTGGTAACTACCGAAAGTATGGAACAACCGTCCTGGCCGAGGTCAAGCGTTACGCGGCACGCCAGTCAGTGATCAGAAGAACAGATCTGCGCGCACAGTGAACCGTGCGGCAAGCTTCTTCGCGACGTCCTTGCTGATCTCTCGCCTGCCGTTCAGGAAATCCGAGATTCGACTCTGCGGGGCGCAGTCAGCCAGGTCGTCCTGTTTCAGCCCATGCTGCTCCATCAGCAAGCGCAGCACCTCACCAGGCTCGGCATCGGGGATCTGTACATGTTCTTCTTCGTACACTCTGATCCGGTCGGCCAGATAATCGAGCACTTCGGCGAGCGGGTGCCTCTCATCGTCGCCGATCTCGTCGAGCAAGGCATCCATGGTCGCGCCGCTTGGCAAGGAGAGCGCTGTCGTGATAGTGACGCACCTGTCGCTATGCTGCTCCTCGCGCTCTGCTCATCGTGGT
>Ga0137418_10002319_pt1 | contig 17451 bp, 19 predicted proteins | sample CZODoug3_1_2_16f_FD_122242 | JGI IMG/M metagenome (GOLD analysis project Ga0137418, IMG submission 122242) | Vadose zone soil fungal communities from Angelo Coast Range Reserve, California, USA - CZODoug3_1_2_16fungal (Hybrid Assembly) | ecosystem: Environmental > Terrestrial > Soil > Vadose... | reverse complement strand
GGCGCCGCCGCCGGCGCCCCAGGCCCATTCCAAGAGATCCCGATAGCCGCGCACGTTGTCCACGTAGCGCACGGGCTCCCAGCCGCGTGCATATCCGTTCTCAGTCTGGGTGTACCAATGTTCCTGTTCCAGCAACGGCAGAAATTCGCGCACGTCCTGCCAGGAATCCGGATCGCGCCCCGCCTTTTGCGTCAGCACCCGCGCGTCCTCCAAATGTCCGTAACCGATATTGTAGGCGGCCAGGGCAAACCAAGTTCGATCCGGCTCCGGCACATGGCTTGGAATCTTTGCGTACACCTGCCGGAAATACCGGGCGCCGCCGAAGATGCTCTGCTTGGCATCGGCGGGGTTGGTGACCTTGGCTTCGCTCGCCGAATCGACGGTCAACTGCATCAGCCCCTTGGCACCCGAGGGCGAGGCTGCGCTGGGATTCCACTTCGACTCTTGGTACCCGATGGCTGCCAACAAGCGCCAGTCTTGACTGCTTTGTTGAGCCGCTTCCTCGAACCATTTCTTGTAGAGCGGCAGGCGGCTTTGCAAATGCCGCATAAAGCCGCGAGCACCGACGAACTCCAGATCCTCGGAGCGGCCATAGTAGCGCTTGACGATTGCCGCGAGTTCGCCGTCGACGTTGAGCCGCGCGAAATAGTTGCTCATGTCGTGCAGAAATCCCGGGTCACGCGCGCTGGCCGCCCAAGCGATCGATTGGCTGCCTGCGAAATCGAAGGCGATGCGCAGGTCCGGATGGACGTCGTGCGCCAACGCGAATTCCGTGGAATCGGCGATGGTGTAATCGATGGCCCCCGCCGCCACTCCATCGAGCAGCGCCTGGGTATCCGTGCTGGCGTTTTCCACCCACACCAGATCGGGAAGCAAATCGCGCGCCGCGTACAAGGTCTTCGCGTGCGAGCTACCGGCCGCTATTTCCAGATCTCCGCTGCCGATTGCAGCAAGTGAATTCGGGCGCATTGCCGCGCGCCGGTAGATCAAATGTTCGCGAACCCGCTGATAGGCCGGGCCGAATTCGATGCCGGGGACATTCTGCGAGGGGATCTTCAATCCCGCCGCAGCCAGATGCGCGTGTCCGGAGGTGAGCGCCGCGTAGATTTCCGCATAACTACGCACCGCCGTAATCCTGAGCTTCACCCCAAGCTCATCGGCGAAGCGGCGCGCCAATTCGTACTCCGGCCCCTCCGGCATATCGTCCGGACCGCGATAGTAGGCCAGCGGTCCATTGCGCGTGACCACGCGCAACTCCCCCAGGGTCTTGATCTGATCGATCAAGCTCGGCATCGGCGTGCACGTGCACAGCAATGAGACGGCCGCAACCGAAATGATGACTTTCGTCCAGCGTTGCCAATTGTTGTGGGGTTTCGAGTTACGCACGGTCGTTAGCTTAGATTCCGTGAGGCTGGGCGAGTTCTGTTGATGAGGCAGGCCCGTTGCCGATGCGCTAGAATAACCGTTTATTTCCTTCTGCGGACCCTTGACAAATGCGTTTCTATCACGACTGACTACCACGTCACACTGCAACATTGCTTAATGTTAACGCCGTAAAAACTTAAGTAAATTCTGCAAAATTTAAGTTAACCGGAGAGGTACCGAAGTGGTCATAACGGCGCCGACTCGAAATCGGATGGTCGGGTAATTCCGGCACGTGGGTTCGAATCCCACCCTCTCCGCCACTTTTTTTTGAGCCTTTTCAAGCCTTAGCTTTTGCCCCTCCGGGCTATTGGCAGAACTACTGGCAGTATCCGGGGACCCGAGGGGACGGAGCACGATTTGGCACGCAGAGTCCCGCGGGCTCGCCAGAGCGAAAGGGAGCAAGGACACTTTCGGTCGTCCCTCCATGGCATCTCGGATCGCCTGAATATCAGCCTCCGTTGCCCCTTCAATCCACGCTGCGTACATACGCAGCATCACTTCGACACTGTGACCGTGTTGCTTTGCGACCCAAAGTAGATTCTTCCCGAGCATCAATGCCCAAGTGACCGAAGAGTGTCGCGCGTGATACGGACCGCGCTGACGGATACCAAGTTTCTGCAGGCTTTCATTCCAGCGCCAACGCGTGACTTCTGGGTCGCTGATCGCGTTGCCGTCCTCCAGGAAAAACAGCCGGTCGTGGCTAATCTTGCTGGCAGCTACATAGGTTGCCCGAAGTTCAAGGTGGGCCTTGAGGACTTGAAGTGCTCGCGGAGTCAAGTCGACATTCCGGTCCTCCTGGGTCTTAGTCCGGTCTTTGTCGCGCCGGAGCACCCGCGCCTTGGTGACGCGCAGCACCCCCTTTCGCTCATCAAAGTCTGTCACGAGCAGTGCGATCTGCTCCGAAGGACGAAGTCCGGTGAAGAAGCGCAGCTCATCGTAGTTGCCGATCGCATCACCCCAATCGGCACGCAACTGGGCAATTAGGGACTCGGCCTCGCCAATGGTGAAAGGGTCGACCACCGGCCGATCCTTTTTCGTGATCCGCAGGCATTTTAAGCCCACCGCAGGATTGTGCTTCTCGGGATGGTCCTTATAACCATAGTCGAAGGCGCGACGAATGACGCTGACCGCGTTGTTATAGGTCTTCTTGGTCCACTCGTACGCGTTCACGATTTTGGCGAGTTCGGAGTACCGCACCTCCCCAAAAAGCCGGGCTCCGATCGCTGGTCGCCAAATCTGCGCCAGGAGCTTGCGATACCCGCGTCCCGTGACGTAGGCAAGATCCTTCTTCGCAACGCGTGACTGGCACTCCAGCAGAAACTCGTCAAAGACCTGGTTGCACGTGCGCTGCGCCGGCGGCGCGCCGGCCACTTGTTTGATTAGGCGATAATCGGGGAACTCCTCAGCAAATGTGAAAACACCCTCGACAATGCGCCGTTTGATGTCCGCCATCTGCCTCCGGGCACGCCTAAGGTTCGCATCCGTGGGCTCGCGCTTCACCGTCGGCCGATAGCGAGCACCGTCCAGCTCGAAATCAAACTGGATCCGGTCGCCACCGAAGGCACTCACGCCGTTGACTATCGATCTTCGACCCATTTCTGGTATCCCGTGATGTCGATCAAAATGCGTCCGTCCGGTGCCCGTCTCCAAACCTTTCCTTCCTGCCAGTCGCCCCGCTCGATTTTCCGCTGCATGGCTTTCACCGAATAGCCGGTGACGAGGTTGGCCAAGGGCAGCAGGACATATCGTGCTGGCGCCAAGACGAAGGGTCCCTGCGATTCCTGATCGATCATGAAATGCTGAACGCCATTGACGCGCTACGCAGCGCAGCAGCCGCTGGCTGCGATCCGAAGAGTGCTCGCCGCAACTTGGAGGGATCCAGTTTTGCAAGCCGCCGGAAGAATTCGAGTGCCATGCGAATCACTTGAATGTAGGTTCGATTCGCCCACCCGATTAGAACCTACGGTTTCGCTGAATTTTCCGCGAAATAGGACCGCTCAAGCTGCCTTCACTGTGATAGGCCTTTCCACGGGCCAGGTGCGAGCGCCGGCTGGCGCTGGCGCTCGCGCAGATCATGCAAGAGCCTGGTTACGGCGTGTTCTGCTCTTTGTTGTCGGCGAGTCCACCATCGGCGTCGCGTCGACTTTTCGCGGCGGCGCGGCGTTGCCGCGGCCGCCGCACAGTACCTGCTCGATCGGGTTTCGCTCGTTTTTTTGAGTGCCCTTCAGCGAGGAATTTGTCTGGAAGTCCATCGCTCGCTTGACGTAGCTCCTCAAGAAGCCTCGTGACTGCGGCTTGGACAAAGCATCGTGCTAGCTCATCGAGCAGCGCCTCTCGGTCCGGGGGAATACTAGGGGAATTGGGCTCAGTGTCCGCGCTTTTGCTCATTGCTGCTGATCCTTCGTGTAATCGTGAAAAGATTGGAAAGTGTTCAACGTAGTGACAGCAGCCGCGCTGCTATTGGATTAAAGGGCGGTGTACTGACCCAACTTCTGAATCGTCCGGCAAGTCGGCGCGTCGCAGGAGGCGTCCGAGGTTAACGGTTTCAGGCTGATTGGCCTTTGAGGAAGCGTCTTCCTTATTTTGCGGTCTGCGTCGGGCCACTCAATGACGCAGCTCAAAGAGGTACCAGTTGTTTCCGATTGAGCGGTAAGCAGTGGTCACATTCGTCAGTTCCGGTGGCCAGTTTTCGAGATCTTTGACGATTGGCTGCGGATTCGCTGGGGCATAGACATAGCCTTTGATGATGCCATTATCAAAAAGGCCGACGATGATGTCAGCTTTGACAAGCGACAGTTGCCCGAGGCCTAGCACGTTTGCAATCGTTTCGTTCACGCCGAGCTTTTCGAGCAAGCCAACGTAAGCATCCAACTTGGCCTGAGACACGCCGCCACTGCGCGCTTGCGCGATAGACTCGGGGCTGCGTATGACTTTCATTAGTCTTTCGTCATCGCGTGCCAGGGCAGACACTTGTTGAAACCAATCCGGGTGTTTGGCATACACATCTACCATCGCGGCGTCGCTCGGTGGCTTCCAGTGAATTATTTCGCTGGGTGACCATATGCCCACCTGTGCTCTTTCTGCATCGTGCTCGGCTGCGTTCGCTTGCTGCATTTTCAATTTGTAGTCTTGATCGTTGATGAGGCGTTGCGGTGCGGCCTCTTCTGCTCGCTCTTTCGCCATTGTGGCTCTGGCGTCAGACAGCCCGGGAGCCTTCATGCTGTCATCAAACTGCTGCCTTGCTTCTACCATGTCGGTCAGCGAGTGGGCACCGTAATACCCGTTACGAACCAAAGCCAGATTTAAGCTCTCCTTGCCGTCCTCTATCCAGACGTAAGTGCCATGTATCGGCGGCTGATCGCGCATTACTTTGAAGCTCTCGTTCGAAATAGGTGTCGCGATAGCTGATGGATGCTGCGACAGCCAGTTCGATATAAAGGCGACCTGATCTTCATGAACTATTGGGCCCAACGTAGTCAAACAAAAATCTCCGCCGATCAGACAGTAGACGTTGGCATCGTCTATGCGGTGTGCATTGACGCCGTGAACATACAAATCGCGGACCGGGAAAGGTTCTTTGCTTTTCTGCGAAATTTCGGCTTCGTTGCGGTGTGCGTCGGCAGACCAAATGCCCCTCTTGGCAACGTGTGCGGTATGCTCCGCACTCGCGATTTGCTTCATGCGGTCTTCATAGTCGCTGTCTGATATTAGTCTCCGTGGGCGATCCTCCTTCGGTATCGAATCTCGCCACTTCGCCATCACATCCGAAAAATCAGGATTATGGGTTTCCGCGGCAATCTTTTTCGTCCGTTCGCTTTGCTGGCGCTCACTCTCCACCATGTCGATCATAGACTTGCTGGCGTAGTAGCCCTCACGCACTAGTGCGACGTTCAGAACATCGTCGCCGTCGGTAATCCAGACATAGACCTCCCGGAGCTTGGCCGGACTTCCGGGCTTGGTGCTGGTAGGCATGGTTTGTGTTGCCGATGAAACCGGAATGACTGAGGCGCCAGGATGCAATTTCAGCCATTGGCCGATGAAATTGTCTGCGGTGCCGGCATCTTTCGGTACGAGGCATGCGTCGCCACCCAGCAGGCAATAGACCGTCGTATCTCCCGCTTTGCTCAAGTAGATACCGACCCCCGTCATTTCCGAGACCAGACTTGATGCAGGTTGCCCTAATGTCCCGCGCGCACCAAGGAGCATAAATACGAGAAGTACGTTACGGGCGTTCATGTTTTCTCGCCGGCTCACCGGTAGTCAGTGTTGAAGCGTAAGGTCGCATGGAAAAATGGCAGCGTGGCGGCAAACTGGTGGCGGATTCTGGCAGACGCTGCCCCATTCCTGGGAGGAATCTTTGGCTCCCATTCAAGAGACACTTGATAATCGAGGAACCGAATTGGGAAGGCAAGGTTGAGCGTTATGGCTCGGCTTTCCGGCTTCTCGATTCAGGTAGGCGCCCGGTCAGCGTGATTCGTCGGACGAGCCAAACGGCCTCGAAAAAAATTGAGCCTTCCGTTGTCGCTTTAGTCGGTACAGCTGCGCCGGCCTGTTTGGTCCTGAGAGCTTGCGTGGCAACTCCTCGACGATCGCGGCAGCTAGCACGCGAGTGCGAAAGGCCTTCTTTTCTAACGCAGATATTTCGTCCCTCCGCGAACTCGAACCCAAGTCCCATCGCATTCAGTTAGTGCTCACTTACGCCAAGGCCAATCTGAATAAGTCACTACCCATCGGGGAACTCGCCGAGGTTGCAGGCCTGAGCCCACGCCAGTTCAGCAGGGTATTCAAAGCCGAAACGGCGCAATCACCAGCACAAGCGATCGAAGGGTTGCGCGTACAAGCAGCCAGAGCATTGATCGATGCAGATGATCACACGCTCGCCGCGGTGGCGATGGAAACTGGGTTCATCGACCCGGAGCGGATGCGTCGTGCGTTCCTACGGATCGTCGGCCATCCGCCACAGACGATTCGTCGGTTCGCGAAGGAACATGCGGCGCGTGACCGCCCCTGACAAGAGGAGTGAGTATTGCGCGTCACGATGCGCAAGTGCATATCGAGATCTAGCGCGGCTTTAACATCGGGTCCTGCTGAATCAGATCGCTTACCCAATCGACAAAGATGCGTACCTTCGCCGAGAGGTGACGGCTTTGCGGGTACATCACCGATATGGGCGATTGCTCCGCCGTCCAGTCGGCGAGCACTTGCGTGAGCTGACCAGACTCCAGGTACGGTTGCGCCACGTAGTTCGCCACCTTCACGATCCCGAGGCCCATGAGACTTGCGACGATGTAGGCGTCGTGGTCGTTCACCGCCAGGATGCCATCGACATTGAGCGAAGTCTTCTGCGTGTCCCGCGTAAATTCCCATTCGAGGACTCCCCCGGTGCGGTTTGAAACGTAGGTGACGCAGCGGTGGGCGGAGAGGTCCTCGGGGCGGCGCGGGATTCCATGCTCTTGCAAGTACGCAGGGCTAGCACAGCAGACGGTGGACATCGTACCGACTCGTCGTGCGACCAGGCCCGAGTCCTTCTGGACGCCGATACGCACCACACAATCGATCCCTTCCTCCAACAGATGTACCGGTCGAAGTCCCATCCCCAACTCCAATCGCAGATCGGGATAGCGGGCAAGGAACGCAGGAAGTTTCGGGATGATGAAAATCCTCGCGAGCGCGCCAGGCATGTCGACGCGGAGCCTGCCCTTCGGCGCGACGCGCGCTTGCATGACCGACGCCTCTGCCTCATCGAGATCCGCAAGGATGAGCGAGCAGCGCTCGTAGAACGCGGCGCCGTCCGCCGTGACGGTCACACGTCGCGTTGTGCGCTGGAGCAATCGCACCCCAAGGTGCTTCTCGAGGCTCTGCACAAGGTCGCTCACGCTTGTCTTCGACATCTGCAGCGAATCGCTCGCTTTCGTGAATCCGCCCAGCTCGACCACGCGGGCGAAGGCCTGAAGAGCCATCAGTCGGTCCATTGTCCGCACTCCCGGACAGTGATTCCGCGTTCTGCGGGTTTATCCCTGTCCTGCAGCCAATGATACTGCAGCCACCAAGGAGTCATGCATGAACGTCATTTCCGTCATTGTTGGCAGTACCCGCGAAGGCCGTTTCTCGGAGAGGCCCGCCCACTGGATTTTTCAGCATCTCAAGAAGCGCACTGGAATCGACGCGCGGTTGCTCGATCTGCGCGATTTTCCGATGCCGTTCTTCGATCAGCCAGTGACGCCGGCGACGCCCGGCCGGCCGGCCTTCAAGAATGAGGTCGTTCAGAGATGGACCGCCGCGATCGCGCAGTCCGATGGGTTCGTCTTCGTCACTCCGGAATACAACTATGGTCCCTCCGCTGTGCTCAAGAACGCGATCGACTGGGTTTATCCGGAATGGCATCGCAAGGCAGTTTGCTTCGTGAGCTACGGCAGCGCCGCGGGCGTGCGCAGCGTGCAGCAGCTGCGCCAATCGGTCATCGAGATTCAACTCGCTCCGATCCGCTCATCAGTCCACATCCCGGTCGCCACTCTGTGGGCTCACTACCAGGGCGGTGATGTCGACGCCGGGTTTGCCGAGCTCGAGGCGCCCGCCGCCGCGATGATCGAAGACCTGCTGTGGTGGACCACCGCATTGAAGACCGCGCGCGCCGGCGCGCTTCGTCCGGCCGTTGCGCGTCTACGCGCCTGATGCCCGCTCTAGTTCTATTACGAGGATTGCACCATGAGCCTGACTACCGAGAACGTGCTGTACACCGCGTCGCGCAGGTGTTGAAGCTATGGATCTTTCCGACGCCCGACTCAAACGTCGTATTCGTGCAGTACACGATTGGCTCCGACGTTCAACCGCCGACCCAGGTCCCGGACTCCGAGCATCTGGCCATCATCGAGATGCGTGGCGAGCGCATTTTCAAGATGCGTAACTTCAGGAATCTTCACGGCGCGCAATTTTAGGAGATGAAGATGAAAGACTCGAAAGCTTTGCTGCTGGAATATCTCGCCTCGATCCGTGATCCGGAGCGCGCTGCGTCTCTGTTCGCAGATGACGGGGTGTTCGAACTGCCGTTCTTGCGCTCGCTCGGCGTCGAACCTCGCTACGCTGGCCGCCGTGAGATCACCGCGCTCCTCCAACAGTTGCTCAAGCTCTATCCGAACTTCTCGTTCGCTCCGGACGATATCCAAGTCCTCATCGAAACGCCGGAGAAGACATTCGCCGAGTACGTCGCGCACGCGCGCGCCGCTGCGACGGGACGAACGATCCATCACCTGTTCACTGGGTACCTGGTGGCTGAGCGTGGTGAGATCAAGTTGCTGCGCGAAACCTTCAATCCGCTGGCGATGGCGCAGGCACAACTGCCGAACGGAGTCGCCGACATCGGACCACCTGGCGACGAAGTGCACTCTTTCTGACCTATAAATGCAAACAAACCGTCTCGCGAAGGTGGCCACCACCGTGCGGAATGATCAGACCATCAACGTGACCGGAGAACCGATGTGCGTGCAATGAGAGCGGAGAAATTCTGTGGTTATGAGGGACTGAAGCTCGTGGACCTTCCAAAGACAGTGGTTTCGGACGGAAAGGTATTGCTGCGAATGACCGCTGTCGGTGTCACGCCGCTGGAGCATACGATTCTCTCCGGTCACTTCCCGCTTGCGAAGGCGCCGCTGGTCCTGGGTGGCGAAGGAGCGGGCGTGGTGGAGGCGGGAGGCGGAAATGACTTTCCTGTCGGCTCACGGGTAATGTTTACCGGAACGTATGGCGTCTTCGAGGATGGCGCCTACAGTGAATGGCTCGCGGTACGGAAGGAAGACCTTTGCCTGATACCTGAGGGTGTCGACGACGTGAGCGCCGCGGGCATTCCGGTCGCGTATCTCACGGCGCAGATGGCGCTTGCTAACGCCGGTTTTCAGGCAGGCAAGACCGTGCTGGCGCCGGCCATCGGCGGATCGATCGGCAACGCGGTGACGCAATTGGCGCGTGCCCTGGGCGCAAAACACGCCATCTCAAGCACGACCAATCATGCGAAAGCGGAGCAGGCGAAGGCGCTCGGATTCGGTGAGGTCATCGATACCTCTGCCGAGAAGCTGGGTGACGGCGTGCGTCGTATCACCGGCGGCTACGGCGCAGATATCGTGATCGACGGAATCGGTGGTGAAGTTTTGAGCGAGGCGCTCGGCGCGCTTGCGCCAGGCGGAAGCCTCACCACACTGGGTTATTCGGGAGGTCGCAAGACAACCATCGACGTCACCAATCTGATCTGGCAACAGGCCAGCATCAAGAGCTTCATCCTGTTCGCTCAACCGCAGGCGGCCTTCGTTGACGCCTGGAACACTATCGTCTCTCTGCTTGGATCTGGCGCGATCAAACCGATCGTGGCCAAGACCTTCCCGCTGGCAAAAGCGGCTGATGCCCTGCGTTACCTGGTGGAGGGTCGCCCCTTCGGCAGAGTTGTCCTCACAATCTGATAGGTAAGAGTACATGAACAGGCTTGAAGGAAAGGTTGCTCTCATTACCGGTGGCAATAGCGGCATCGGCCTCGCGACGGCGAAGCAGTTTGTGCACGAAGGCGCGTATGTCTTCATCACGGGGCGCCGTGATCATGAGTTGGCTCGGGCAGTAAAGGAAGTCGGAAGGAATGTGACTGGCGTGCAAGGAGATGTGTCGAAGCTTGATGATCTCGATCGCCTCTTCGCGCAAATCCAGCGCGAGAAGGGCAAGCTCGACGTTGTCTTCGCCAATGCCGGTGGGGCGCTTCCGCTTGCCGCGTTGGGCTCGATCACTGAAGAGCAGTATGACTCGATCTTCAACGGCAACGTGAAAGGCCTGCTCTTTACCGTACAGAAGGCGCTGGCCCTCATGCCGGACGGTGCATCGATCATCCTGAATGCGTCCATCGTCGCCAGTAAAGGGTTGGCCGACTGGAGTGTATATAGCGCCTCCAAAGCCGCGGTCCGTTCGTTCGCGCGGACATGGACAACTGACTTGAAGGCTCGCCGAATCCGCGTGAACGCACTGAGCCCGGGCTTTACCGATACAGCCCCATGGCATTCCATAGAAGGGGCCGAGGAACGCATGAAAATCATCTCCAGCAGCGTTCCGCTGGGTAGATTCGGCACACCCGATGAGATCGCGAAGGCCGTGGTGTTTCTTGCGTCCGACGACGCAAGTTACATCACGGGAACGGAGTTGTTTGTGGATGGCGGCTTTGCCCAAGTGTGAGGCGGTCGACTCGTCGGGCGGGCGCCGGTCATCTCCGGGAATCTTCATCCCATTCGTGAATTCGATGCAATACATCCTTGGGAGGAGGTGCATTTATCGGATCGGTCTCTAGCGGCACACTCTGTTGCGGAAATAGAGATCACCAATCGTCGCGCGGTACCGACCATGAAGAATTTCGGACAACCTTGGGCGCTAGTTCTCGCGCCAGGCGATAACGATAGCGACGTGGATGCGCCGAGCGCGTTTGCTGCGTTGCTGCGCGGCGTACTGAACCGTGCGGCAGCATTTGCTGACAGGGCCCACATCTGGGCGGTCGTGACGCAACAGCGTCGTCAACGGCTGGAAGGCCCGCTTTGGTTCGTGCCGGCTTCTAGTTTCGTCGTTCTGCCGGAGCACGGAAGTACGACTTACGGAATTCTCATGGGCTTGATGCGCATCGCGCAGCGCGATTTATTTTGGGGGTGGGGCGTGTGTGGACGAACCGGGTTCGACAAAATCGCCTGGAGCGATTTTGGACGCACGCAGTGCGCCCGCAGGGCGAGGGCCAGGATGGCCCGCGTCAATCCCACCCGCTTTTCGTTGGTAAGTCAGTGAGTTGAATCGCGGCACTCCTTTTGGAGTGCCAAATCCAGTGCCAAATGCGGATAGGCAGCCGCGACTCTTTGATTTTTTCAAATAGGCGTGATGTTGCAGCAATAAGCGCAGGCGCAATCCGCGCTGTTTTGACGAGTATTCTGGAATTCGCCGTCGTATTCATTGCCGGGAGGGTCGGCGAGGGAGCCATTCCCATTGCGTCCTTGATCGCCGCGATGTCCGATTCGGGCGCGCTGTCCATCCACGCGATATAGACCCGCAACATCGTCGCGACACTGTGGCCATGCTGCTTCGCCACCCACAGCGGGTTCTTGCCGATCATCAGATTCCAGCTCACCGATGAATGGCGAGCGCCGTAGGGTTTTCGATTCCGGATCGGCAGCTTTCTCAACGTCTGTCGCCAGCGGGCATATGGATACCGAGCATGTTGGATCGGCTGACCATCTTCTTGGAAGAACAAATGATCGTGATCGATCTTTCCGGCGCGTTTCATTTGGTCGCGCAATGTGAGTTGGCGATCCAGGATCTGCAGCGCCCGCGGGCACAGGGTAATCCGCCGGTCTTCTCCAGTGTTCGTGGAATTCCTGTCGATGCCAGCCACCCGCGCCTTGTTGACGCTGAGGGTACCCGCATGGGTGTCCAAGTCCGCGACGGTAAGCGCGATCTGTTCGGAGGGGCGCATTCCCTTGAAAATCTAAACTCATCGTAGTTGCCCTGCGCTTCACCCCATTGGCCATGGATTGCGGCGATCAGCATCTCGGCGTTCTGAATCCTGAATGGATCGGGGATAGGGCGGTCTTTCCTGCTCATGCGGACGCACTTCAGTCCGCACGCCGGGTTGAGTTTGTCGGGGTGATTTAAGTAACCAAATGCAAAGGCTCGCCGCAAGATGCTGATGGAGTTGTTGTGTGTCTTTTTGGACCATGTCTTGTTTTGATCCGCGATCTTGACTAGCGTTGAATGTCTAGAGCAAACAAACTAGCAGAACTCGATTAGAGCCTCGGACGTTCGTGACCTTAACCCTTGGATTACATTGGGCTACCCATAGCGGGGTCATGTCCGGCAAGAAGATGCGGCCCTGGGCGATGGAAGCACAAAACTAGGCGCAGGGCTTCCATCCCTGAAGCTGATCGCGTTAGGGCACCTACGGCGCCGTATCACCTCGACATGAGAGTCGGCATCGGAGTGTGCGTCAGCAACGTCCGGGTCGTTCCGCCGAGCAGAAGTTCCATGAGCCGGGCGTGGCTGTAGGCGCCTACCACGAGCAGGTCCGACGCGCTCTGCTCAGCATAGCCGAGAAGGACCGCCGGGATCGAATAGCCGCGCGAGATCACGTGCTCGAGAGCAACGTGAACACTGTGCCGGTCCAAGGATGTGGCGAAGTCGGAGCCTGGATCTTCGCCATTTTGATGCTCGTCGTCCGGATCTATGACCAGCGCTGTGACGGACTTTGCTGAAACGAGAAACGCCATGGCGTCGCCGACGGCGCGTCGTGCCTCCCGCGTCGAATTCCAACCGATCAGTATGTTGTTCCCAATCGTCTCGCCTTTCCAGCCATTGGGCACGATGAGAAGAGGCCCACCGCTCGCCAGCAGGAGCTTTTCGACAGAGAGGTCGTCCGGAAGGCCATGTGGTTCTGGATGCCCGACGACCACCAGATCGGAATTGAATGCGATGTGGATCGCCTCCTCCACGCTGTTTTCCCGACCGATTCGGCGAAACTCTCCCAGAACATTCTGTCCGGTGCACAGACCCAGGAAGTGCTCGCGTACCTGATCCGCGGCGGCTTCTGCTTCGGCGTCGAGTTGGCGCTTATACGCGGCGACGTGTTCAAACGCCTCATCGCCGCGCGCGTAAGACATCGACGGAGGCAACTGTACTCCCGCGAAGAGCACATCCACACCGACCAGATAGGCGCCCCAGCGCTGGGCCAAGTAGGCCGCGTGAGTTGCCCGCATTTTGCTGGATGGACTGGCATCGAGAAAGACTGTGATTGTCTTCGGACTAAGCGACATATCAAACTCCTGGGGAAATGATCGTGCCCTCGCTTGCTGATCGTAGTTACTCTCCTTCTCGTCGGGCGTTCATGGTTCGGGTGTCTTCGAGGAATTGGCGACAACTGCCCTCGTTAGAAATAAACGCTGACGCTGGTCAACTCTAGTGTCCGGAGTCCACGTCGCGGCTGTAGAGGTGTGCTCAGGTGCGCATCGCTAGAGTGCGCTCAATTTGGTGAATGTGGGCGGTCCGGCCATCTTGCCCTCCAGCGATGCGAACATCCGCTTCGTATAGTCCTGTTCGAGATGCCATTCATGTGCTTTCACTGACGAGAAGACTTCGAAGAACACCAGCTTGTTTGGATCCTCTTTCCGTCCGGTCTCGTACAGGGCTTCACAGCCTGGCTCCTGGAGTGTCGGGATAAGAGCGTCCTTCAGGATCGCCCTCACCTCTTCCAGAAATCCCGGCAGGACGGTCGATTCGGCCAACAAATAGATTCTCTGATCTCCCCGTTCATTGATCGCCTGACCGCAGGCAGGCAGCTACTTTTCCCGTCCAAGATGTCCGAGGTGGTGACCCATGCGAAGTTCGAAGTCGCCTCTTTGCTGCAAACCGTTTTGAAGCAATTGGCCAATTAATGCTCGAGTTTCAGGCCAAGTGGTGGCGGTAACAAACGACTGGCCTGACGACCAGCGCTCGGCCTCTGCCGGGATGCCGGCTCGCGCGTTAACGAGCTTCTTTGCCAACTCGAGCGGACGTTTTTCGAAGCTGGCAATTCGACGCGCAAAGTTATCAACGAAGTCGTCCAGCTGCGCATCCGGAAGAGCACGGTTCACCCAACCATACTTTTCAGCGGTGACAGCATCGAAATCGTCCGCTCCCGCAATGATTTCCAGTGCCCGTGATCGACCGGCCAGGGCCGTGAGCCATTCTGTTGCGCCACCCCCCGGCACAACCGCGCAACCGACTTCGATCTGCGCGAAGATCGCCTTTTCGCGGCTTACAAAACGCATATCGCAAGCGAGAGCCAGTTCACTTCCGTGTCCGCGCGCACGGCCCCGTACTTTGGCGATACTAATCACCCGCGATTGCGCCAAACGCGTGACGAAGGCGGGCCACTCGCTAAAAGGTGCTGCGCCTGGCATATCAGGCACAACTTCTCCTCTCACGATGTCGTAGTGAGAAATGAAGTATTCTGGATCGGCGCTGTCAAACGAGACGACTTTGATATCCTTATCATTTTCGATCTGATCCATCAGCACTCGCAGTTCAGCGAACATCTCAGGATCAAAGAGGTTGATCGGCGGATTGCTGAGCGTGACCTTCCAATAGCCTGGAACCTTTTTTTCAATCGATAAGCGCTTATGATCTTGCGGCATGAATCTCTCCTCCAAATGATGCTGCCCTCTACGTGCATTCGTGAAGATCGGCGGCTGCAGTATCATTGGCCTCAGGCCGTGGATAAACCCGCGGAGAGCGGAATCACTGTCCAGGAGCGCGGACAATGGGCCGACTGAGCTCTAAACCGGTCGGTGCAGGACGCGAGCGCCAATTCACGACCCAATCGACGGAGATGCGCACCTTCGCCGACAGATGGCGGCTTTGCGGGTACATCACCGATATAGGCGATTGCTCAGCCGTTCAGTCCGTGAGCACGTGCTTGAGTTGCCGCAAACAGCGACGCAGCGCGTTCCGGATCACGGATCGAAGTGAGATATTCCAACAGCAAAGCCCTCAGTCTTTCATCTTCGTCTCCTTCTGGAGAAGTGAGTGGGAGAACCTCGTGCCTCCTCACGAGGCATGCCGCGGATTGTGAGCAGAGGGTCCGTGGGCAAAGCTGCGACGATCCTCTAGTGTGCCCGTTGGCGCCGAAGGAAACGGTCGCGCGTGTGAACCACGGGTGTCTTGAGGCCTCGAGCTACTGGCACGGTTCGCGCTGCAGTTGCGCATCCTGGAGATTCCTGAAATTGCGGCTACTATCGACGGGCGACGCAGTTCAACCCCCGCCGAGCGGTGGCCGCCGAGGACTGCAGGGCAGGTGGGTAGTAACCGACCCACTTGAGAGCAAGTGGTGCTATTATTACCCACTATGAAGACCCGAGATCTCAACGCCGCACTCAAGGTTTTCCGCGATAGGGGGGGCACGCTGCGCACTCGCGATCTGATCGCGCTCGGGGTGCATACCGACGCGCTCTACACCCTACGTGAAAGCGGCCGAGTCGTCGAACTCGGCCGCGGCCTCTACCGCCTGGCCGAGGCCGGTGAAGCCGAGCATCCCGACCTCGCCGTCGTCGCGGCACGCGCGCCGAACGCGGCCGTCTGTCTGGTCAGCGCGCTTTCGTATCACAACATCACGACCCAGATCCCATCCTCCGTCCATCTGGCCGTGCCGCGGGGCAGCTATCACTACATCAAGCTGTCGATGCCTGTCACCCTGTATCGCTTCAATCCGAAGACCTTCAATGAAGGGCTCGAAACGCATCACATAGGTGGAATGCCGCTGAAGATCTACAGTGCCGCACGCACCGTAGTGGATTGCTTCAAGTTCAGGAACAAACTAGGGCTGGACATCCCGCTCGAGGCGCTGCGTCTGGCGCGACAACGAAAGCGCGTGCAAAACCGTGAGCTGCTGCACTACGCCCGGCTGCTGCGTGTCGAAAATCCTATGTCACCGTATCTGCAGGCGATCGAATGAGCGCGAAGGAAATGAACATTGTCGCCTCCGTGCTTGCCAGACTGCGCAACCATTCGAAATCGAACGGCGCACCGTTTCAGCAGGTGCTTCAGCAGTACGCCATGGAGCGATTCCTGTATCGCATCTCCAATTCGAAGCATGCGCAAAGTGTCATTCTGAAAGGCGCACTACTACTGAAGACGGTCGGCATCCCCGGGGCACGTCCCACCATGGACATCGACATGCTGCGCAAAGGAAAGGCCGATCAGACGAGCTTGCTGGCGCTCGTCAAGGACTGTGCGACTCTCGAAGTGGAGGCGGATGGTCTTACCTTCGTCGCCGACAGCGCGGTGGCCGAGGAAATCACGAAGGATTCGGAGTACAAGGGAACGCGAATCCTGATGGATGCGCGGATGGACAATGTGCGTCTAAGAATTCAGATCGATTTCGGCGTGGGCGATGTCATGGTGCCCGGCCCGCGAATGATCGAATACCCGGTCTTTCTGGGCAGTGACACAATCAAGCTGCTTGCCTATCCAGTCGAGTCTGCAATCGCGGAGAAGCTCCAGACAATGGTGGCGCTCGGGACCGCCAATAGCCGGATGAAGGATTTCTACGATGTATGGATCTGCTCGAATCATCTCGATTTCAACACGGACACGCTTCTCAAGGCGGTCGACGCTACGTTCAAAAATCGGAAAACACCCGTGGCGGCCGAAGAATTCGAGGCCCTCATGACAAATCTCGTTGGAGCTCATCGTGTTCACTGGAACGCCTTCGTGAAAAAGATGGGTGACGACCAACTCATCGACGCGTTCGGCAAGGTCCTCCAGGATCTCAAAATCTTCGCAATGCCGGTGTTTCGTTCGCTCGCGCGCGGTGAGAAACTCACACAGCAGTGGAAGGCTGGGAAGGGGTGGGTATCCTCATGAACCCGCGGAATATGTCCCCGGACGAGAAGCTTCGGGCCATGGAAGAACTGTGGGAATCGGTAAGCCGAGAGGAAGCCCGGCTCGAATCTCCGCCTTGGCACCAAGATGCGCTACGGGAGACCGGCGGGCGTCGCGATGAGGGCAAGGAGCAGCCGACAAGGTCGAAGGCGAGACGTGACGTGCATCGTGTTTCGCGTGCTCGACTGCAGACAAGAGCCTAAGAAAACAACCGAAGGTCTGAGATAGATTGTGCGTGACTGCGCCACCGCCCAAGCGATTGCCTGCTTTTCTCGTGATTGAATTTGATCTGACTGACAACGGAGCTACTGGCAGAATCTACTGGCACAAACGGGGAGGCGAGGGGTTTTGAGGGGACAACGAGCCCGAAATTTTCCAGTAACATCTTGATTTCAAGGGTTCCGTCCGTGGGTTCGAATCCCACCCTCTCCGCCAAATAAAAGGGGCCTGTTTTTTTCAGGCCCTTTTTATTTGGAGGTGCAGGATGTGTGGAAGAACCAACCCGGGTTCGACAAAAATCGCCGAATCACGATTTGCGTGACGCGATTTGACGCCGCATTTACAGCGGAAATAGCGGTTCGAGAATCCAAAAATGCAGTGCGCGCGGTCCCT
>Ga0137418_10002317_pt1 | contig 17456 bp, 16 predicted proteins | sample CZODoug3_1_2_16f_FD_122242 | JGI IMG/M metagenome (GOLD analysis project Ga0137418, IMG submission 122242) | Vadose zone soil fungal communities from Angelo Coast Range Reserve, California, USA - CZODoug3_1_2_16fungal (Hybrid Assembly) | ecosystem: Environmental > Terrestrial > Soil > Vadose... | reverse complement strand
CCGCTCCCCCAGTCATTCTCGCGGCCGCGACGGCAAGAACTCGACAGATCCGTCTCACTAGCGCCGTTACGGTGCTGAGCGCGACCGACCCGGTACGTATCTTTCAAGAGTTCGCGACCCTCGACCTATTGTCGAGGGGCCGGGCAGAAATGGTCGTGGGCAGAGGCTCGTCCATCGAAGCCTTTCCATTGTTCGGTCTCCGCTTGGAGGATTACGATTCACTGTTTGCGGAGAAGCTCGACCTTCTCCTGAAAATCCGTGAAAACGAACATGTTATCTGGTCCGGCAAGTATCGGCCCGCCCTGACTGGACAGGGAGTATATCCGAGGCCTGTCCAGAACCCGTTGCCCATATGGCTAGGAGTCGGCGGAACACCACAATCATTCGTCCGCGCGGGCCGGCTCGGTCTCCCGTTGATGGTCGCGATCATAGGAGGCGAGACACGCCGTTTCCGACCGCTCATTGATCTGTATCGTGAGGCCGGAAAGAAGGCCGGCTACCCGCCCGAGAAATTGAAGGTGGGTCTACACTCGCCAGGATATGTTGCAGAGACGACGGAGGAGGCTGCAGACGACTACTTCCCCGGCTTCGCGCGCGCTGTTAGCGACATTGGAAAGGAGCGAGGGTGGGGTGAGATGACTCGCGAAGACTTTGACGCTCAGAGAGGTCCAAGAGGGTCGCTAGTCATCGGTGATCCGGAAGAAGTAGTTGAGAAGATTATCAGGCACAGCAAGGCACTCGGAGGAATTTCACGGTTCACTTTCCAGATGAACGCCGCCTCTCTGCCCCACGAGAAGCTCACACGAGCAATCGATTTGATAGGCAAACGGGTCGCGCCCACCCTCCACAAAGAGATCGTCCAAGAGAACCCGGAGCCGACCTAACCTTAGCAGGGTTGGACTTGGTCTTGACAATCTGAGCTTGATGTCAAGGAACTCTAGCGCACGATTTCATAAACCGAGCTAACACCATTCAGTAGAATAGCTATGGGAATGAGTGTGGAAAGGCGATCAAACTCGGCTAGCGCGAGTCCTACTCGCATTCACAAGCTGGCGAACGTTGTTCTCTGGGTTACCGCCGTGGGGTATGTGGTTTTCACCGTAATCCCAGCAGTATTTCCTAACGGCGTCTTTGTCCCAGCGATACTCTTCCTGTTCCTTTCGTGTTGATCCATGGGCTGAAGCGGTATCCTTGGAAGGGCATTGTAGTCTTCATCGTCATCACGTTCATCATCAGTGGCATTATGGAGAACCTGAGCATCTTGACCGGCTTTCCGTTCGGGCTCTACTACTACTCCGCCAACCTGGGAGCCAAACTCTTCCTAGTTCCGCTCTTTATCTTTCCGTCCTACATCGCGTTTGGCTACCTTGCCTGGGTGTTATCGACCATCCTTGTAGGCAGAGTCCACCGGGCGTCGACTATGTTCACCGCGGTGGCTGTTCCGTTGGTCGCCTCGTTCATGATGGTTGTCTGGGACCTCTCCCTGGACCCAGTTGCGTCCACGATAAATCATGCTTGGATCTGGACGCAGGGGGGAGGATACTTTGGAGTGCCAATCTCCAACTTCCTCGGCTGGTCTCTCACCGTCTATCTCTTCTTCCAGCTCTTCGCGATGTTCCTGCGGAAGCGCGGGCCCGATAGCTCAAGTTCAGAATTACCGATAACCCACTATCTCCAGCTCATCCTGGTTTACATGTGGACCGGGTTCGGGTTTGTCTTCAGCTACCTGTTTAGGCCCGCTAACATGCAGGTAACGGATGCCGTCGGGCATGTGTGGCAGACAAGCGACATCTACGAGACGTCGGCCATCTCGGCAATATACACAATGATCTTCGTCTCGATTCTCGCCCTAGTGATACTCTACAGAGACCAGCTGCAGAAAAAATAGTCTGCCGCAAACCGAAAGGGGAGTTGAGGCCCCTAGGGAAGGCATGCTACCCGTTTGGATTTATGATCTGATGCGCAGGGTCGCGACAACAGCTACTAGGCCGATAACAATAACCGGAATGACAGCAGCCTTTAGCGAGAACTCTGTTCCGGCCAATCCTCCTGCGGCTGCTCCCAAAATATAGACAAGTAACACAATTAGTTGGACACGTGTGTCCTGCTCCTGCTTGATTGTTCTCTTGGAAGCGGGTGATCGATTCAAGCTAACGAGACCTATCACAAAGCTCGTCAAGGTTCCCGTGATGTAAGTGGTGGACACTCCAGAGACGCCGAGAACGTGGACTCCAGCGCTCTGCATGCCCATTGGTATCGCGGCCAACGCGACCAGCAGGTAAAGGTCAACCTGGCTCGTCGGGTTGCCTGACAGAAATCCCCCGATAGCGAAAACCGCGAGTAGCGCAAACTCTGCGATGAACATCTTCGTAACCGACTGCGGCCATATTTCATCCGGATTCTTAGTCGGGCTCGCAATGTTCACGCCCAGAGCAACGCCTCCCATGTAGGCTAGAATCGGGACTAGCGAGTGGGAGGCTAGAGCAAAATTTCCCTCGCCGATTCTAAGCCCGAGAATAATCGCGTTTCCAGACATCAAAGATGCGAAGACACCACCGAGAGCAAGGAAGCAGACAGCATCTACGGAACCTGACGCAAACGCAAGTGCGGCTACAAGTACATCTCGAACCTTAACAGACCTACCATTCAACCTCTAGGACCGCGTTGACTCGGGAGGTCTTACCTCAAAGCAACCGCAATAGATGGTTTGTCCGCGACTATTTGACAATCGGCCATTTGTCCTTGCGGAGTGCAGCCATCATTGCCTTGTTCAGGTTGAGGTGAGCCTGCACCAGCTCTGGCGGTGTCAGGGCCATCCACTGGTTTAGCGAGACGTCTTGGAACCTAGGGCTCTTGAACATCTCCAAGAAGCGTAGCGGCGTCTTGCCAGTGTTCTCGACGTAATGTCCCATCGCGAACGGGACATAGCCAACGTCGCCCGCCTGATAGTCAAAGGTGCGTGCGTTTCCTTCTGACGCGAAGACTCCCATGCGCCCACTTCCTTCCAGGTAGTATTGCCACTCGTCGGTGTTTGGGTGCCAGTGCAGCTCTCGCATAGCTCCAGGTTCGACCTCTACCAGTCCGGCTGAGATCGTTGTTGCGGCAGGGAAGTTAGTCGTATCGACAATACGCACAATGCCACCACTAGTCTTGATTGGCTGCTGCTTCATCAAACGATGATTGAACGAAACCTGCCCTAGAGGATTGCTTACCCGGTCGGAAGATAGTGGACCCGGCACCTTGCCAGAGAAGATGTACCGCGTGCGATCAGTATCTTCCGGCAAGTCGTCAAAATCGTTCTCGGACACCCCAAAATTCTTCGCGAGCACCGGTTTTGGCGTGTGAGCGAACCAGTCGGAAATTAGGAAGGTTGAATCTTCAGAAAAGCCGCCATCGTCGAATACCAGGAGAAACTCGCAGCCCTCCTTCAATCCCTGTATCGAGTGCGGAATGCCTGAAGGAAAATTCCACAGATCGCCTACACCGACATCGTCCACGAAGTTGCGGCCCTCCTGGTCGACCGCGCTGATACGGGCGAAACCGTCAAGCATGATCGCCCACTCCGCTTCCTTGTGCCAGTGCAACTCTCGAATCCCACCCGGGTTCAGACGCATATTCACCCCAGCCATACTCTTCGAAACAGGCAACTCTCGGACGGTTACTTGCCTAGTCCAGCCTCCCGATTGTAGACGCATATGAGCAAGCGCGAAAGGAAATTTCAGGTTCGGGATAGTCCCGCGATCCGTAACGGGCGGTACAAGGATGTCGGGATTCTGCTCATCCAGTGTTATGTTGCGTGGACCGGGATCAGTTCCGCCAGATCGATCAGCTTCTCTTATGGGCTCGGGTATGGGCTTTCTCTTTACCAGCTCGGTGGTCGCCAAAATTCTCAATCACTCGCTTTTTTCAAATGTTTGATAATATGCTTTTGTAAAGATCTGCAACCCAGGTGTAGTCTTCAAGGACAAGGTAGGACCACCATGAACAAGAGCGGAGACAAGAAGATTCGTGTGGGCATCATCGGCGCCAATCCGGATCGCGGATGGGCGGCTGAAGCGCATATCCCTGCTTTGAAGTCGCTCTCGGATGACTTCGAGATCACTGCCTTGTCCACCAGCCGACGCGAATCTGCCGACGCCGCCAGCAAGCTCTTTGGTGTGCCCGTCGCGTTCGACAATTACCAAGACCTAGTGAACAGCGCCGACGTGGATGTCGTCGCCATCACCGTAAAAGTGCCCTATCACCTCGAACTTGCGACGGCAGCACTCAACGCGGGCAAGGCCGTCTATTGCGAATGGCCGCTAGGCAACGGCTTGAAAGAGGCACAGACCCTGGCCGCGCTCGCGAAGAAAAAAAGCGTCCTCGCCGTGGTGGGACTGCAGGCCCGCTCTGCCCCGTCAGTGGCCTACGTGCATGACCTGATCAAACAAGGTTACGTCGGTGAGGTGCTCTCCACCACGTTGATCGGTTCGGGAATGGGCTGGGGACCGACGGTGGAACCGTTCAACGCCTACACCAATGACAAGAAGAACGGCGCGACGATGCTCTCAATCGCGCTCGGCCATGCGGCGGATGCGCTGTGTCACTGCCTCGGCGAGGTCCGAGAGCTCTCGGCCACCATGACCATGCGCCGAAAGTCTTTCACGATCGCGGGGACGGGCGAAAGCAAGCCCATGAACGTGGATGATCAGGTGCTAGTCAGCGGACTGCTCGAGGGCGGGGCCGCGTTCTCGATCCACTATCGCGGCGGCGTTTCGCGCGGCACCAACCTGCTCTGGGAAGTCAACGGTACCGAGGGTGATCTGCAGCTCACAGCCGTTGGCGGCCAGGCCCAGATCTTCGAGATGACCGTACAGGGCGGCAAAGGCGCGCAGTCCTCGCTCGATGCCCTACCCGTACCAAAGAGGTATTGGGGGTCGCCGCCGCAGGGCCCTTCCACCAACGTCGCCCAAGCGTACGCCCGTTTCGCCGACGATTATCGAGAGGGAACACATTTGTGCCCTACGTTCGACGATGCGGTTACGCGCCATCGTATGCTGGAGGCGATCGAGACGGCCGCGGCAACCGGGAAGCGTCAAACGCTCGGTTGATCCGGCGAGTTCGGATGAAAATTACTCCAGTTTCCTCCAGTAAACTTGGTCTTCGAAAGAAAGCGGGAAGTTCCTCAAATCGGTTTCAGGTAAGTATGCTCCGAATGATCACCCGATTCTTAGAATCAGAGGCGAGTCTTGCTTTCAACCGGAACCCGAGAAAGCTCGTTGCAGAGAAATCATGTTAACCTTCACCCCTAAGGGAGGACGCTGGTCAACAACAAACCTCCTATCACAAACACAACTCTTTGCCGACAGAGTGTTGAGCAAGGTCGGTGTTTAGGAAACTACGTCGAGCAATCTTTTTTTCTTGAAGTCTCCTGGTCCTGTTATCCATGCGTAGGCCGGACCGAATTGGTGCAGTCGTGTTAGCTTTCACACTGTTTGTGGCCTACTGGGGGTGGGCAGGCCTCTTGTATTTTCGAGGTGTGATTTCGCTACCGCTCGGTGCACTTGGAAGTGAAGGTCTCTTGCTCGTGTTGGTTGATGTGGTTATTGTGAATCTCTACGTTTTTCGTCAGAGAAGGCGTGCCCGGACAAGTCCAAGCCGCGCGTCAGTACGACATAGGAAAGGTAGTCAAAGCAACGGCTAGCGGTATCTTCTCCAACAAGGTTCCGAGTAAGAAAGTCTAGAAATTGTCCGACGCGATTCTACATGCGGAAACAGTGAAGGCGTTTCTGGAGAAAAAGAAAACCGAATCTTACGGGAAACTGAGAGCCGCGCCTCGTTCAGATCACTTCGATGGGCGCGCACTGATCATGAGACAACGGGGAGGAGCTCGCCACATATGTCGTGGAAAAAGGGAAGCCGCTTGTCGCTCTAAGGCAATTTTTGCCAGATGGATACCACGTTTATTTGGCGGTTGTTTGTCTAGAATCTCATGAAGAAGTTTGTCTTCCTCTCCTTAGGATACCAGACACCTACCAAGGAGATCGGGGACGCGTGGATGAAGTGGTTCGCGTCAATTAAAGATCGCATAGTTGATGGGGGTAGTCCGTTTGGGCCTGGAACGGAGATCACGAAAGATGGAGTCAGACAACTTCCACACGACAAGGCCGCAATAGCGGGCTACACAATCATCAAGGCGGAGAGTATGGAGGAGGCTGTGAAAATCGCCAAGAATTGTCCCATAATCACAGGTATGAGAGTGTACGAGGCGATGTCAATGTAAGCCAGTCGCCTACCAGAGTGGCTAGCGGAACTGCCGGGAACAGATCGCCACGGTTATACATCATGATGAAAGCAATTCGACAGAGGACCGATGTCCCCACTTCGGTATCAGTCACTTTTCTCGGGAGAAGTCAAAACCGGATCGTTCGCGATTCAATGACTGTCGAGGACCGCGAATTTCTTCGACTTGTGGAGTAGTTCCAGCGTTAAGCAATTCATAAGATTACAATCGCTAGGTCATCGGGGCGAGAAGTCCTCGCTCGATGCTTCCAAGTGCTCTGTACTCTGTTGTTGGAACAACAACATTGCTTTTGTTTTCCAAAAACGCTCGGTGAGATTCACCAGAACCGCGGTGCACACCTGAGAAAGGAAAAGGGTTGAGGGGGTCTAGGTCCGCGTAACTAGTTTAGTCTCGAAGCCTACCCATTGCCTGGATGATAGGTTCTCGGCTGCTGACTTGTTGGAATGGGCGAATCTTCCCTGCGTTTCCATTGCCATTTATCTTCGCTGTAGGATTGAGCTTGACCCAGTCTGGAATAATCACGGCCCGGATCAGTTCCTGTACCGTTATTCCACGGTCTTCAGCTTCTGTTGTTAGGAGTTTGAAGTTCTCGTCGCGGAGAGATAACATGAATTTTGCCAAAGGGTCACCTAGTGAGAGGGGAGTTGCTGGACGGCGGCAGTTCATATAAACATTCCGAAAAAAAGTACAGAAGATTCTCTCTCAAGAGAGTAAAAAATTACGAAGGAATACCTATCAATCCGAGTTCTCCTCTCGTCTTTCGAGGAAAGAGCGTCCCTTCGACCGCGTCATCCATGAGAGAACCGATAGAACTTCACCTCAACGAAGCGCCGAAGCTTCGCAGTCCAATCCTCATTGCTGGGCTTCCGGATAGTGGACGCGTCGCGAAGATTGTTCTCGATCATCTTGTCAAGACTCTCAAAGCACTGCCTCTCGGATATCTGCATTCCGATTACCTTCCTCCACGCGTCCTGTTGAAGCCTGACGGGACCCCGGAGTTGATGAAACACGAATTCTACTACTGGGTCAACAACGACGAAACAAGCCACGATCTAGTTCTCTACACCGGAGACGCTCAGCCCATACTTCCCGAGGGAGCCTTCCGCCTGTCAGAGGCCGTTGTAGATCTCGCCGAACGGCTAGGCGTCGGGACATTGATCACCGTCGGGGCGTTCATCACTGGAAGAATCTCCGACAACCCCAAGGTCTACGGAGCTGCGAGTGAGTCCGATCTCGTAAAGGAACTCAAAGCTCTAGACGTTCAGATCATAGACAGCGGCGCAGTAACATGGATGAACGGACTAATCCCAGGCCTCGCCAAAGTTCGAAACCTCAAGGGGCTGTTCCTTTCAGGCGAGACCTCTGGCTTCATGGTGGACCCGAGAGCGGCGATGATAATCCTGCGGGTTCTTATCCGCAAGCTTGGACTTCAGATCGAGATGAAAGAATTGGAGGATCAGGCAAAGGAGATCGATGATGCGTTGAAACAGGGCGCCGACAAGGATTCTGCATCGGCCCAGCCGGGCAAGGCAAAGTACGTAGGCTAGTTTAGCTGCCGACGGAGACTCTTCACAATCGTCTCATTATCGTGTAATTTTCATTTTCTTTGTTAGTTTCTTGAACTGGAGCCAGGTGAGGTATAGGTAGGAGAACCACAGGACCAGTGCATATAGCGCAACTATTGTGAGGTTCTTCACTGTGAAGAGGATCAGGGCCGGCTCCAGCAACAGTAGGCTGTAGCCGATAAGCCAGAACGCTTCCGCCTTTCCAAAAATGGCCGTTCCCTGTCCATCCGGAAGAGACAGTGTAAGAGTGGTCCCGTAATAGTACGTGGCTGAGAAGACTAGTGAAAAGATTACTGAGACAATTATCGCGAGTGTAAACTGGAAGAGAATAGGGTCGATGTCGCCAGAAAAATAGCGGGGGTAGAGGAAGAAGAGCAGGAAGGTGAAGATCGCGACACTTGTTCCTGCTAGAGTGATGTTCCGGTTGACGTTAGAGTTCGCAAGGTCGAGACTCATGAACCCAGCACTTCAACAGGGATTGATTGTCTCTAATCATTTTCGGGCGTTAATAAGATGCTTTCCTAGACCTCAGTAAATCCCATGTAATAGGTGGCCCAATTGCTTCAGAGAATCTCTCTAGGACACTCTTCCCTGAATGATCATGATAGCGTGCAAGGGCAGACTGTTCAGGACCAATTACAGGCCTCCCGAAAGTCCGCTTATGACTCGCCAAAGACCGGAATGATCAGAACGAATCTGCGAGTGGCGTGAACTATTCTTAGACTCTATCATTGGCGGATATATCGAATCTAGAAATTTTCGAGTTTCGAAAATATTCCGTTGCGAAACATCGCTTAAAAGCTCGCAGGCCAAACCCATCGGCTCATGATGAAAAGAACTATCACAATCGCAACCGCCCTACTACTTCTATCACTAGCTATCACACTATCACCCTACAACATGCACCTTGCGAGAGCATCACCGTACCTAGATCCTACCCTCGCACGCGGCCTCTCAACCTACCCGGCGACGCAGACCGTGGAAGTTGTCATAGTCCTAAGCCACATCCCCACCAGCAATGACGCCCAGTCAGTACAGAGCCTCTCCACAGTCTCAGCACCAATGACAAAACTGCCGATCATCCTCTCAGTCACGACCTACGGTAATCTAAACAAGATTCTAGCGCTCAAGGGCGTTGTCTCCCTCTGGACTAACAGGCAGCTCACCTACTACGGCAACGTCAATACTGTCAACCACAGCTATGGCGAGATACCGGTCCAACACTCTTGGTGGAACGACATCATGAGCGTCTCAGGCGTCTGGAACCTAGGCTACCAAGGCCAGGGAGTTACGGTCGCCTTGGTCGACACCGGAATAGATGCGAGCAACCCATCCCTCGGCTACAGCTTCTCCAACAGCTTGGCTCAGTCGCCTTACAGGGTAATACAGAACGTGAAGGTCGCAGACATCGGCGAGCTGGTTTCCAATGCCCCACTAGGCCCCGACCAGGTCTATCTTGAGAACCAGATCAACACTGACACTACCAGCGGCCATGGAACCAGCACGGCCGGACTCGTCGCCGGCACCGGAGACGGATCAGGCGGCCTCTACAAGGGAGTCGCACCAAAAGCCAACATAGTTGGTCTCGGAACTGGGGACGTAGACTTCGTCTTCTACGTCGTAGCCAGCTACAACTACATACTCGCCCACCAACAACTGTACAACATCAAAGTCGTGAGCAACAGCTGGGGAACAGACTACAACTGTTCTGACAACCTCGGAAACCCAACCAACGGATGTGACCCTGGAACCCCCATCCAGCTTGTGACAAAAGCGGCCCACGACGCGGGAATAACAGTCCTCTTTGCAGCCGGTAATTCAGGACCCACCAACCCAACCATCAACCCCTACTCCGAACCCGACTGGGTTATCAGCGTGGGCGCTGGAACAGAGTCCAAGGGACTGACAGAATTCTCCTCCAGAGGAGTCGTCAACGATCCCGCCAAACAACCAGACATTGTTGCTCCCGGCCTCAACGTCATAACCACTAAGGCCAAGACTGGCGCGGTGGACGGCGCGATCCTGACTACGGCCGACCAGGGAAACATCGTCACCCCATACCAGGCATACTATACAACGTTCGACGGGACCAGTGCCGCGACACCCCAGGCCGCAGGAGTGGCCGCTCTAATCCTCTCCGCAGCCAACCTCACACCCGACCAATTGAAAGCGGCAATGTCGAAAGGCGCAGACCCCATGCTTGGATACCTGCCATTCCAAGTCGGAGCAGGCTACACAGACGCCACACATGCACTAAACTCTGCTCTAGGCCAAAACTTCCAGACCACCAAGGTCAAGGCGCAAGACTTTGGAGACCAACGATTCACCTACACCCAATATCTCGGCGGCCTTGCTGCAACAACCGGAACTTGGATTTCAGCCAGCGTTCCCGTGTTTCAAGGAGCCCAGCAGATAACGCTCACAGCCAGCTGGCCCTTGCCCGCAACGTTCGAGTGGGAGGTGGATGTGTACGCGCCCAACGATTACGCTGTAGCTGACTGCGGCAGAACACGTTCAAACTCTGACTGCATCGGTCCATTCATCGGCGACACCAGCGTAAGCTACACCATCAACAACACCACTCTCATCGCCAGCCTCAACAACCCAGGCTTCACAGCCGGCACCTGGACCGTCAGAGTCTTCGACTTCAACGAGGGAAGCCCAGCAACCCTGACCGCCGATGTGTTCTACGCGGCCAAAGCGCACACGTCCATGAACAATGCCCACTCCATACACGTCAGCGACTCTCAGACAGGAGGCTTGACAGGAGAAACGGCAGTCACCCAAACCACAACCGGAACAGTACTCGCAACAACAAGCCTCGCCAGCCCAGGATCGACCAGCGTCACCGCCGACGTCAACCAAGCAACCAGCACAGTAATCCCAGTCGTCCAAATAGTCGTCGTGGACAGCAACGGCAACATCATCGAAGTACGCGGCGCATGGGTCACAACACAAGCAGACCTCAACGCCCGAGCAGCTCAGATACAACAACAGCTATTGACCACGACAGACCCCGCTCAGATAACCGCGTTGAACACCGAGCTAGCTGCAATACAGGGAGCACTACCGACAGCCCCAACTACTGAGAATATCCCTCTGCTCCCATAGAACTGGGAGCAAACCCTATTTTTCATCCGCACAATACGCGTTCCAGTCTTCTTGGATCAAGAAAACCTTGTCAGTGGCTCCGCTCCCTCTAAGGGGTTGCGAACACCATTCTAGAAATGAGTGACGAAAGATCGAGACACCTGCTCGCACTCTCCCGCGAACTACACTGGGCATTCCCTTCGTCCCAAGGCACTCCGATCATCAAAGGGCCACGCCTCGAGCCAGCGGGTTGAGCAGGCTGTCCCGGAGCGAGAGTCTTATGCAAGCGCAGCTCGCGTACTACTGGCAAGGGAGACGAGGAAGGAGCAGTCGAGATCGCCTCCAACACTTGGAGGCTCTGGCGAGTCGCGCGAGACATCGCCGGAGGACGAGCATTCCTAGCCACTATCTTAGACAAGGGCCAGAAGAAGCAGTCCCGAACCAGATCCCTTGCACTATACGGTGACGCTCTCCTATCTTTCTTGCAGGGAAAGATTGAGGAATCCCGACAGAGGAGTCAGGCAGCACTAGACACAGCGCTCGTGGTAAATGATCCCGAAGCATTGACACTCGCATATCTAGCGCTGAGCCGGGTAGCATTCGAGGACGGCGACTACGCCCAAGCCCTCACCCTGGCCGTCAAATCTAGAGAATTCGCCCGTAGCCTAGGTCCTGCGATGGGACAGGCGTCCATGTTCCTTCATGCCCAGGCTACCCGGATGACCGGAGACTACGATAAGGCAGCGGTACTGTTCGAGCAAAGCCTCGACCTCAATCGAAAGATCGAAGACGAAGGAATGGTGAGGGCAGAGCTGCAGAATCTAGGTCTCGTCGAGATCCGCCGAGGACATGCCGACGCAGCAGAACGGCACTTCGCTGAATCTGAGAGACTTGGATCTACGGATGATCCATACAGTACGGCGATGCCTAGTCTACCGAGCTTCTATCCTATTTGTTCGGGGCGACAAGAACGGGTCCGGACTCTACTGCAACGTGCCGAATCAATACTCAAAGAGGCCAAGTTGGACGCGGCTCCCGACGACCAGTTCGAGATCAACTGGCTTTCTGGGCATTTGGGAAGGAACTAGTCGTTCCGGGTTTCAGGTTTTCTTGGTGAGGGTTGTAAGTTGGGTGAGCACGCATTGCCACCGCCAGTCCAGTTTCACGAAAACGTCCGTAGCTCTCTCGTGCGTCGTGAACTCTTTTCCTAAATATTTGGTCTTGGTATGAGTTACCGCTGTGACCGTAGCGGCGTCACCATAGTACTGTACTCGAACATCCTCAGAGTCCATTGCCTCGTGCTTCAATGCTCCCGATCTTATCACGGCCATGAAGCGCGATTTGTCAATAACGCCACCATCAGGGTCGATGATTATCCAATCGTCAGAGAGGAACCGTCCGATAGTATCTGCATCATTCCGGATCATTGCCTCTCCAAATTCTCTCTCCAGTCCTAGAATTTCGCCTTGCGCGTGGCGATCCGAGTTGCCAGTCTGAGTGGTGGGTGTGCGCCGCAACTTTGCCAAGTAGGCTGGAGGAAAACCTAGTTTTTCAGCGGCTTGGATGACTCGCCGCAAGTATTCCACTGACGGTTTCTGCCCTTCGCTGGGTTTTGAAATGTAGCACTGTGCTGGCACACGCTTGTTCCGCTTTGTTGCAACCGTAATGTCCACAGGGTTGTAATGCTTCAAGTCATCCCTCGTGTATAACGTCCGAACTTCATCTCGGGATAGTTCTGCTATCGTGCCGTAGACGGAATCCCCTTCACTCCGGGCGAGAGTGGCCATTGGAGAAAAGGTGATGCTCCAATTTTGCAATTCTGCCGTTTCAAACGTTTTCGGCACAACGCCTAGGGTCCGCAGGATTTCCAGATCCATGAAAGATCCGTAGAAGAAGATCTTCAGAGAGTCAGTCGTCAACGTGACCATCTTGTGAGTGAGCTGATCCCGAGATTAGGGTTTCCTAGTGTTTCTCTGAGTAGCGGATACTAATCATTGCATCTAAGGTAAGTGGATCAATTTCCGCCGTAAACGAAATCGAGCTAACAATATCGCGCGGAAGTAATCGCCTATTGAGCAGTGCTCCCAAAGCTAATGTCTAGGTCGATGTAGTAGTGGCGACTGGAACTCGGTGTCACCGTAAACGCGAAGATATTGCCACTTCCCGTTACGACTTTTATCGTGTATTGGTCCCCGCTTGTGAAAGTGAATGCTGAACCTTGGAGAGTGCATTGTGAACAACTCGAACCGATGCTGAATGTTGTTGTCGTAACGCTATTCTGTGCTAGTGACGGACCGGTCAAGTATGTGAGCGCGTATTCGTTGCCACTCTGGTCTGTGACGTAGTAGGATGTTAGTGTTGCAGTTCCGGTGCCATTGTTCAGAAGATCGACAGCTACTTGCGTGGAATCTTGGAATAAGGTGGAAGTCGGAACTATGTTTTCCATGTGAGTCGCTGATGTGTCAAACGCTGTCATGAACTGATTTCCACACGTTGTACTGACGCGGATCCCGATTCCCGGGTTAGCGTCTTGGGCTGTCGTGAATGTTCCATTCTGCCCGGCCTCGATTGCCAGGTTGATGCTGAACGACTCTGTCCCAAGTGTGTAAGACGTGAGGGTTACCTCTTGTGACTGTGCGTTATGGACAGTGACTGTGTAGGTAGAGGGTGCGCTCTGACTTTCCGTGAAACTTCCTGCTAGAAGGTGAAAGTTTTCAGTGTTGCAATAGGACGTAGAGGTTTGCGGAACGTTCAATGCTCCTGTTGCGAAGAGTCCGGTTGCCCCCGCTACGATTGCGAACACGAGTATTGCAATTACCTTAGTATTCACCCTTCATCCTTGTCTGGACCCTATGCTTAGCGTATTCAATCGTCTTGTAACCTAGCATTGCCCACGCGCGCGATCAAGTCTGAATCAAGAAAACTCCATTGACAGCTTTGACCAGTCATCCCCCGTCCTTGTACCCATCAACAAACACTTTTTGACCACATCCCGCCAGAGGCGCGTAGCTCACGATGATGGCGTTGAAGAGTCACATGGTCGAATTCCAGGCGGAAGGCAGACCCGGAAGAGGATACTTGGCGACTCCCGAAAAGCCGCGTGGAGGAGTCCTCCTTGTTCTGCATGCTTGGTGGGGACTGAATGATTTCTTCAAGACCTTCGCCGACAAATTAGCATCTCAAGGATTTGTCGCACTAGCGCCAGACCTCTATGATGGTCCTGTTGCAAAGTCAGTAGAAGAAGCGAAGGAGCTACATTCAAAGGTCCACAATGAGAGAATCAAGCAGATCGTCCTAGGCGCCACCGATTATCTACGGACGGACTCATCAATCTCGGGACGCAAGATAGGCGTCATCGGCTTCTCAATGGGTGCGGCCTGGTCTCTATCACTAAGCACTCTAAAGCCCGAATCTGTAAAAGCAGTAGTTGTCTTCTACGGCAGCTGGCCCATAGACTTCTCCAAGGCTCAAGCATCCTTCCTCGGACACTTTTCGCCCGATGATGAGTGGGAGCCCGTCGCGGATGTGCGCGCTACAGAGGAGAAGATCCGCGGAGCTGGAAAGGAAGTCACTTTTCACTTCTATCCTGGAACGAAACACTGGTTCGTCGAAGAGAATCGGCCGGTAGAGTACAATCGGACCGCGTCAGACCTGGCTTGGAAGAGGACGCTGGAGTTCCTCAACAGCAAGCTACGATAATCCTAGCCAATTCGAACAACTCCGTAGGCGATCAGGATCAGGGTCAGCCAGAACAAGGCGAACATCGCTGGTAAGACAACAGTAAAGATCCAGAATCCTACGCGGTGGGCAACACCCTGCGTCAGGTTGTGGTATTGCATCAAAGCCCCGTCCTCGTCATGCTTCTCGAAGAATTTCCGTATCCTTGTACGGAGCGTGGTGACGACGATCCAGACGACAAGCCAAGAAATCCCGAACGCAGCAAAGAGCAGCACGGGCCCACGATTGTCAAGCCGCGTCGCAGCGACCGAGACCGAGAATGTCTCGCTCACGAGGAACATGGCTCGGTAGTTCTGGAGTACAGAATTGTGATGGCTGAACTGGTCGAACGCGTCTCTATGCCATACGTCGAGCGCTATGGAAGTTGGAGTACCACTCGCGGGGCAGAACTTAGAGTCCAGTCCGTCCAACGCGGCCGAGCACTTACGGCAAACAGCAGTCATTGAACTGGCCGGAATAGAGCACCGAGCTATTATACACACTAGCCAATTCCCTCTATCGGATGAGCCCTGATTATCGAGTAATCATCGGCGACAGTCGTCGAATGAGCGAGGTCACAGACGAATCAGTCCATCTCACCGTGACCTCGCCACCCTACCCTATGGTCTCGATCTGGGACGACTTCTTCGCAGAAGCCTCAGCCCCATCCTACGATGAGATGCACGAGTATCTCAACGAGACTTGGCGAGAAGTCAGCAGAGTGCTCGTCCCGGGCGGCATTACCTGCATCAATATTGGAGATGCGACCCGATCCTCGAACGGCATCTTCCACCTCTACCCGAACCATTCTAGAATCATCGAAAACTTCGGGAGACTTGGCTTCGTAACTCTACCATACGTGCTATGGAAGAAGCCTACCAACAGGCCCCACTACAAGGGCAAAGGCGCCTTCCTCGGATCAGGATTCCTTCCACCCAACGCCTACGTGACTCTCGACATGGAGTACATCCTCATCTTTCGCAAGGGTCCACTGCGCAGCTTTCCGCCTATGGACCCACGACGTTATGACAGCAAGTTCACAAAGAAGGAACGGGACGAGTGGTTCTCGCAGGTCTGGAAGGTCCCAGGTGCTAGACAAGACTTGGATGGTTTTGCAAGGCGGGTGGCAGCCTTTCCAGAGGAGATTCCTAGAAGATTGATCAGAATGTTCTCGATTCTAGGAGATGTGATTCTCGACCCGTTCCTCGGGTCCGGGACAACTCTCAAGGTAGCTATGGAGCTCGACCGCAAATTCGTCGGCTACGAAAAACTCCCGGAACTAACCGACATAATCAAGCGAAGGGTTGGGTCAAACCATAGACAGGTCGAGTTTCTCGAACCCGGCCGCGTCATCAAAGAAATCGTTGGCTCAAGAGAAAACATAGAAAGCACTCAAGCGAGAAAACATGAAAACATAGTAAACACTCACAACGTGTGACTTTGCATGAAAGATCCTTCTCTTAGCTGGTTGCTTGATCCCAAGGACCCCTCAGTTAGGCATCAGGCTCTCATTGATCTACTACATAGGCCAAAGGATGCAAAAGACGTCTTAGCGGCACGTGATAGGGTCCCGAGCTACCGACCCGTCAAGAAGATTATCGCCACCAAGACTAGCAAAGGCATCTGGTCTCCCAAGGAAACTTGTTATCGTCCAAAATGGACTTCAGCCGTCTGGCCGCTCGCGCTCCTCGGAGAAATGGACGCCCCTCCCGATTCCAGAATCATGTCGGAGTGCGAGAGATTTCTCGACCTTCACCAGGCGGAGAGTGGTGCTTTCGTCTGTCCGAGCAAGATTGAGGAGCCAGGCAAGAGGTGGGACGAGCCCTGCCTCACTGGGAATATGATTAGGACCCTGATCAAGTTTGGCTATTCCAATGATCGGCGGCTCCGCAAGGCAATCGACTGGCTGCCGAAGAGTCAGTTAGAGGATGGTGGTTGGAACTGCGACTACCCTGAGAAGAAGGTGAAGCATAGCAGCTTCATGTCCACCATTGAGCCCTTATGGGCCTACTCTGAGATTCCACGACACAAATGGACCCGGAAAATGAAACGGTCCATTGATGAAGGGGCCGAGTTTCTTCTCATGCACCATCTCTACAAGTCAGACAACCATCACTGGCAGGAGACCTATCCATTCTTCACCAAACTCCACTTTCCAATGTACTACTTCTACGACATCCTCCACGCGCTGCGTGTGTTGACCAAGCTTGGCTACGAAGACGATGAGCGGATCAGGAGCGCAGTTCAACTATTACTGTCAAAACGTAGACCCGATGGAGCCTGGAATCTTGAGGGCGACTGGTTCCGGGAAGGCGACTTCTTCTATCCTAGCGGTAAGGGCCGAAAGGCACCCGTGGCGGTTGAAGAGATTGGAAAACCCAGCAAGTGGATCACCCTGAATGCCTATAGGGTCTTGACGAAGACTGGAGACCTTGACCTAAACTAAGACTCATCCTCGAAGACCATCACGTCTTTTGTCTTCTTCACCATGTCGCCGAAGACTCCCTTGTATCGGGTGGCTCGAATCGGAGTGTCGTCAATGTAATGATACTCATCTCCCTCTTTGCGCCGGGGCTTTCCGAGGATCAGCTTGTGATACTTCACACCATGTTTCCCTAGCCATTCGAGGGTAGATTCTCTGTGATCTTCTGTTCTTGCGGTGAAGAAGCAGACGAAGTGACCCTGGTCATACCATTGGTTGATTTTTGTGATCGAGTCCGGATGTGGCTGCGCGCTTGACATCAGCTCAGGATGCTCATTGTCCACATGCTCGCATATTACTCCGTCAATATCGATAATGA
>Ga0137418_10002316_pt1 | contig 17460 bp, 15 predicted proteins | sample CZODoug3_1_2_16f_FD_122242 | JGI IMG/M metagenome (GOLD analysis project Ga0137418, IMG submission 122242) | Vadose zone soil fungal communities from Angelo Coast Range Reserve, California, USA - CZODoug3_1_2_16fungal (Hybrid Assembly) | ecosystem: Environmental > Terrestrial > Soil > Vadose... | reverse complement strand
GGTCCAACGAGAGACGACAACGTCGGGCTGGATCACAGGATCGCTCTATGGGACCGGTCCCCGGAATGGCGCCTACGGTGAGCCGGTGACCGATCCCACCCGCGGGCAAGATCCACAGATGCCTCCCGACCCGAGATATTCGGGAAATCCCGGATATCCACCACCCGGTCAACCGTACCCGCCGGCGCCTCCGTACCCTTATTGGCAACACGTTTCTTACCCAACGACCAACGGGTTTGCGATCGCCGCGCTGACGTGCAGCTTCTTTAGTGTTCTCGGTGGCGTCCTCGGATCGGGCGCCCGCATTTGCTTTGCTTTTGGCGACCTATCTCGCGGGAATTGCCGCTGGTTCTTACATTTCAGAAAGACTTACACAAAGTGCGCAGCCCTCCGCAGTGGTTCGCGTCATAGGCGTGCTCATGCTGATAGCGGGTGGCATATCCGTTTATTTGCCGCCGCTTGTGACCACCTTGATGACTCATAAAATATCTTTTCTGGCAAGCGCGCCAGCGTTTTTTCTCACGGCAGGTCTGTTGGGTTCAGCGCTTCCCCTGCTTTGCCAAATTGCTGTTCCCCCTCATGAGAACGTCGGCCTCGGAGTGAGTCTGATTTATGGAACCAACATCGCGGGTTCTGTTCTGGGCAGCTTGGCCATTGGTTTTGTGCTGATGCAGCATCTCGGAATGAGGCCAATCTCTGTCCTTCTCGGTTTGTCCGCAGTATCGACCGGAATCCTTGTCCTTCTTTTCAGTAACGCACGGCTTAGCCGACCGCCTAACTGGGCCGCCGCCATAGCCGTTGCTGCTCTGCTGTCTCTGGCCGTGGCTCCGCGTTTTTACACACTGTTCTATGAAAAGCTAGTGTTTGGTTCAGAGCCTCAAGCGAGCGAGCCCTTCGCTCACGTTGTGGAGAATCGGAACGGGGTCATTGCAGTGACCCAGGATGGCGAGGTATTTGGCGCCGGTGTATACGACGGCCAGTTCCGAATCGATCCAAACAACGACACGAACTTGGTGGTGCGCGCCTTTGTGCTAAGCGCGTATAAGCCGGCCCCTAAACGCGTGCTTATAATTGGCTTGGCGTCCGGTTCATGGGCCCAAATCCTTGTGAATCACCCGCGCCTTGAATCGATGGACATCGTTGAGATCAATCCTGGCTACCTCCATTTGATCCCACTCTATCCGGTAGTGAGTTCGCTGCTCGCGAATCCGAAAGCCCACATCTACATTGACGACGGACGGCGCTGGTTAATCGCGCATCCCGAAGCGCGCTATGATGCGATCGTTGCCAATACCACGTATCATTGGCGCGATCATGCCAGCGGGCTTCTTTCCCAGGAATTTTTTCAACTAATCAAAAGACACCTGAGCCCTGGCGGCGTCTACTACTTCAATACGACAGAATCCGTGGAAGCTGTCGGGACGGCCCTCAGCGTCTTCCCCTACGGTGTGCGCGTGTTCAATTTTCTTGCAGTCAGCGATGCTCCGCTGAATGCAGCTACGGAGCCCTGGCTAGCAGATCTACTTACTTATCGGATTAATGGTCGCCTAGTTTTTGACCCCGCGATGCCGGAGACCAAGCTAACGCTTGCGCGTTATGCGACTTTCCTGCAATCGATTGATCACGTGCCGCTGCGATGGGGCCTTGAGAATTCTCTTTCCATGCGTGCTCGAATGGGCAATCCTCGACTAATTACAGACGACAATATGGGACTTGAGTGGAAGGCGCAAGTCAGGACACCCTGGCGCGGATATCAGGCGCAAGGCACACCATATACAACTCCATGACTTCGGGGAACGCTGCGGCGTGCTTATACGGCAGCGGAATAAAACGAATCGGCAGGGATAGAATTTTGGGGCCAACTTGTCCAAAACTCAGGCCAATTGGCCCCGTTTTCGAGTCTTAGCAGCGGAAAGGCAACTGAATCAACGAGGTTTATGGAGCGGGCGATGGGAATCGAACCCATCGCCAACCGCTGCACGGTTATTGAAACAAACCAGAAAACGCGGGTAACAGTTGGGCGCAACTTGGGTGCACAACTAGGGTCAACTAGGGGAGAAATAGCCGGTTGTGGGGAAAAGGGCACTGATTCCCGCGAGTTTCCGAAGTCCAAAAACAGTCGCACCAGCCTACAGGGGACTGTCCGGTTACCGCGGTGGATTCAACAGGTCGATGCAACACCACCTGATATAAATCTTCCTTCCGAGGTGGTGTCTATGACGCAAGGGAAATACTTGGAGCTTTCTGGGGCGCAGCGGACTGACGTGTGGCGCCGCTGGAAAGCGGGAGAGTCGTTGCATACGATTGGTCGGGCCTTTGACAGGCCGCATACGTCCATTCACTGTCTATTGGCGCATCACGGTGGGATTGTCCCAGCGGTTCGTCGGCGCTCGGTGCTAGCGCTCACAGTGGTTGAGCGAGAGGACATTTCTCGGGGGCTCGCTTCCGGTTCGTCGATTCGTGATATCGCCAAAGGTTTGGAGCGCGCCGCGTCAACGGTGAGCCGGGAGGTGGCACGTCATGGTGGCCGTCCTGAGTATCGAGCACATGAAGCGGATCAGCGAGCCTGGGACTCGACCTTGCGGCCCAAGCGGTGTCTTCTTGCGATCCATGTGCGGCTGCAGAAGGCCGTTGCGAGTAAACTCATGTTGGATTGGTCGCCGGAACAGATTTCTGGATGGCTGAAGATCCAGTATCCCGATGACGAGAGCATGCGCGTGTCCCACGAAACGATTTACCGCAGCTTGTTCATCCAAGCCCGCGGAGTGCTGAAGAAAGAGCTGATGGGGCACCTGCGATCTAAGCGCCGCATACGCCGCTCGCAGCACTCTCGTATCTTTAAAGACTCGCGCGGTCAAATCGTAGATGCCATCTCCATCAGGGAAAGGCCCGCTGAAGTTGCGGACCGCGCCATCCCCGGTCATTGGGAAGGTGATCTCATTGGCGGCACAAAAAACAGTCACATCGCGACGTTGGTGGAGCGACATTCGCGTTTTACTGCCCTGGTCAAGGTGCGGAGCAAAGACACGGCTGCGGTCGTCGCTGCCTTGAGCCAGCAAATCCGCAGGCTCCCAACATCCCTGCGGCGCTCGTTGACCTGGGATCGCGGGCTGGAGATGGCCAGACACAAGAGCTTCACGGTGGCCACGAATGTGAAAGTCTACTTCTGTGATCCGCACAGCCCCTGGCAGCGAGGAACGAACGAAAATACCAACCGCTTGCTGCGTCAATACTTGCCGAAGAGAACCGACCTTTCCGGCTACACGCAATCCCAACTGGACGAGATCGCGCTGCGTCTAAATCAACGTCCGCGAAAAACTTTGGGCTTTCAGACTCCCGCGAGTAAACTTCGCGCAAGTGTTGCGCCGACCAGTTGAGCCCGCACGGGTAACCGGACATTGAGAACCAGTACGTTGAATCAGCGCGCTTCTTTTCGGAAAATCAGCGTAACTCCGGGTATTTGCTGTGAATCCAGCGGCGTAGCAAGTTCCCATCCCTCTGCAACACGTTTGTCCAACTCTGCTTGGACCGCATTGGGTGCCGGGTTGATTGTGACGACGAGGTATTGGTAGTGGCTTATCGCAAGAGCTGGCTGTGGGCTGAAAATTGGACGCAGACCAATGATCACCAGCAGCACGATAATAATCACCAGACTGGCTTTAGAGAATCCACTCATTTCGTTTCTCCCTCCCCAAGACTATGCACTGAGTCGCTGGAACAAGCGCGTCGAGCCCGACGTGCTCGTAACTTTTAACATGGTTTTTACGCTAAGTGCTGGTAAGTCGGGTTACCGGACACTGAGAACCAGATGTCCGCTTGGCCTTCCATTCGTCATATTTTGTAAAAGGCCTTGATGATCTTTTTAGAGGCGACGTGCTCTATCTCGCAGTAACTAGGGACATTGCGGATGCGAACAGCAAGCGGGAATCGGTAAGACTCGCGGCAGCCCAGTGCAGATATTTTGCAGAAGAGACTGTACCCGCATACGATAAGCTACTCGCGGAATGCAAAAGGCTGAATGTTCAAGCTTCCACATGCCGCCGCCACAACCGAATCAACAACCAGCGTTCGTGCTGAACGATGGCGAATTTATTAGAGCCGACTTCGACATCAAAAGGGTAAATGCTGAGTGGGCCAAAATTGGTCAATCGACCGTGAATTTTTTGAACAGCGCGGAAAGCTTTGCTATTCCGTTCGCGGCAGGTGTTGCGGACGATGCGATAGGTTTTCAGGAAACGGCGTCGGCTTTTTGTTTGGGAATATCACGCTGCCTGCCTGCGATTTTCTATTTGAAGCAAACCGAAGCGGTGCCCTTTAAGAGCGCTCTGACACTGTTCTGCGTTTGGAACAACAGAAAAGCAGCGCAGGTTGCGGCACCACTCCTCCAAAATATGCAACAAGTCATTCTCGCGGCAGAGAAAAATAAAATTAAACCAATCTGAATCGACTAACGTAACGTCAGTTCACTCGCGTTCCGAACCGCTTCAGAAACCGCTTGAAGCTGATAGCACGGTCAAGGTCTACGGATTCAAATGCGGTCAAGTCAGGCACCTCACAGCATCATCAGGACAACTTCGCCCGCGACGGTCCGCTGCCCCTACAGGGGCAAAAACGGAGCGCCTTGCGACGCACGGGAGCGCCGCTAGAAAGAAACGGCTCCGGGCTGAAGCCGGCCGCTACGTTGTGTGCTCAGAGCCCACACGCAAGAGTGGCTTGTGGGGCACCAGGCACGATCGTCGATGTCCGAGTCTGTTGCTAGGCTATGTGGGAGTGGGTGGCTGCACAGCCAGGAGTGTCTGTGCCACAGAGTCAAGACGTCGAAGCGATTCAGCCGAAGATGGCGGTGCAGCTGGACCAGGGCCAGTCCTCGGGATGAGCGGCCAAGCCTGCCTTGACGGGATTGTTCTCGATGTAGGCGCGGATGGTGTCGAACTGTTCGGGAGAGCGGACCCAATGGTCGAAGGACTCGTCTTGCCAGAAATGTTTTTGTTGCAAGGCGAGGATTGATTTTGCACGACGCGAGGTAACGCCTTTGATGCCGTTGGTAATTCGAGACAGCGGAATCTTTGGCGAGATCAGGATATGCACGTGATTGGGCATGACCACAAAAGAATGAAGAGAGTATTGGTGGAGAGCCGATTCTCCTTTGTGAAGTGTTTCGACGATGTGGGTAGCGACTAGCGGATTTCTCAGCCATAGAGGACCCGTCGAAGCTTTGTCGAGGACGGTGTCTAGGATTTGGAAGCGGCGGCCTGGCGGGATTTTGGTGGCACAGACACTCCTGGCTGTGCGGGCTTGCTCTACGAGAGAGGCGGGGAGGGAATTGTAGAGCCTCCAAGTAAGGAAGATGGACCGGTTTTCCGGATGCCAATGCGGGAGATTGCGGCGATAGAAGGTCAAGGCGGGTTCTTAAGTATCAAAGTGTAATATACAAATCAATATAAAATTAGCCAGCGACTTGGCGAGTTTGCGGCTGGGCTGCGTTGTAGTGGCTGGCTGCACAGCCAAGAGTGTCTGTGCTACTAGAGGAGAAAAGCAGGTCCCTCACACCGCCAACATCCGGCGGGTTCGATCCTGCACGATCATCGGGGACGCAAACTACGCCGGGCTGAAACCCTCCGGTACGTAGGGTCAGCGGGTGGCGGGGGCGGGTTGGCCGCCGACTTCGTCCCAGATCTTGCGGGCGTGCGTTTCTTTCAGGAAGATAGACCCGACCACAAATGTCACCGCGGCCACAGTCATCGGATACCACAGACCCGCGTAGAGATTGCCGGTGGCCTCGCAGAGGTAGACTCCGACCAAGGGCACCAGGCCGCCAAAGACCCCGTTACCTATGTGATAGGGCAACGAGAAGGCCGAGTACCTGATCTTTGCCGGATATGCTTCCACGAGGTAAGCGGCGATTGGCCCGTAAACCATTGTGACGTAGATAACCTGCAGGAAAACCAGAAAGGTCAGCAATGGCACGTTGGGATTCGGCGCAACCGGAGCCGGAACTTGCTTCCCGCTTGCATCCAGGGTCAAAGGGGTCAAGGTCGGAGCGCCGGTGACTGGGTTCCTTTGCGATTTGAACGTGACAACGTTATTGCCCGCCGCGTCGCGCATGGCGTGGTAGATGGGGTAATAAGTGACCACGGCAAGCAAGCAACCGGCCATGATGATCTTCTTGCGCCCTATTTTGTCGGAAAGGGCTCCGAAAACCGTGAAGAAAGGCATTGCGAACAACATGGCCAGGGCCACAATGATAAAGGCAGTGCGCAGATTCACCTTCAAAATCGACTGCAGATAGAACAATGCATAGTATTGGCCTGTATACCAGACCACGCCCTGTCCCGCCGTGGCCCCCAGCAGCGAGACCAGGAAGAGTTTGAAGTTTGGCCACTGCGTGAAGGCCTCCATCAGCGGCTTCGCCGAGCTCATGCCTGTGCTCTTGATCTGCGTAAAGATCGGCGACTCCTTCATCTTGAGGCGGATGTAAAGCGAGATCATGACGAGGATGACCGAAACCAGGAAGGGAATGCGCCATCCGTAGCTCTGGAAATTTGCGGGCGTCATGTAGAACTGGAGGAGGATCACCGTGATGATGGAAAGAAACAAACCCAGCGTCGCCGTAATTTGAATATAACTGGTCCAGTAGCCCCTTTTGTTGTCTGGAACGTGTTCGGCAACATAAATTGCGGCCCCTCCATACTCCCCTCCCAACGCCAGTCCTTGAAAGATTCGGATGACGATCAGCGCGACGGGAGCAAACCAGCCGGCCGTCGCGTAAGTGGGCATCAGGCCGATCAGAAAGGTTCCAAAACCCATGACAGTAAGCGTAACCAGGAAGGCATACTTACGGCCTACCAAGTCGCCTATTCTTCCGAAGAAGAGCGCGCCAAACGGGCGCACCATGAACCCAACGGCGAAGGTGGAAAGGTAGGCGATAAAAGCGAACGTGGGGTTGCCCGGCGGATAGAACTTTGTGGACAGGACGGCCGCTAGGCTGCCAAAGATGTAGAAGTCGTACCATTCGATCATGGTGCCGACAGAAGAGGCCAGAATCACGCGCCAGATACTGTACTCGGCCGTGCCGCCCACGATTGCATCTGCACGAGTCGCCATGCTTCCTCCTATTTATCTTGCCGCTGGTTGGAAAGGCAAACTGCTGGTGCTGACCGCTGTCCCGGAGATATGAATGCCGTGTTAACGCAACACTACCGAGCTTGTTTCAATGGCGAAACCGCACGTTAATATACGCAGACGGATGTGTTGTCAAGAACGCTGTTTGGCGGGTTACAGCCGAGCCCGCCGAACGTCAGTAGTGACCTCGCATCTTTCCAAGGAAGGGTCATGTCGCTATCTTGCTACTAGCCTGCGTAAGTTGGGAAACGTAGACTAATAGTTATCGTGATCGAGCGCAAAATTAATGAATTCTTTGGTGATGCCGAGTCTACCGGCTTTGGAACGGGCTGGTGGAGTGGGATATTGTCAGCCTTTTTTGGATTTCTATCCTTCGGAGGAGTTTTGTGCCTCCATTTTCCTCAGCTACTAAGCTCTCCGGAACTGCGTCCACATTATCCAATGCACACCATGCGTGTCTTAATCCAATGCCTCATAGTGGGGGCAATTTTATTCGGAATCATTTCTTCGATTAGGCGCAAGAAAAAGATTTTGGCATTGACTGGTATGTTGCTCGCCGTCGCGGCGACTGCTTTGGGCGGATCCAGCGTACACATTAACGATACTTTCCGCGATGGGCCCGCAATCGGCCTGGACTGGTTTTTGCTTGATTTGTTTTTGATGGCACTCATCTACGTGCCACTCGAAAGGCTCTGGCCGCAGTATCCGAAACAGGGAACATTCAGGAACGAGTGGACCTTGGATGTGGTTTATTTCATGTCCACGCATCTACCTCTGCAAATCTTATCTTTTCTGGTTTTATTGCCCGCGACCCAGGCTACCAAATACCTGGGTGTTCCGGCTCTTCAAGGATTTATCGCTCGGGTGCCGTGGATTTTGCAATTTTTTCTGGCCGTTGTGGTCGCGGACGTCGCGGAATATTTTATTCATTTGGCCTTGCACAAAGTGCCGTTTCTATGGCGCTTTCATGCCGTTCACCACTCTTCGAAGGCGCTTGATTGGATTGCGGGCTCACGCTCCCACTTTGTAGACGACACGCTGGTGCGCGGGTTTATCCTTGTCCCACTCATGCTTGGGTTTTCGCAGCCGATCATCCTGGCGTATTTGATTTTTGTTACGCTTCACGCCACCTGGACGCATTGCAATTTCGGTCCCAATGCCAAATGGATCGAAAAGTATCTGGTTATGCCCAGATATCATCATTGGCACCATACTTCTCAAAAAGAGGGCATCGACAAGAACTTTGCCATTCATTTTCCCTGGATCGATAAACTGTTCGGAACTTACTACTATCCCGATAAATGGCCGGATGTTTATGGGCTGGATGGCGAAGAAATTTCGCCTAACTTTGGCGGGCAAACTATCGAACCGTTTACACGAAGAAAAAGAACGCCCTAAAAATCCAGCGCGCCCAGTGGAATGTCCTTGGGCAGCTCCTCGCCCTTTGTCGTTGCCTTCACCAAGCGAAAATATTTCATGAGTTTGACAGTCAGAAATCCAAAGTCGTATTCAGACTTGTCGTGGCTCAGCCGCAAAAGACCCTCATAGTGGTGATGATTATTCTGCAAGCAAGCGCTGAAGGTGGCCGTTACCGGCAGCCACTCGCCGATATTCATGGCGTTGTCCTCTTCATCGTTATACCGGCGGTATCCAAAATCTCGCGTGTGAGTCCAATAGTTTTGAATCATATTTACCCACAGCGCAAAGATACGAATTCCAATCCACATCACCAGCGTAAACTTCAAATCTCCAACTAACTTCCATAAGAGATAAAAACTAAAGATTTGCGAACATATTGCAAAAAACGGGTTCGCAACGATTCGGAAAGTCCGAGACTTTAAAATCTTGTCGCCGGCCAAATTTTCTTTGCATCGATACGGCATTACACAGAGATACATGGTTCGCCAAAAGCCATCGCCGGAAAGTTTATTGGGATCCCCGGGATGGTCAGCATGTTTATGATGCAATCGATGGCGATTCACCCAGGCGATCGGGTCCACATAGAGCCCGAAGATGTTATTCACGACAGTGACGGCTTTTACGAACCATTGCTTATAGTCGAGCGAGCGATGTGCGATTCCCAAATGAAGAACATCGGCCAAGTACAGCCCGCCAAGAAACCAGCAAAAGATGAAATAAATTCCGCCCACCAACATTCCTGTCCAAGGTCCCAAATGAGCCGGGGCGGAATACATACAAGCCAGCGCGTAGGAAAAAATAATAAGATAGCCTGTGACGTTGTATATTTTCATGACGGCGGTTATTCAAACAGAAATCGCAGCTCCTTTCAAATAACAAATTAAAGTAGATAAAATCTCTAGCCCGCAGTTCTTCAACTGCCAGAGAATTTTGCGGTGCCCGCGGAGCGACGATGAGAGCGAAATTGCTGCGATTCAACGGCGCTGTCGAGCGGGATCCCGCAATCGATGCGTGGATGAAAGAGCACTCGGGTGAATTGGGAGCCATCGCGCATGGGTGGTTTGAGGCGATGCGAAAATGCGGGGACGAAGTCCGGGAGCTTTTGCACGACGGCTGCCCGGTCGCATGTTTGGGGGATGCTCCCTTCGGCTACGTGAATGTATTCCATTCGCATGTAAACGTGGGGTTCTTTCACGGCGCAGAGCTGCCGGATCCGGCTCACTTGTTGCAAGGCACCGGCAGGTTCATGCGCCATGTGAAGCTGAGACCGGAAACGGCCACAAACACCGCAGCTCTAAGCAGGCTGATCGACACGGCGTACTTGGATATAAAGGCGCGCGTCGAAAACGGTTAAATGCGCTTGTCGGAAAGTGATCCCATGCCCGTTGTTGCTGAGCGAGTCCGATCGGGAGTGGAGTGCGCCGGCGCATTCGTGATACAAGACTTGCCTTGACTCTCGCTCAGGCTATCTTCCTATTTGCCGCCGGGGCTTTGGGCGGCGCGCTTAATGCCGTCGCCGGAGGCGGCAGTTTTATCGCTTTTCCAGCGCTGCTATTCACCGGAGTTGGGCCTGTTGCCGCCAATGCCACGAATACGCTGGCACTTTGGGTCGGCGTCACAGCGAGCGGCGGCGCGTATCGCAAGCACCTCAATATCTCGAAGCGAGTGATGGTTCCGCTGATCGCCACCAGCATCGTGGGCGGCCTGGCGGGGGCGATGCTACTGATCAGGACGCCGGCGCAGACTTTTCTGCGCGTGCTCCCGTGGCTGATGCTGGGCGCTACTCTGCTATTTGCCTTCGGCAAACACCTTACCGGGCGTATCTCCGCGGGAATTTCGCACGAATCGAGCAATGCGGCCGTTGCGGGTGCTTCCATTTTTGAGCTGCTCGTGGCGATCTACGGCGGCTACTTCGGCGGCGGCATCGGGATCATGAACCTGGCCATGCTCGCCGCCGTTGGCATGACGGATATGCATGCCATGAATGCGTTGAAGGTCGTGCTGGGTGGCGTGATTAATGGCGTGGCTACTTTCACGTTTATTGCCACCGGAGCGATTGCGTGGAAGCAGGGGATCGTGATGACGTTGGGCGCGCTAGTTGGGGGATATTTCGCCGCACACTATGCGCAGCGCTTGCCGCAAAGTTGGATTCGCGTGTTCGTGATCGTCGTGGGCTCCGCGATGACGGTCTACTTCTTTGTCCGCGCATACCATTAGGGATGAATAACGGTGATATAGTCCCGCCGCCTATGGCCACAGCAACTGTGAACGCGAAAAACAGCAGTGAAGTGTCGCTGAATCGCAATCAGATTCGCGGATTCTGGGCCGCGTGGGGCGGTTGGGCGCTCGACGGGATGGACTCTTTCATTTACGCGCTCGTGCTCGTGCCGTCCTTGCGCGATCTGCTGCCGCGTTCTGGAATTCCCGCTACCAAAGGCAACATCGGTTTCTACGGTGGACTGCTGTTTGCGCTGTTTTTGGTCGGGTGGGGGCTCGCGTTCCTGTGGGGGCCGATCGGAGATAAGTTCGGCCGCGTGCGCACGCTGATGGTCACGATTGTCTGGTATTCGGTCTTCACGTTTCTGAGCGCGCTGGTCACGAGTGTGTCGCAATTGGCTATCCTTCGGTTGCTCGCCGGTATCGGAATCGGAGGCGAGTGGGCCATGGGCGGCACGTTCGTGGCTGAAGAATGGCCGGAGGATCGACGTCGAGCCGGAGCGGGCTACATGCATACCGGGTATTACGTCGGGATTTTTCTCGCTGCCATTGCGAATTATGCGATTGGCAGCCGGTTCGGCCACAATGGCTGGCGGGTGATGTTCGCGGTCGGCGGGTTACCCGCGGTATTGCTCGCGTGGGTGCGTCACGGCGTGAAGGAACCTTCGCGCTGGAAGGAAAAGGTCAGCATCGTGAGTTCCTGGCAAGTCTGGAGGCCCTTCGCGGTTCTGTTTTCAAAATCGCTTCGGCGCCGCACTATTCTCAACACAATGTTTATGCTCGCTTCCATTTCGGGGCTCTGGGCCGGCACGGTCTATGTACCTTCGGCGGTCACGGCACTGGCAGAGGCCGCCGGACGCGTTGGCCCGGCTGCCGCGCAGCTCGCTTCTCGCGCGACTATGCTCGTTGCGTTCGCAACCATTCTTGGCTGTCTTCTGATGCCTTGGCTTGCTGAGCGTCTGGGGCGCCGAGGAGCTCTCGCTTTTTATTTCGCGCTGATGTTGATTTTCGTCGCGTTTACTTTTGGCAAGGTTTTCTATCTGGGGCCGTCCGCACTGCCGTTCTTTTTCGTCTGCTTGTTTTTTCTTGGCTTCGGCGGGGCGAACTTCGCCGTGTATACGTTGTGGTTGCCGGAGCAGTATCCGACGGAATGCCGCGCCAGTGCCTTTGCGTTTTCGACTTCGTTTGCGCGGTTTGGCGGCGCCGGAATCACATTCCTGGTTGGAGCGGGTGTTCAGCACTACGGCTCGCTTGGCATTCCCGTCGCACTAACGTCTCTCGCTTTTGCGATTGGCTTGCTGCTGATACCGTTCGGGGCGGAAACGCGCGGGCAGGCTTTGCCCGCATGATCGGCGTTTGACTCACAGAGTGAGGAGGAGCATGGCCGCGATAGAGGCCAAAATTTTTCCAATCGAGGCGTTACGCGAGTTCAGCACACGCGTCTTCCTGCACTTCGGCGTGCCCAAGAGTGAAGCGGCGCAAGCTGCCGATGTGCTCGCGTCCGCCGACCTGCGCGGCATCGATTCCCACGGTGTCGCGCGTTTGACCAGCTACTTCGACCTGCTGAGCGAAGGCCTCATCAATCCCACGCCGAAAATTAAAATCGTTCGCTCGACGCCGAGCACGGCGACCGTCGATGGCGACAACGGTCTCGGCCTGGTTGTCGGCCCGCAAGCGAATGAGATCGCGATGGACATGGCGTCAAAGGTGGGGTCGGGGTGGGTCAGCATCGGGAATAGCAATCATTATGGGATTGCTGGTTATTACGTCTTGAAAGCGCTGGAGCGCGACATGATTGGCATGGCCATGACCAACTCGACGAAGCTGGTCACTCCGCTGTGGGGCGCGGAGCGGATGCTGGGCACGAATCCTATCGCCATCGCGTTTCCTGCTAAAGACGAACCGCCGATTGTCGTCGACATGGCTACTTGCGCTGCCGCTTACGGCAAAATTGAAATGGCGCGTCGGCGGGGCGAATCCATTCCTGAAGGATGGGGCATCGATCATCAGGGACGCGGAACGACAAATCCTGACGATGTTGTCGCAGGCGGCGCGCTCTTGCCGCTTGGGTCCGATCGCGAACGCGGCGGGCACAAAGGATATGGACTCGGCATCATGGTGGACGTTCTCAGCGCGGTATTGAGCGGAGCGAATTGGGGACCGTTCGCGCCGCCGTTTGCGCTGCGCCAGGAGTTTCCGCCGCGCAGCGTGGGGAAGGGAATTGGGCACTTTTTCGGAGCGCTGCGCATTGACGGTTTTATCGAGGCGGACGAGTTCAAGCGGCAAATGGACGACTTCATCCGCGTCTTCCGCGCCAGCAAGCCGGCGCCCGGCACGAACGGTCCGCTCATTCCCGGCGATCCCGAGCGTGAAGCCGAGAAGTTGCGGAGCAAGCAAGGTGTGCCGCTGATCATGCCGATTGTCGAAGAGCTTCGCGCCATTTCCAAGAAAACAGGCATCCCCTTCTCCTGATATCCTGCTGTAGGGGACAATCGAGACAGAATTTATGAGCGAATCTGTGCAATTGACGAAAGTTGGCGGCGTTGCTGTCGTCACGATCGACAATCCGCCGGTTAACGCGCTGAGTTCGGGCGTGTCGGCCGGCATCGCTGGCGCTGTCGCACAAATCGAGAACGATGCGAGTATCCAAGCCGTGGTGTTCATCGGGGCTGGTCGAACGTTTGTTGCGGGGGCGGATATTAAGGAATTCGGTGAACTTACGTCCGGAAAAATTATCTGCCGCGAAAGTTTGAAGCCGTTGCTGATGCGCATCGAGGATCTCCGCGTGCCAGTGATCATGGCCATTCACGGCACGGCGTTCGGCGGTGGACTTGAGCTGGCGATGACCGGGCACTACCGCGTCGCATTGCCCACGGCGCAGGTCGGACAGCCTGAAGTGAAGCTGGGGATCATTCCGGGCGCGGCGGGAACGCAGCGCTTGCCGCGGCTTGCGGGTGTCGCGAAAGCGGTTGAGATGTGCGCTGAGGGCGCTCCCGTCAAAGCGGAAGACGCGCTTAAGTTCGGGATTCTCGATCGCTTGGTGGAAGGGGATTTGCTGCAAGGGGCAATTGCGTTCGCGAAAGAAGTCGCTGCGAGGTCCGCGCCGAAAACTCGCGAGCGGAACGATAAACTAGGCAAGCCCGAGCAGACGGCTCCAATTTTGGCCACTGCGCGAGAGACGGCTCGCAAGAACCAGCGCGGGTTGCTCGCGCCCCTCGCCGCTATCGATGCCATTGAAGCCGCAACTAAATTGCCGTTCACCGAAGGATGTGAAAAAGAAGAAGAGCTGTTCACGAAATGCCTATTCTCCGACCAGTCGAAGGCGCTCATTCATGCGTTTTTCGGCGAGCGCGAAGTCGCGAAGATTCCCGATATAGCGAAGGAGACGCCGATTTTTCCGGTCAACTCGGTGGGCATTATTGGAGCGGGGACGATGGGCGGCGGCATCGCTATGGTATTTGCAAACGCCGGGATCCCAGTGCTGCTCAAGGAAAGCGATCAGGCGACGCTTGATCGCGGGCTTGCGAACATTCAGAAGAATTACGCGAACTCGGTAAAGCGGGGACGCTTCACGCAACAATTTGTGGACGATCGTCTTAAACTCGTTCGGCCGACTTTGGAGTATGGCGAATTCGCTGGCGTGGATATGGTGATCGAGGCGGTGTTTGAAAGCATGGCGCTGAAAAAGGAAATTTTCAGCGAGCTTGATCGCGTTTGCAAGCCGGGCGCGATTCTTGCCAGCAATACTTCCAGTCTTGATATCGACGAAATCGCTTCGGCGACCTCGCGACCGCAGTCGGTCATTGGCACACACTTTTTCAGCCCCGCCAATGTCATGCGCCTGCTGGAAATTGTGCGCGGTGCCGCTACGGGCAAAGAAGTGATCGCTACTTGCATGCAGCTTTCGAAGAGAATTGGCAAAGTTGGCGTCCTGGTTGGCAACTGCATGGGATTTGTCGGTAACCGCATGTTTGGCCCATACCGGCGCGAGGCACAGTTCCTGGTCGAAGAAGGCGCGACTATCGAGGGAGTTGACCATGCGCTCTATGAATTCGGCATGGCCATGGGGCCACTTGCTACGGGCGACCTTGCCGGCCTTGACGTCGGCTGGCGCATTCGCAAGGAATTTCGCCATTTGCAAAAGCCTGGCGTTCGCCAAGCGCTTATCGAGGACCGCCTTTGCGAGTTGGGGCGCTTCGGCCAGAAGACCGGCGCAGGGTGGTACAAATATGACGAAAATCGAAAGCCGTCGCCTGATCCGGAACTCGCGGCACTCATCCGCGGTTGGACGTCCGAAGCCGGCATCCCACAGCGCCAAATTTCCGCCGAGGAAATTGTCGACCGTTGCATTTACACGCTGGTGAACGAAGGCGCGCGGCTGCTCGAAGAAGGCATCGCGCTTCGTGCTGGCGACATCGACATAATCTATCTCAACGGCTACGGCTTTCCGGCGCATCGCGGCGGGCCTATGTGGTACGCAGACACCGTCGGCCTGAAAAAAGTTTACGAGCGCATCCGCGATTTCCAGCAGCGCCTGGGGAATTGGTGGGAACCGTCGCCTTTGCTGAAGCGGTTGGCGGAGCAGGGCATGACTTTCGCGGAATTCAGCAGCCGGCACAGCGCCGCGGCCCTAACTAGCTAGATAGTCTTGTCCTTCGAATAGCAAAGCGATTCCAAGTTGCAATCGATACATCTCGGTTTACGCGCGACGCATACGCGGCGCCCGTGCCAAATCAATTGGTGCGAAAACGTAATCCACTTTTCCTCAGGGATCACGCGCATCAAATCTTGTTCAATCTTCTTTGGATCTTCGTGCTTGGTGAGATCCAGCCGGCGCGACAGTCGCATCACGTGCGTGTCCACCACAACGCCGCTAGCAATCCCGTACGCTGTTCCGAGCACCACGTTAGCCGTCTTGCGAGCCACGCCGGGTAACGTCAGAATTTCTTCCATGCTTCGCGGCACTTGCCCGCCGAAATTATCGATAATCCCTTTGCTGGCGCCCATGATGGATTTTGTCTTGTTGCGGAAAAATCCCGTCGGGCGAATTTCCTGCTCCAGCTCGCCCGGATTCGCGTGAGCAAACGCTTCGGCATTCGGATATTTCTTGTAGAGCGTTTCTGTCACCTGGTTCACGCGCACGTCAGTGCACTGCGCGGAAAGAATCGTGGAAATCAGCAGCTGGAATGCGTTCTCATGCTTCAGTTCGCAAGTCGCGGTCGGATACGCCTCATCCAGCTTTGCCAGGATTGCCGCCACGCGCTTTGGATCCGTGCCACGCCCGACGGCGCGCGCTACTTTCACCGCCTTCGCAGGTTTCGCGCCTGTTGAGCCGATGACAGCCAGCTTCACCTGCTCGGAACTGCGGCGTGGCTTCGGCACACGCGCAGTTTTCTTTTTTGTCGCTTTCTTCATGATTGCGCCGCAACACTATCATACGAGAGAAACGTCAACAGTTTCCGAAACGCTTGCCCCCTATGGCTATGCTCGTTCTTCTCTGCGGCGGAAATCTCGGAAAATCCTTTTCCCAGCTCAGGAGCATAGAAGACCGGATCGTACCCAAATCCTCGATCCCCTCGCGGCGCCTCCAGAATTTCGCCATCTATCCGCGCAGTGACAATGGCCTTCGCTCGCCCGTTTTGCGCCAATGCAATCGCGCAAACAAAGTACGCGGCGCGATCGTGTCCGCTTTTACCCTGCAGCTCTCGCAGCAATTTCGCATTTCGCTCGGGACTGCTCGCCGTTGGTCCGGCGTAGCGCGCCGACAAGACTCCCGGGGCCCCGCCGAGCGCGGGTACCACCAAGCCTGAATCATCGGCAAACACGAGCCCCTCGCAAAATCGAGAGTAATGCAGTGCTTTCCCCGCGGCGTTTTCCGCAAATGTAGGCGCATTCTCTTCGAATGACGGCAAAGACTCGAATCCGGGCAGCAATTCCAACTGGATCGCCGTTGTGCCTGGCAACATTGGATCCGCTGCTTGCGCCAGCACGCGATATTCGGCAAGTTTGCCGGGATTAGAAGACGCGAGAAAAAGTCTAACGGGCGCGCGCACTGAATTTCACGGGAAGCACCGCGCGCTGTTCATCGGTAAGCCGCCGGATCCCGGCCGCGGCCAGCGCCAGCAGATCCTGCATCTCGCTCCCGCTGAAGGGCCGGCCTTCCGCGGTGGCCTGAATCTCGACAAAATGTCCGGTTCCCGTCATCACGACGTTCATGTCTACTTCCGCGCGCGCGTCCTCTTCATAGGCGAGATCGAGCAATGCGCGATCGTCCACAATTCCTACGCTAGTCGCGGCAACGGTATCTATCAGAGGCGAACTCTTCAGCATCCCCGCGGCTACCATGCGTTCGAACGCCAGCGCCAGCGCCACAAATGCTCCAGTGATTGAGGCCGTCCGCGTCCCGCCATCGGCCTGAATCACATCGCAATCGAGCCAGACCGTGCGCTCGCCGAGCGCCTCCTGATCCGTCACGGCGCGCAGCGACCGTCCAATGAGCCGCTGAATCTCCTGCGTGCGCCCGGATTGCTTACCGCGTGTCGCCTCTCGCGCCGTGCGTTCTTCCGTAGCGCGGGGCAGCATGCCGTATTCACTCGTGACCCAGCCTTTTCCGCTCCCTTTCAGGAATCCGGGCACGCCGTCATCCACCGTTGCGGTGCAAATCACGCGCGTGTTTCCCAGTTCGATGAGCACGCTGCCTTC
>Ga0137418_10002314_pt1 | contig 17468 bp, 14 predicted proteins | sample CZODoug3_1_2_16f_FD_122242 | JGI IMG/M metagenome (GOLD analysis project Ga0137418, IMG submission 122242) | Vadose zone soil fungal communities from Angelo Coast Range Reserve, California, USA - CZODoug3_1_2_16fungal (Hybrid Assembly) | ecosystem: Environmental > Terrestrial > Soil > Vadose... | reverse complement strand
CTCGCAAATGCGCCCCGCGGATTGGTCAGCCAACTCGCGCGCGAGGACGAGATTGGGATCGCCGGTCCCCTGTTGCGCCGCTCGCCCGTGATCGACGAGCCGGCGCTGATCGAGATTGCGCGCGTCAAGGGCCAGGAGCATCTGCTGGCGATGACGGAGCGTCCGGCGCTGTCGCCCGGTCTCACCGACGTCATCATCCGTCGTGGCGACCGCGACGTGGTCCAGCGCACGGCAAAGAATGCCGGGGCGGCATTCTCGCAGTCCGGCTATTCGGCGCTGATCAAGCGGGCGGGCCAGGATGGCGTGCTGACGCTCGCGGTCGGCCGGCGCGACGATCTTTCGGATCAGCATTTGAAGGATCTCCTGGCGGGATCGATCGATGTCATCCGCCGCCGGCTGCACGATATGGTCAAGCCGGCGCGGCAGGCGGCGATCAAACTGGCGATGAGCGATATCGCCGGGGCCATGGCGCCGGTCGAGCGCCGCCGCAATTTCGAGCCGGCGCAGCGCGCGATTCTTGCGCTGCATGAGGCGGGCGGACTGAACGAGCCGGCGCTGCTCGGCTTTGCCAAGGCGTACAAATACGAAGAATCGATTGCGTCGCTTTCGGCGATGTCCGGTGTCAAGACCGCAACCCTGGACCGCTTGATCGCTGGCGATCGCAACGATCCGATCCTGATCGTCAGCAAGACCATCGGGCTCGAATGGGCGACGGTGCGCGCTCTGATTCTGTTGCGGCTGGGGCCGAACCGGGTGCCGTCGCCCGCCGACATCGAAGGCGCCCGTGTCAATTTCGCGCGCCTGATGCCCTCGACCGCCGAACGCGTCGTTGGTTTCTGGAAAACCCGTCCGGCGGCCTGACGTATTCCCTCGTCGTTGCGAGCGAAGCGAAGCAATCCATACTTTGCTTGCGGCTTCATGGATTGCTTCGCTTGCGCTCGCAATGACGGTCGCTAGCCCCTCACGCCGTCTTCGCCGCCTTCAACCCAAGTTTCGCCTCGACCGTCTCGCGCATCATGAACTTCTGGATCTTTCCAGTCACCGTCATCGGAAATTCGTCGACGAACTCGACGTAGCGCGGGATCTTGTTGTGCGCGATCTGGCCGTGACAGAAGCTGCGAACCTCGTCGGCGGTCAGCGTCTCGCCGGATCGCGGCCTGATCCATGCGCAGAGCTCCTCGCCGTAACGATCGTCGGCGACGCCGAAGATCTGAACATCCAGGATCTTCGGATGACGAAACAGAAACTCCTCGATCTCGCGCGGGTAGAGGTTCTCACCGCCGCGGATCACCATGTCCTTGATGCGGCCGACGATGTTGCAATAACCCTCGGAATCGATGATGGCGATATCGCCGGTGTGCATCCACCCCTGGGCATCGAGCACGTCGGTCGTCTTTTCGGGTTCGTCCCAATAGCCCAGCATGACGCTGTAGCCGCGGGTGCAAAGTTCGCCCCGTTCGCCGCGCGGCACCATGCGTCCCTCGAGATCGACAACCTTGACCTCGACATGGGGATGGATGCGCCCGACGGTGGAGACCCGACGCTCCAGCGGATCGTCCGTCGCGCTCTGAAAGCTGACCGGGCTGGTTTCGGTCATGCCGTAGGCGATGGTGATGTCGCGCATGTTCATCTGTTCGTTGACGCGCCGCATCACCTCGATCGGGCAGGGCGCGCCGGCCATGATGCCGGTTCGCAGCGACGACAGATCGAATTTGGAAAACTCGGGATGGTCGAGTTCGGCGATGAACATGGTCGGTACGCCGTAGAGCGCGGTGCACTTCTCGCGCTCGACGGTCTGCAGCGTCGCCAGCGGATCGAAGCCCTCGCCGGGATAGACCATGGTTGCGCCCAACGTGACCGACGCAAGATTGCCCATCACCATGCCGAAGCAGTGATAGAGCGGAACCGGAATGCAGATGCGGTCGGTTTCGGTCAGGCGCATCGCGCGGCCGACGAAATAACCGTTGTTGAGGATGTTATGATGCGTCAGCGTGACGCCCTTGGGTGATCCGGTGGTGCCGCTGGTGAACTGAATGTTGACGGGATCGTCGAACTGCAACGTCTCGGCGAGCGCCGCCAGCGCATCGCGGTGGCGCGCGCCGCCCAACGGCGTCACCTCTTCGAACGGAATCGTGCCGGGAAAAGCCGGGCCGCCGACCTGGATCACGGCGCGCAGGTGCGGCAACCGCGCCGCGTGCAGATCGCCGGGCTGCGCTTTCGCCAGTTCAGGCATCAGCGCGTCGAGCATTTCCATGTAGTTGCTGGTCTTGAATGCCGTCGCGGTAACGATCGCGGCGCATCCGACCTTGGCAAGCGCGAATTCAAGCTCGCTCAAGCGGTATGCGGGATTGATGGTGACGAGAATGTGCCCCGCTTTGGCGGCGGCAAACTGCGTCAGCGTCCATTCCGGCCGGTTGAGCGACCAGACGCCGATCCGCGCGCCGCGTTCGAGGCCAAGCGCGAGAAAACCCGCGGCCAGCGCATCGACCCGTTCCGTCAGTTCTTTCCACGTCCACCTGACCCCGTGGCTTGGCGAAACCAGCGCCTCGCGATCGGCCCAGCGCCGGGCCGCCCGATCGAGGCTGCGTCCGATGGTGTCGCCCAGCAGCGGTGCATCGGCGATGCCGCACACATAACTATCGGTTTTTTCGGTCAAGTCGGCTTCTCCATGCGTGGAAGCACGCGTGTTGGGGACATGATGTGCCTGTGGGGAGTAATTTCCCGGCGCAATCGGTTCGATCACGCCGGGAAGAGGTCATGCGCCTAAGCCGCCTGCTGCGCGGCATCGAGCCCGGCATAGACGCCGCTCTCGAAGCCCGCGAACGCTTCCAGGCACCTGTTGTCCCCGAACGGCAGCACCTGCATCAGGATGACGCCGGTGACGTCGCGCGCCGGGTCGATCCAGTAGTAGGTGTTGGCGAGGCCTGCCCAGGCGAGGCTGCCGGGGCTGCGGCCCTCCGGAGTCTTGGCGGTATTGATCAGGAAGCTGAGCCCCCATTTCTTCGCCATGTCGGGATAGAGATCGATGTCGTTGGTGAAGTCCGGCAGCGCCGAAATCATCTTGGTCACGTTGAGGTCGCCCATGTGATTCTGCCCCATCATCGCGACCGTCTCGGCTTTAAGCACCTGATTGCCGTTGCCGCGGCCCTTGTTGAGGATCATCTGGGTGAACCTGATGTAATCGCCCGCGGTGCTGTAGAGCCCGCCGCCACCCATGTGGAATTCCGGATCCTGCTCGAGTTCGAACGGGATCGGCGCCAGCAATCCATCCGGCCCGCGCGCATGCATGCCGACCAGGCGTTGGCGTTGCGCGTCGCCGATCTTGAAGCCGGTGTCGGTCATGCCGAGCGGCGTCAACAGATGATCGCGCAAATATGCATCGAGCCGCTTTCCGCTCGCCGCTTCCACCGCCTTGCCGACGAAATCGATATTGATGCCGTACTCCCAGCGCGTACCAGGATCGGACGCCAGCGGCGTCTTCAGCGCATCGTTCTGGCAGGTCGTGATGGCCGGCAGCCCGGTTTTCTCCAGATACTGCACCATGTCGCCGTTCCACAGATTGTAGCAGAAGCCGGCGGTGTGGGTCATGAGATGGCGCAGCGTGATCGGATTCTTCGCCGGCCGCAGCTTCGGCTCGCCTTGGCTGTCGAAGCCTTCGAGCACTTGCGGCGCGGCGAGATCCGGCAGCACGTTGCCGATGGGGGCCTCCAGCGAGAGCTTGCCCTGCTCCACCAGTTGCATCGCGGCGGCGGCCGTGACCGCCTTGGTCATCGAGGCGATCCAGAACACGCTGTCGGCCGTCATGGCGTCGTCTTTGGACAGGTCGCGTTTGCCGAACGCACCCTGGTAGGTCACCTCCTTGCTGGTCGCGGCCATCGCGACCACGCCGGGGATTTCCTTGGCGTCGCTTTTTTGACGCAGAACCTGATCGATCCGAGCATTGCTTTGCATGGCGCACCTCCCGATTTGTTTTTTTTGAAGTTAACGATCTTCCTCCCGGCCGAGGTTGCTCGCAAGGCCGTGATCGGTTGGCGCGTCCCGGTCGCGGCCTTGTGATGCGGCTACGGAAAGGCGAGGAAGTGGCTACTTTGGAGCGGCTTCGTGGCCACACTTGCCACTTTTTGCAGTGAATTGCCTTGCATTAACGATGACTGAATCGAACATCCGCGATATGTTCGATTCTATGGCGAGTTTTTGAGCCAATTTTGGTAGTAAAGCGTTCAGATTGCAGCAAAAACGGACGCTGCCAGACTGCAAATTTCATCAAATTGATAGCGGCTTTTAAGCCCGCGAAGGGACAATAATGATCTCGACATGGAGTGAATGGAAACGGTATCCGCGGGCCGGGCGTGGCGAGAATATCGAGGCGCCGATTACCCCTGGCATCTATGAAGTCCGCTATGCGGGCACCGGTGCCCTGCATTCATTCGGTGCCGTCGACAATGTCGCGCAGGCGTTGTCGCAGCTCACCGTTGGTTCCAAATCGTGGTTCGGGCGGCGCACCGAGATCGTGCCCGAACTGGAATACCGCACCTGCGCTACCACCTCCAAGGCGAACGCCAAGGCCGCGGCGGAGCGCATGATCGGCCGCCGCGAAGCCTATATGAGCGGCGCGGCCTGATTTGAGACTGTCATTCCCCGATGCGCCAATTGGCGCATCTGAGGGCGATGCCAACGGGTCTGCGCAAAGCGCCGACCCGTTGGGACCATGCCGGAACGACGAACATTAGCCCAGCCGCCAAATTTTGGTTAGCCCTCAAAATTGCTTGAGGCAGCCGCGCGTTGGCGGACGATGCATTGCGGCTGGTTTGAGCCTATATTGCTTCTCAGCATCCCAAGAAACATCCGAGGAGTAACGCCATGTCCCCGACCGCTGCCGCACGCACGTCGAAAGCCTCCGCGCCATCGCTGCGCGACCGCCTGAAGGATTCCTCGCTGCTGCGTGAGCAGTGCTACATCGACGGCGCCTGGACCGGCACGCCGGCCAATCCCGTGACCAATCCGGTCAACGGCGTGGAGCTTGCGAAGGTGCCGAAGATGAGCACGGCGGAAGCAACGCAAGCGGTGGAAGCCGCCGAGCGCGCGTTCCCGGCCTGGGCCAAACTCACCGCCAAGCAGCGCTCCAATATCCTGCGCAAATGGTTCGACCTCATCATCGCCAATCGCGAAGACCTCGCGCTGATCCTCACGTCGGAGCAGGGCAAGCCGCTGGCCGAGGCGCTGGGCGAAGTCGACATCGGCGGCGCCTATGTCGAGTTCTTCGCCGAGGAGGCGAGGCGCGTCTATGGCGAAACCATTCCGACGCAGCGGCCGGACGCGCGGCTGTTGGCGATCCGCCAGCCGATTGGCGTCTGCGGCGCGATCACGCCGTGGAATTTTCCGTGTTCGATGATCACCCGCAAGGTCTCGCCGGCGCTGGCCGCCGGCTGCACCGTGGTGTTGAAGCCCGCCAACGAGACTCCACTCACCGCATTGGCGCTGGTGGCGCTGGCCGAGAAGGCCGGCGTGCCGAAGGGGGTGTTCAACATCCTGACCGGCAATTCGTCGGCGATCGGCAAGGTGCTGTGCGAACATCCCGCCGTGCGCTTCGTCGGCTTCACCGGCTCGACCGAAGTCGGAAAAATTCTGTATCAGCAGGCCGCGGTCGGGGTGAAGAAGCTCGGGCTCGAGCTCGGCGGCAACGCACCGTTCGTGGTGTTCGACGACGCCGATATCGATGCCGCGGTGGAAGGCGCCATGGTTTCGAAATACCGCAACATGGGCCAGACCTGCGTCTGCGCGAATCGCATCTATGCCCAGGACAAGATCTACGATCAGTTCGTCGAGAAGCTTTCGAAGAAAGCCGCCGCGATGAAGGTCGGCGACGGCACCGAGCAAGGCGTGACGCAGGGGCCGTTGATCAACATGGATGCGGTCCTCAAGGTGGAAAAGCACGTTGCCGACGCCGTCAAGCACGGCGCCAAGATCGTCACCGGCGGCAAACGTCATTCGCTCGGCGGCACCTTTTTCGAGCCGACGGTGCTGTCCAACGTCCCGCCCGATGCGCTGGTGTCGCAGGAGGAAACCTTCGGTCCGCTGGCGCCGGTGTTCCGTTTCAAGGACGAGGCCGACGTAATCGCGATGTGCAACAATTCGCCGTTTGGTCTTGCGTCGTATTTCTATTCGCGTGATCTCGGCCGGGTCTGGCGGGTCGCCGAAGCGCTGGAGTCCGGCATGGTCGGCGTCAACACCGGCTTGATCACCACCGAGGTGGCGCCGTTCGGCGGTGTCAAGGAAAGCGGCCTTGGCCGCGAAGGCTCGCGCCACGGCATGGAAGAATATGTCGAGATCAAATACGTGATGATGGCGGGGATATAGACGTTCTTAACAAGCGCCCGCCGACAATGCGTCGGCGGGCTGCCTTGGTCCCTTGTTTCCGTGTTCGTCGTTCGTCGACTTACCAACGATCGTTGTCGACGCCTACACCAACGCTGACGCCAGGCGCCCGGAAGCCGACGCCGGCCCGCGGACCGTCATCCCAACCACGATAGGTGCGGCGCTCGATGTATCGCTCGCGAGGCGCATAATTGTAGGAGTCTCGGACAATCACGCGGCTGCCGCCGCGGGTGCGATAGCATCGTCCGTCCTCGTCACAGACCAGGCGAACCTGCTGCACGAGATCCGAGTTTGAGTATTCGCTGCTGCTATAGATATCAGTGGCATTTGCCGCGCTGCCGGCACAGAGCGCGCCGGCGCCCGCCAATAGCGCGATTGCGAGTTTCCTCATAGGTTCCTCCTTGCTCATCCGAATGCTGCCCTCTGGCTAAAAGACTTGCCGCCCCATTCGTTCCCGAGAAAATCGAAGGAAAGCGGCACCACACAAGGACGAGTTCCGCTCTCGGCGAGGAGTTTGCTGCACCCCATTTGGAACCGCGCAGGATACGCACGATAATCGAAGAGATCGACCGACGGCATGGAGGCGGCAGCCAGCTTTATCTATCAGCGTCGTCCCAGCGTTCCGCCGGAACGACGCGAATTCATTAGTTCGGTTTGCTCCCCCCGAACGCGCCATGACGCCCCGCGCCTGACGCAAAGCGCGTGGCGCCGGACAGCGTCTCACCCGAGGCAATGACGTCAAGCCCGCCGCGCATTTCGTTGGCGATGGCGGCTTCCTCTTCGAGATCCCATTGCCGCAACGCTGAAAGCCGGTCCGCGCGCAGGCAGGTTTGCGGGAAGCGCGCGATATCCTTGGCGAGCCCGATCGCATGCGCGCGCGCCTCGCCCTTGGGCACGAGCCGGTTGGCAAGTCCCATCCGCTGCGCCTCCGCGCCACCGACCGGGCGTCCCGTCAGGATGAGATCGATGGCCTGCGAATGGCCAATCAATCGCGGCAGCCGGATGGTGCCGAGATCGATCAGCGGCACGCCGAAGCGGCGGCAGAACACACCGAAGGTGGCGTCCTCGGCGACCACGCGCATGTCCGCCCACAGCGCCAACTCCATGCCGCCGGCCACGGCAAAACCTTCCACCGCTGCGATCACGGGCTTGGACAGCCGCAGGCGGCTCGGCCCCATCGGGGCGATCGAATCATGTCCCCCGATCTCGCGCTTCTTGTTGGGATCGCCTGACGCCACCGCCTTGAGGTCGGCGCCGGCGCAGAAATAGCCGCCGGTGCCGGTGAACACCGCGACCGACGCCTCGGCGTCGGCATCAAAAGCCAAAAACGCATCGAACAATTTTCGCGCCGTCGCGCCATCGACGGCGTTGCGGCAATGCGGACGATTGATGGAGACGATGGTCACCGGTCCATCGCGTTCGACGAGCACTGAATCCGCTTCTGTCATAGCTTCGCTCCCGTGTTGGACGTTGCCGGAGTGCTACCGCTCCATCACCCAGCGCGTTACAGCCTGGCGAAAATTGAGCGGGCCGGGCACGGTCATGTGGGTCTTGAGATACTTGAATCCGGCCTTCTGCAGCGTCCGGTTCGGAGGCACGTTGAAAGCGTTCGGTTCGCAGAACAGCCGCTTCAGCTTTAGCCGTTCGAAATAGATGTCGACGCTGCGCCGCACGCATTCGACGCCGGTGCCTTGGTGCCGGCGCTCCGGCTCGGTGACGTGCAGATGCATGTGAGCCTGCTCGCCATACCGGATTTTGTCGGAAGTCGAAAAGCCGACGGGCTGGTCGTCCGAGAGCCAGATCACGAGCATCATGGTTCGCTGCTCGATCGGGAGCGTGCATTCGCGCTGCAAGCGCTCGCGCCAGCTTTGTGCTGGTGGCAGACGCGAGGGGTCGACGCCGAGGGTTTCCAGATGCTCCGGCGTGGAGTCCTGAAAGTATTGGATGATGATGTTCACTTCTGAACTCATCATTTCCCTGACTGTCAACGTCATCAGCCGGCTCCGCCAATCCTGAGTTCGGCGCCGGTGATACGCCGATAGGCCTCGAGATAGCGCCTGCTGGTGGCGTCGACGACGCTGGCCGGCAACGGCGGCGGCGGAGCCTCGCCATTCCAGTGGCCGGCGCGGCGCTCGGCGTCGAGATAATCGCGCAGCGGCTGCTTGTCGAAGCTCGGCTGCGGCTGGCCGGGTTTATACGCAGCCGCCGCCCAGAACCGCGAACTGTCGGGGGTCATCACCTCGTCGATCAGGATGATGCGGCCGTCGCCGTCCCTGCCGAATTCGAACTTGGTGTCGGCGATGATGATGCCCTGGTCGCGACTGAGTTTTTCGCCAAGCGTATAGATGGCGCGGGTCATGCTCTCCAGCGTGTACGCCACCTCGTCGCCGAGAATCTCGCGCATCCGGCCGATGGTGATGTTTTCGTCGTGACCGGTCTCGGCTTTGGTCGCCGGGCTGAAGATCGGCGGCTCCAGTTTTGCACTCTCGAGCAGGCCCGGCGCCAGCTTCTCGCCTGCCAGTGTCCCTTGTTGCGCGTATTCCTTCCAGGCCGAGCCCGAGAGATAGCCGCGGATCACGCATTCGATCGGAAACACGGTCGTGCGCTGGCACAGCATCGCGCGTCCGGCGAGCGAGGCGCGATGTTGGTGCAGCACAGGTATTTCGCCGATGATGGTATCGGCGTCGGCGCTGATCATGTGATGCGGCACCACGCCCTCAAGCTCGTTGAACCACCACGCGCTGATCTGGGTCAGCACCGCGCCCTTCATCGGGATGGTTTCGGCCATCACAACGTCGAAGGCGCTGATGCGGTCGGTGGTCAGCAGCAGTACGCGGTCGTCGCCAACGGCGTAGATGTCGCGGACCTTGCCGCGCCCGATCCGTGGAAGGGGCAGGTCGCTCGCGAGCATCGTGGTCATCGGTCAAACTTTCAAAAGCGGCGCCATCTTGCGCAACGCAAGCGGCAGCGAGAGGAGTTGAGGTGGTTCACTCCGGCAGCGGAATGAATTCGTGTTCGTTAGGAACGTGCGCAAAGCGGCCCGTCTTCCAGTCCTGCTTGGCCTGCTCGATTCGCTCCTTGCTGGAGGAGACGAAATTCCACCAGATATGGCGCGGGCCTTCCAGCGCATCGCCGCCGAGGAACATCATCCGCGTCGGCGTTGTCGCCTTGACCGTGATGCGATCGCCGGGCCGGAAGATTAAAAGGCGCGGCCCCTCATATCGATCGCCCGCAATTTCCACCTCGCCATCGATCACGTAGATGGCGCGCTCCTCATGGTCGGGGTCGAGCGGCACGCTGATCCCCTGCTGCGCGGTCACCTCGGTGTAGAACCACGGCGACACCATCGTAACCGGCGATTTCACGCCGAACGAACTGCCTGCGATGATACGCGCGGTAAAACCGCGATCCGTTACAGTGGGCAGCTCGGCGGCCGCGTAGTGCTGGAACGACGGCGCGATTTCCTCGGAGCCGGCCGGCAGGGCGATCCAGCTCTGCAAGCCCAGCATCTTCTGGCCGTCGCGGCGCTGCACGTCGGGCGTGCGCTCGGAATGGGCGATGCCGCGTCCGGCCGTCATCAGGTTCATCGCGCCGGGCTGGATCTCCTGGATATTGCCCTCGCTGTCGCGGTGCATGATGCTGCCGTCGAACAGGTAGGTGACGGTGGCAAGCCCGATATGCGGATGCGGGCGCACGTCCATGCCCTTGCCGGACATGAACTGCACCGGTCCGAAATGATCGAAAAAGATGAAGGGTCCGACCATCTGACGCTTGCCATGCGGCAGCGCGCGCCGCACCTCGAACCCATCGCCGAGGTCGCGGGTCCGCGGCACAATGACCAGTTCGAGCGCGTCGCAGGATTTGATGTCGCCCAGTACGGGATCGTTGTCGGGAAGCCAGCTCATGATGTCTCCATGAAATCTTTGCACCAAGCCGTTATCCCTGCGTAACGGTTTCGCCGTTATTGCCGGACGTGCGCAAGCGCGCGCACCCCGGGATAACTTCGTGAGTGCGGCCATGTTATCGCGTTACGGTCAGCTTGTAACGCCGATCAGCATGCGGGCAAGTTCTTCGGGCGCCATCACCATGGCGTCGTGGCCGGTGGCGATTTCGGCCCAGCGCCATCCCTGCTGTGCCTTGACCCACTTGCGCGAGCCTTCAAGCGCCGCATAAGTCGGATTTGTGCAGGCGATGTAGGTGCGCGGCAGGTTGTTGCCGACCGGTCCCTTGATGTTGAGCGGGCTGGTGTAGGTGTTAAGCGGATGCGGCGTGAGCCGGCGTTTGACCCAGTCGGTATCTTTTGCATCGGAAATTCCGAATACCGACGGCGGCGGTGCGGGTAAACTGAGACCGCCGCTGGTTTCCTCCGCGGCCTTGCGGCGCGCGGCGACGATATCCGGCGGCAGATTGTCGAACGGGCTCTTGCCGCCCTCCACCATCAGTGAATCCAGATAAACCAGATGGCGAATCTTGTCGGGCATCGCGTCGGCGATGCCGCTGATCGAAAGGCCGCCGAACGAGTGCCCGACGAGGATGACGTTGGACAATTCTTCGGCCTCGATGACGTTGAAGATGTCCTTGGTGAAAGTATCCAGCGTGATGTCTTTCGACAGCAAATGCTTGCGCTCGCCGAGTCCGGTTTGCGTTGGCGTGAACACCTGGCGTCCGGCGGCACGCAACCTGTCCGCAACCCTGCTCCAGCACCAGCCGCCATGCCACGCGCCATGAACCAGCACGAACGTCTGCGCCGCGGTCTGCGCCTTTGCTGCAGTTCCGCCCGCGCCTGCCGCCAAACCTGCAATAGCCATTGTTTTCAGGATATCCCGACGTTGCATGATCGTTGCTCCCTTGATTTTTGCTCCGGCTCATTGCGATCGGCCGGCACCCATCAATGTATCAGGGTTTCGATAAAGGGCGTGCGCATCATGGGGCAGGGGTCTAGAGCATGATCAGGAAAAGCATGCCCTCGGGCCACGACCCGATGGGTGGGTACCGGTCTTCCGAAAAGATCAGGCTCAAACAAAAAGATAGAGCGGAATGACGATTCGAAGAAAAGTCATCCCGCTCTAGCGGTATTTTTTGAAGCTATGGCGGTCGCATCGCACCGTCCAGCCCACCTAATTCGAGCACTCTTGTTGCAACGCAACTTTATAAGTATTCTTTCGGACGCTGCGTCGATTTGGCGCAAATTGGCTTGGCAAAGTGGTTGAGTTAAGGTGCAAGCACAGGAAGCGATTCGAAGGTCAGCTGCCTCGCCGTCATCGCCCCGAGGTGCGTTCTGCCGTGCTTGGATTCGATGATTTGGCCGGGTAGCAGTGTTGGATCTCCGCGCCGGAGGAAGTTCGCGTGCTGATGGCTTCGGTTGCCGACCACGTGATGGACGGTTCGGAGGAAATCCAGTGTGTGAGGGGATCGCCGGCCTCACTGCGGCGCGATGGGCTATCCGCCTGTGACTGACGCCGCAAAAATGCAGGAGTTGCTGCGCCAGCAGACGGCCATCGCCCGGTTTGGCAGCTTCGCGCTCCGTGAATTGGATTTGACGAATATCCTGACCGAAGCGGTTCGGGTCTGTGCCGAGGGCCTCGGCGTCCCCTTCAGCCAGGTGTGCCGATACCGCGCCGAGAGCAAGGATCTTGTCGTCGCCGCCGGCTATGGCTGGCGGGATCAGGTGATCGGTCATGTGGTGTCGCGCGCCGATATGAGTTCTCCGCAGGGGCGCGCCTTCACCACCGGTGAACCCGCGATCTGTTACGAACTGCCCCCGTCCTATGCCGCGCACGGCATCGTCTCGATCGTCGACGTCGTCATCAAGGCCAACGACGGCCAGCCTTACGGAATACTTGAAATCGGCGCCGATCAGCCGCGCGATTACGACCAGTACGATATTCATTTTCTCAACGGTTTCGCATCCGTCCTGGCGGAGGCCGTCTCGACCGCCGCCCGGGGCGCCGCGCTGCAGGTCACCGTCGATCAAATGAAGGCCCTGGTCGGGGAAAAGGACCGTCTGCTGCACGAGAAGAACGTCGCAGACCTGCGGCTTCGCCAGACCCAGAAAATGGAAGCGGTCGGTCAATTGACCGGCGGCATCGTTCACGATCTGAATAACATTTTGACGGTCATTACCGGAACGATTGAAATCCTCGCCGAAGGCGTCGCCGACCGGCCGGAACTGGTGGTGATCACCAAGATGATCGACGAAGCCGGGGTGCGCGGCGCCGATCTGACCCAGCGCTTGCTCGCATTCGCCCGCAAGCAGCCGCTTCGACCGCGTGAAGTCGACCTCAATGCGCTGGTGAGCGAAGCCACCAACCTGCTGCCCTCGACGCTGGGCGAGAACGTCGAGGTCCGCCTGATGCTCGCGGCAGATACGTCGCGCGCGCTGATCGACCCATGCCAGCTCAAGAACACCATCCGCAATCTTGCGCTCAACGCCCGCGACGCGATGGTGGACGGCGGCAAACTCACCATCGAGACCGGCAACGCCGTCCTCGACGACAACTTTGCCAGCATGAACGGCGATGTCACTGCCGGAAACTACGTGATGGTTGCGGTGACCGATTCCGGTCACGGCATTCCGGCCGGCATTCTGGATCATGTTTTCGAACCCTTCTTTACCACAAAGGAAGTCGGCAGGGGCTCCGGCCTTGGCCTCAGCATGGTCTATGGCTTCGTCAAGCAGTCCAATGGGCATATCAAGATCGACAGCGAGGAAGGCCGTGGCACGACGGTCAGAATCTATCTGCCCCAGGCGGCCGGCATCGCCGAGCCCGCCGAGTTCGCGCGCTCTTCAAGCGTAGAAGGCGGCCGTGAGACCATATTGGTCGTTGAGGACGATCATCTGGTGCGAACATTCGTCGTCGGTCAAATTCAAAGCCTGGGCTACGCCACGCTGGCAGCGGTCAATGCGGCAGAAGCTTTGGTCGTTATCGATAGTCCCACGGAAATCGATCTGCTGTTTACCGATATGATCATGCCGGGCTCGATGAATGGCCGCCAACTCGCCGACAAGGCGTTGCAGCGAAGGTCTTCACTGAAGATATTGTTCACCTCCGGCTATTCGAACGAAGCCATTATCCATCACGGCCATCTCGATGCCGGCGTGTTGCTGCTTGCCAAGCCCTATCGCAAGTCGGATCTTGCGCGGATGATACGCGCCGCCCTTGCTGCCTGATATAAAGCGGCCGGTGTCCATCCATTGAAGACTGGAAGTAGCGATGATTGCTCCCCTCAAGCAAGGCGTCACGCTTGCTCGGCCCAACGGTCCCGTCGTCGAGACCGAGCGTCTGAAGCTGCGGCAATGGTGCAGCGCCGATATCGCGCCAAACACGGCGATGCTGTCCGATCCCGGCACCGCGCGATTCATCACCGTCGATGGCAAGCCCGTGACCAACGAGCTGGTCGGCTGGCGGAACGCGGCCGTCATCGCCGGGCACTGGGCGCTGCATGGCGCGGGCATGTTCGTGGTCGAGGAAAAGGCAAGCGGAAGATTCGTTGGCCGGGTGGGCCCGTGGTTTCCGCCGGGCTGGCCGGGCTTTGAAGTCGGCTGGGGCATTGCCAGCGATTTCCGCGGCAAGGGCTATGCCGTCGAAGCGGCGCGTGCGGCGATCGATTGGGCCTTCGCGACCTTCGAGCTCGATCACATCGTCCACTGCATCGACCAGGAAAACACGGCGTCTCAAGCCGTAGCCCGGCGCCTCGGCGCCGAAAAACAAGGCGAGACCGACCTGTTCGGCCATGTCGCGGATGTGTGGGTGACCATGCGCAGCTCATGGATGGCTTAGCTTCCCGAAATTGAACCTTCAGGCGTTCTTCGCTAGAATCGCTTTCCGTACCTGCAAGCCCTGTGATTGAGCCGATCCGATGTTGCTTTCCACTCTGGATCTCGCGTTGCGGGCCGGCACCACGGCCCTGCTGCTGGTACTTGCCGCATCGCTGTTTCGCGACTTCAGAGGCGCGCTTGCCGGGCGATTGGCTGTCGCCTTCGCGTTGGGGTCCGCCGCTCACGCCGTAACCTACGCCATCGGCTCCACATCGCTTGTTTCAATCTGGCATGCTCCGTTGATCGCGATATCTACCGGCAACATCGTGGTGTTCTGGCTGTTCACACGCGCGCTGTTTGACGACGCATTCAAAATGCGCTGGTGGCATGTGCTGGTCTGGGCCGCGGTTGCCGGCTTTAGTTTCATCAATTGTGCCTGGATTGCACCGGCGTCTGCGGGGAACGCGCGGCTTTCCATCATCGCGATCAACCTGCTCGTTCTCGGCTTTATCGCATTGTCGGTCGGCCAGACCGTGGCCTCCTGGCCTGCTGATCTGGTCGAGGGACGGCGTCGCTTGCGGATTTTCATCGTCGGCGCCGCAGCACTTTACGGCGGCACCAATGCAATCCTGCAGATATTGATATCGGGTCGCGACGCGGCTGACGTCGCCAACACGGCGAATGCGGCTGTATTGGCGGGCATCGTTGCCGCGATTTGCTATTCGATGCTGCGCGTCGCCGCGCCGGACCTGTTTCCGATCGCGTCCGCCGTCCCGGCCGTTACGAATCCGCCCGGCCAATCCATAGTGGCGCAGGAGACTGGTGCCGCGGATCAAAGGCTGGTCGATGCACTCATGCGATTGATGGCCGACGAACGAATCTACCGTCACGACAACATCACCATCGGAACCCTGGCTACCAAACTCGCGGTGCCCGAATACAAATTGCGGCGGTTGATCAACCAGCGGCTGGGTTACCGGAATTTCAACGTCTTCCTCAACAATCACCGAATCGAGGAGGCCAAGGCCGCTTTAGCCGATCCCTCGCAGGCCGAGGTGCCCGTGATTACCATCGCGATGGATGCGGGATTTCAGTCGCTCGGCCCGTTCAACCGCGCCTTCAAGGCGACCACCGGCGTCACGCCGACCGAATACCGCCGCCTCAACGAGGCTCGCGCCTAGCCTCTAACCCGCTGGGATAGCGGGCACATTCTGGAATCGGCGAGCCAGTTCAGTTTTCCATCAGCGCGATTTCAGAATCCGGCGAGCCGCAGCGCCGCCTGTGGGGTCATGTCCGGCACGCCAATGAAGGCGGAAATTGCCGGAGAAAACCGTGACCCCCAGAAATCGAATCATCCTCATTGTGACAGCCACACTATGCAGCGCTCTGGCGCTGACGGCGGTTCGCGCGCACGACGTGCCGAGAGTCGCAACCGGCTTCGTCGCTAACGTTCTCTGCTCGGAAACCTTTGTTTCCGGACAGGATCCCGACAGGATTTTCTCGGACACGACAGGCGCGATGCCGGGCGCCGGCCTGATCGCCTGGGCGCTCGATTACAAAGTCGATCGGACACGCAGAGACGTCACCGTGACGCTGCTGGGCCTTGGCCGCAGCCACGCCGTCTACCGCGACGGTCTGGGCTGCTATCTCGATCATGGTGGCGCGGTCGCCGATACGTCTGCGCCGTCCGCCGACGGCAAACCGGCGCAGGCATTGTTGGCCGAGATCGCCGGGCCTTCGTTGGTCGCGCCCGCCAATCCTCAGCTTGCCGCCGCGCTCGACCGTGCCTTTACCGAGCCCGATCATCCGCCGTTCCGCCGCACCAAGGCGGTGGTGGTTCTGAAAAACTCCCGCATCGTCGCGGAACGCTATGCCGACGGCTACGGCATCGATACGCCGATCCTCGGTTTCTCCGCCACCAAATCGGTGATCTCGGCGCTGACGGGAATCCTTGTGCGCAAGGGTGCGCTCACGCTCGATCAGCCTGCGCCGATCGCGGCGTGGCAGGGCGCTGGTGATCCCCGGCACGCGATATCAGTCGATCATCTCCTGCGCCATACCGCGGGCCTGGCGCTCGGCAGCTCGCTGTCGGCTTCGCTCGGCGCGGCGCTCGAGCCGGTCAATCGGGTGAAATATATCGAACCGGACATGGCCGCCTATGCCGAAAGCATCGAACTGGAGACGCCGCCCGGCAGGGCGTGGAATTACAATGATGGCAATACCATCATTCTGTCGCATCTGGTCCGCAACGCGACAGGCGGCCGCCCATCTGACGTGCTGCGGTTCGCGCGGCAGGAATTGTTTGGTCCACTCGGCATGCGCAACGTGACCATCGAGTTCGACGCCGCGGGCAATCCCGAAGGATCGACCCAGATGCTGGCGACGGCGCGCGACTGGGCGCGTTTCGGCATGCTCTATCTCAATGACGGCGTCGTCGGCGGAAAGCGAATCCTGCCGGAGGGATGGGTGACGTATTCGGCCTCGCCGACGCCGAATGCGTGGGTAGGATATGGCGCCGGCTTCTGGACCAATCAGGGCGACAGCTTTGGCGCCAGCTACCGGATCGAGCACGGCTGGCCGCGCGATGCCTTCTTCGCCAAGGGAACGATCGGGCAATATGTGATCGTCATTCCATCCGAACGGCTGGTCATCGTGCGGCTGGGCCGGTCGCCGAATTGGCCGCCGGAGGCCGATGGCGTGTTCCGGCTCGTCAGCGACGTGGTCGCGGCAACCGGCGAAAAAGCAAAGTTGGCGGACAACTGACGGCCGCCGCGCTCTACTGCCGTCCCAGATGCGTGGCTTGCTCGACGCGATCGAATCTTTCCAAAGAGAGGATCGCGTCGGCGAGCTGGTCGGCGCGGCCGTTCAGCACCGGGCGGGCGAGGGTCAGGAATTTCTGCGCCATCGCCTGCGCGTCCGGAAACGATCCCGGCTCGCCGGAAGGATCGGCGTAGAGCCGCTCATGCACGGCGTCGTCGGTGGTAATGCTGACGCGCGCGCCGAACGGATGGCTGCGGCCGATTTCAAGGCGGTCGTCCTGCACCACGTCGAATTTGTCCGCCAGCGCGTCAACCTTGGCGTCGCCCAGCCTTTCGTAATCGTCCCAGCCGAAGCGGCCCTGATCGAGCGCCACAGCTCCCGTGAAGAACATCGAGAATTGTCCGCCGACGATAGAGGTCGGATGCCGCTTGGTGGCGGCATCGCCGGTCAGTGTGATGCCGTTGCGGTGCAGGCCGATCTCGACGCGCTTGATCTGATCCGGCGTCAGATTGTGCTCCCGGCGCATCGCGATCAGCGCATCGAGCGCGGCGTGGGTGTAGCGGCAGCTGGGATA
>Ga0137418_10002313_pt1 | contig 17469 bp, 15 predicted proteins | sample CZODoug3_1_2_16f_FD_122242 | JGI IMG/M metagenome (GOLD analysis project Ga0137418, IMG submission 122242) | Vadose zone soil fungal communities from Angelo Coast Range Reserve, California, USA - CZODoug3_1_2_16fungal (Hybrid Assembly) | ecosystem: Environmental > Terrestrial > Soil > Vadose... | reverse complement strand
CTGTCGCTGGGTCTCGTTGTCCTCGACGACCAGGATCCTCACGCCGCACCCCCGGCACGCACGATCGCCGAACCTGAGACGTTTCTCATTTGCCTCTCATGCGTCCGTCATGGTGTCCGTTCATCGTCGAGCCAGAAGCAGCCATTCTGGTCGTGGAGAGGGATTCCATGTGGCTCGACCGCTATTCCGTCGTGTGCCAGCAATGTCCTGATGTGGTGGCCGCTTACGAAGCTCCCGACGGCCGCATCGCGCTGTTGCTCCGCCACACCCTGGTGCCGCTGCCCGAGGAGTTCGCGAGTCACCGCCGAACGACCCGAAGCGCAGCCCGTGCGGCGGCCGACAGGCTTCGGGCGGGTGGCTTCCGCGGCGGCCTCATGGTGCTGCAGTGGCAGCCTCTCGGAACGGCTGCCGACGTGATGCGAGACTGGCCATGCCGGTACGAGGCCGACGCCGCGCGTCGCGCGCAGCTCGTCGCCGTCGCCGAGCGCTATGCGGCCGACGAGCGTTACCTGGCGAGACAGCTTCAGCCGCGCCGGCGGCCCACCCAGGGGCCCCTCGGCGCGCGGCCGCCCTTCGCGGCATCGGGCGAGCTTCACGGGCTTCAGTCCTGGTACGACGCGATGGCGCCATCCTGGCTCAGCATCGAGCCTCTCCTCCGCCGGGCGCTTGTCCTCAAAACGCACCGCTGGGTCGCCGAGCACATCCTGATCCCGGCCGCCGACGGCCGGAGGTCGGCGCTCGAGATCCGCGAGACGATCTCCGCGCTCGGCGAGGCGCTCATCGAGATCATTCCGCCGGACGACCGAGGCGTCTGGAGCGTATGGGTCGGCCTCGTCGTCGGCGATCTCGAGCGCGCGATGCGCCGGCCGAGCGTCGACTGGAACCAGGCCTGGGCTCGCTGGCTTCTGCTCATCGCCTACAGTGTCCCGATTCCCCGCGAGCGGCCGACTCCGGTCTGGCCCGTGAAGCTGACCTCGCTGTCCGCGCTGGTCCGTTGACCGGACCTCGGCGCCTCCCGGGCGGCGCGTAGCCGCCCGGAGGCCACCGGGGAGGACGGTGATCAGCTATGGTTGCTGATGCCGCCGATCGCCGTGGGGGCGGGGCCGGGAATCTCGTCGGTCCCAGCGGCCTGGATGCTGTTGATCACGACTCGGTCGCCGTCCGCGACGAAGTCGACCTTCACCCACTCGCCAATCTTGAGATTCGTCAGCATGTGCTGGTCGGGGGCGCGCAGCTCCATCCCATCCGAAAGCTGGATCAAGTTGAGCGCTCGGTCGATGAAGCTGACCCGGGCCACCTTGACCCCGCCATAGCCACCGCTGGGCCCATCGGCCATCGCGTGGCCCATGGACCCGACGAGAGTCAGTGACATGACGGCTACGAGCACCTGATATCGAAGCATGTTGCTCTCCTCTATCGCACCAGTGCGCAGCCCGTGATGATCACCGAGCTGCTGATCGGGAGTCAGATCGACCAGTGCCTGAGGGGAGCGGGCGGAGCGCGCGACTCGTGCGACAAGAGTCGGACGCTGCAGACGGGTGCCGTCGGATCGTCGAGAACGTCACGCGTGGGCTCGCCGCGACGCGGAATGCTCGGCGCGGCCGGGCCGATGGCCACCGGACTGAACGGTCCCCATCCACGGGACTCGCCGCGCTCGTCTTCGCCGGCCGCGTCGCCGTACCACGACGCATCGAGCGGCAGGGGCTCGACGAGCGCGCCGAGCGACTGCAACATTCCGACGACCGCGAGCGTGATCAGTCCGACGACTACCACGAGGCCAACGTACTCCCGCCTTGCGATCGACTCAAGCAATCGCGCGGCGTGGCGCGGCGCCTTGACCGGGTTTCGCTCGCGTGATAGCTGTCCCATGCCCGCCCACACCTGAAGGAACGACGAACGTGGTGGCGCGTCGATGAACTGGAGGAGGAATTCGATGCTCCGGGCACTCCTGCTGGCGCTCGTTCTGACGATGGTGCCGACGCATGCGGCGGCCCCGCGCTCGCCGGTCATCTTGTCGACGACCACCAGCACCCAGGATTCGGGCCTGCTCGACGTGCTCGTCCCGTTCTTCGAGCGCGAGACGGGTTACACCGTCAAGACGATCGCGGTCGGAACCGGTCAGGCGCTCGCGCTGGCGGCCAGAGGCGAGGCAGACGTCGTGCTCGCGCATGCGGCCGCGTTCGAAAAGAAGTACGTCGAGGACGGCAGGATGCTCGACCGGCGGCTCGTCATGTACAACGACTTCGTCATCATCGGTCCACCGGACGATCCCGCGAAGATCAAGGGAATGAAGAAGGCGGCCGACGCGATGAACGCGATCGCCGCGAGGGGCGCCCGCTTCGTCTCACGCGGTGACAACTCCGGCACCCACGCGCTCGAACAGTCGCTCTGGAAGCTTGCGGGCGTCGAGCCGCAGGGCGCCTGGTACATCGAGGCGGGTCAGGGCATGGGCGCGACGCTCGGCATCGCCGACGACCGGAAGGCCTACACCCTGACCGACCGCGGAACGTTCCTCGCGTTCCAGAAGCGGGTGCGCCTGCCGATCCTGCTCGAGGGCGACCGGCCGCTCTTGAATGTCTATGCGGTGATGAAGGTCAACCCGCGCAACGGTCCCGGGGTCAACGCGGCCGGCGGCGCCGCCTTCGCCGACTTCATGGTGTCGGCCGACGTCCAGCAGGTGATCAGGACGTTCGGCGTGGACGAGTACGGACAGCCTCTGTTCCGGCCCATCGCGGGCACGAAGGAGGAGGAAGTCGGCGGAAAGGACTGAGGCGCTCAGCCCCGATCGAAGGCCCGCTTGATCTCCGTCTCGGCCCAGAGCATCGCCTCCTTGGGCTTGGAGGTATTGGTGACCACCCGGGCGAACATGTTCGGGATGATGTAGGTGTTCGTGATCAGCTGAATCTTCTCGTCGGGCGGCGCGGGCCACCCGTACAGGTGCGAATACTTCGCCGCCGCCTTGAGCGGCTTGTATTTCTTGTCCGCATCCCACACCGGGTGGTTTTCCATGTCGCGCCAGGTGGGATGGTTATAGCTGTCGCCCGACATGATCCACTCCTGGTACTGCGCGGGCTCGAAGAACCACTTCAGGAAATCACGCGCGACGTCCACGTTCTTGCTGAACTTCCAGATCCCGAGGCTTCGCGGTACGCCGACGGTGTGGCGACCACTGGGTCCCGCCGGCGACGGGTGAAAGCCAGTCAGCTCGGCGACCGGGAGCTTCTCCTGCTTGGCGACCACGTAGTGGCTGATCGGGTTGTGAATCCAGGAGCCCTTCCCTGAATTCAGCCACTGATTGTTGCCCGCGTTGTCCCACGAGAGCACGGCCGGATCCATCGCCTCGTTGTAGAGGGCCTGCACGTACTCGATCACGGTCTCCGTCGCCTTGGAGTTGATCATGATCGTCTTGCCGTCCTCGGCGATGTCCTTGGCGCCGTAGCACCAGAGGATCGAGTAGAGCGTCGAGACCGAATCGGTGGTCTGGCTGATGGCAAACCCGACGGGATTGCCGAGCTTCTTCAGCTTGCGCCCGGCGCGCAGCAGATCGTCCCAGGTATCGGGTTCGCGCTCACCGACCTTCTCGAACAGGTCGATCCGATGACTACCCGGGAAGGAGGTGAACATGAACGGAATGCCGAGCCATTGCCCTTTGACGAGCGCGTGCTCCTTCAGGAACGGGTACCAGTCGCCGTGCTTCTTCGCGAGGTCGTTGCAGATATCGGATACGTCGGCCAGACCGGGCTGGAAGAGCCAGGCGTAGTGCATCTCCAGGCTGATGATGTCGTGGCCCGACTTGCTCATGACCTCCGCCGAGAGCTTGGCGGGCATCTGCACGCTCTGGATGTGATCCACGCGGACGTTGACGCCGGAGGCCTTCGTGAACCGCTTGGTGAGCTCGGTCAGCTTCACGTCGGAAGCGGGCGCGTAGTTGACGGCGGTCAGCAGGCTCAGCTCGCGCGCGGCCCAGCTCGCCGGGGCCCGGCCGGCCGCAAGGATCCCGGCCATCCCTGTGAGCGCCCGTCCCCCCGTCTTGAGAAAGGTGCGCCGCCCAACGTTGCCACGGCCGGTTCCGAAGCTTGCGAGGTGCCCGCGTTGGCTCATCGTCCGCCTCCTCGCGAGGGACTCTATGGGCGCCACCCGGTGCCTGTCAATTGTGGAGAGGATCCGGTCGACCGCGGTCCGCGCCGAAACGCGCGACGGGCGAAGGGAGGCTCAGCGACTCAGCGGGGCCCGCTCAGGTCGTCCGGCTCGAGATAGGCGATCTCGAGGTCGATCGCGGCCTGGATGGCCTCGAGCTGTACGACGAGATCGGGGTAGCCAGCCGCGACCAGGTCGGCCTCGACCTGACAGAGATGCGCGGCCGCCCCGGTGAGGCGACGGAATCGGCGGGGGTCCGACATGGTAATCGAGCGGCCGGGGCAAGAGACATGCCGTTTCGTAAGCCCTCATTGTTCTTGCAGTTGGCGTTCTGACACCTGATCGGGCGTCCGCTCGGCGTCGCAAGCGTGTGGACACCGTCAACGGGTGGACAGACATCCTCGCCAGGGATGTTAGGATGGGCGGCCGGCTGAGGACCTGGGGCGGGAGGAGATGAGTGGTGATTTCGGCTTGATACCCCGCGAGTGGCGCGCGCTCCACGCGCTCCGCACTCCCGTCGGGATCCAGCGGGCGCTCGATGCGATGCCGTACCACGTCGCCAATACCGCATGGTCGCCGCGACGGGTGCTGCGGGAGGGCACGGCGCACTGTCTCGAGGGCGCGATCTTCGCGGCCGGGGCGCTCCGGGTGCTGGGCTTCGCGCCGCTGCTCCTCGATCTGGAGGCCGTCCAGGACACCGATCACGTCATCAGCGTGTTCAAGCTACGCGGCCACTGGGGCGCCATCGCGAAGTCGAACTTCTCGGGTCTCCGCTTCCGCGAGCCGGTCTACCGTAGCGTGCGGGAGCTGGTGATGAGCTACTTCGAGAGCTACATCAATCTCCGAGGCGAACGCACCCTGCGCGCCTATTCGAGTCCGGTCAATCTGGCTCGGTTCGATCGGAGCCACCGGGGCTGGATGACGTCCGAGGCCGACCTCTGGTGGATCCCTGAGCATCTCGTGCGCATATCGCACAGGCGCCTGCTCACGCCCGGGATGATGCGGAACCTCTCCCGGGTTGACCGGCGCTCACTCGACGCCGGCCTCGTGGGATACCGAAAGCACCGACGCTTCAGGGCGGGGTCGTAGGGGGCGTGCGGCCCTCGGGCGGCAGCAGGACGACGTCCTCGCGCGGGACGCAGACCGTCATCGACTCGTCGCGCCAGACGATCGCCCAGCCCATGGCTCGCAGGCGCTCGTCGACGAGCGCCTGTCGCCGATCGGTCTGGCGTCGCTCGGGCCTCCGCTCGACCTCTTGCAAACGCCGTTCGCCGAGCCGGCGGTCGACGATGACGGCGACCTCGGCATTGCGGGCGAACTCGTCCTGCAGGTAGTCGTGAAGCTTCGGCCGGTGGCGAGAGACGATGAACACCAGCTGACCCATGGGGTGAAAAGCGTAGCGTCGAGCCCCCGCAGGCGTCAATACGACGAGAGTCGCATGCGATTTGATTTGTCGCCGAACCTTCGATATAACGCCTTAGTGATCCCGGGCCTTCCGGCGGTCTGGCTCGTCATCTCGCTCGCGGTGATCCTGAACTCGGCGCCAGTCTTTGGTCAGACGACCGAGGCCGACGTCTACGTGGCACAGGCGGTCCTCGACTTCGACGAAAAGCGGTACGACGCGGCGCTCGAGAACCTGCGGCGCGCGCTCGAGCTCGAGCCCGATCACGTCGAAGCCCTGTACTTCACCGGCGCGGTCTACGCGGCGCAGAAGCGCCCCGATCTGGCCGCGCCGTATCTTGAGCGCGCCCGGGCGAAGTCCCCCAGGGATGCCTCGATCGCGTACCAGCTCGGCCTCGTCTACTTCGCGCAGCAGCAGTACGACAAGGCCCAGCCGCTCCTGGAGGAAGCGTTCAAGGCCAACCCCGATCTCGACGGCCTCGGGTACTACGTGGGGTTTCTCCGCTACCGCAACAAGGACTACCGTGGCGCGCTCGCCGCGTTTCGCCAGGGTCGCTCGAGCGATCCGGAGATCCAGCAGCTCACGCGCTTCTACACCGGTCTGGCGCTCGGCGTGCTCGGTTTGCCCGGACAGGCCGCGGCGGAGGTCGAGCAGGCGATCCGTCTGGCGCCGGGCTCGCAGCTGACCGGACCTGCCGAGCGCCTGCGCGACACGATCGTGGCCTCGCGGGACAAGGAGCGACGCTTCTCGCTCGAGGCGCGGGTCGGCTTCACCTGGGACGACAACGTGATCGTGCGCCCCGTCGAGAACTTCGATGAGCCGCTGGTGGCGGAGATCCGGCGCCACAAGCACGAGTCCTACGGGGAGCTCGCCGGGCTGAACTTGAACTACGTCTGGTGGCGGACCGCGGACTGGGAGTCCTCGATCGGCTACTCGTTCTTCACGACGTACCAGAACGATATTCCGAAGTTCGGGGTCATCAGCAATCTCGGCACGGCGGGCCTGACCTACAAGACGTCACTGGCGCAGCTGCCGACGCAGGTGAGCCTCCAGTACGCGTTCGACCACATGCTGCTGGGCGGTGACGAATTCCTCCAGCGCCACACGGTGTCCCTGTCGGGGGTCGTGATCGAGGGCGCCCGGCACTTCACCCAGGGCTTCGTGCGCTTCCAGGCCAAGGACTTCGCTAACGTCGATCAGGCGCAGCGGATCGCCAGCGACGATCGGAGCGGGAACAACTACATGGCCGGCTTCCAGCACTTCGTGCGCTTCGCGGAAGACCGGCACTACCTCAAGGTCGGCTATCAGTTCGACTGGGACGACACCCACGGGCGAAACTGGATGTACTACGGCAACCGGCTGAGCTTCGGCGGGCAGTACACGCTGCCCTGGTGGGCGATCCGGCTGAAGTACGACCTCGACGCGCACTTCCGCGACTACACGTACAAGAACACGGTCCTGCCGACGAACGCGCCGGGAACGAAGTGGCGCCAGGACCAGGAGGTCACGAACATCGTCCGCGCGGAGCTCCCGCTACCCCGCAACTTCACGCTCGCCGCCGAGTATCAGGTGACGCGCGTCTTCTCGAACGTCGAGGTCTTCGCCTATATCCGCAACGTCGCCTCGATCAGCCTGATCTGGTCGTACTGATTCCCGGCTGTCCCGCGGCGCGCCCGACCTACTGACCGACCTTCACGACGCCGCCGCCCTGTACGGCGACCAGGCTGCCCGTGAGGCTCGAGAGTGGCGTGCTCGGGGTCAGCTGCACGCCGTTGATCCGGATCGTGCCCGCGCCGGCGCCCGCGATGGCGTTGGCGCCGATACGGAAGCTGTCGACCGGCCCGGAGACGGGGATGCCGTTGATGATGGCCGTCGGCACGATCGAGTTGTTGACGTTCAGCATGTTGCCGGAGCCCGAGAAGCTGACGAGCGAGCGGCCGATCGAAGCCGACGAGTTGCCGGCGACGTTGAGCAACAGTCCGTTGAGGATGCTCAGGGTGCTGCCGTCCGAGAGGTTGACGAGGTTGCCCGCGATGTTGAGCACGCTGCCGCCCGCGACGTTGACGAGGTTGCCTCTGGCGACGGTCAAGGCACTCGCCTTGAGCGTGACCAGCGACACCGCGTCGTTGGGGATGGAGACCTTGGCGCGGTTGGCGAGGTCGATGGCGTGATCACCGGTGGTGAGGACGGTGCCGCCCTTGAGGTTCAGGAGTGGGGCGGTCGCCTCGAGCAGCGCGGTGTCGATCTTGTACGCGCTGCCGCGAACGTTCACGACCGCGGCATTGTCCGTCTCGAATACGGCCGCTTGGGCGCCGGGCTGAAGCGGCCGGTCACTGCCGACCGTCAGACCGGTCTCGAGGTCGACCTCGGTCGCGCTCGCGCGGCCCACCAGATCGAAGAGATGGCCGGCGCCGCCGGTGCCGACGGACAGAGAGCCACCCGACATCGAGACGAGGGGGTCCGAGCCGTTCTGAGTGATACGAGCGCCGGTGTCGAGACGCAGGAAACTTCCCGCCGTCGTGATCGTGCTGTCGGTCATGCGCGCGAAGACGCCCTGGGTCGTGAGCGTGCTCCCGCTGAACCAGAACAGCGGATCGAGCGACGTGTTCATGATCGTCAGGTTGGGCAGGTCGAAGAAGCTGACCCTGGTGGCGAGCGTCTCGTCGACCGACCTGAACAAGGGGCCCGTCAGCGCCAGCGGGCCGGCCGGATCGTCGAGGAACGTGACGAAGTTCTCGAGGATGTCTCGGCGACACTGGGCGTTGCAGTTCGCCAGAGAAAGGTCGTTCGATAACCAGTCGACGTCCATCATCAGAATGATCCGGCCGTTGTTGCCGACGAGATCCGCTTCGCTCCAGACGCCGCCGATGATGGCGGAGCCGATGGTCGCCAGGATGTTCTGGCCGGAGATCCCGAAGAGCTCGCCTGGGGCCGCCGGGAACCACGCCGTCAGCCTGTTGGGATTGGTCGTGACTCCGCCTCGGGCGGTCGAGTTGAACGCGGCCGGGAGGAAGAAGAAGTCGTTGAGGCTCCCGACCGTGATCCCGCTTCCCCCGGCGACGACCGCGCGAAGGAGGCTCTGGACCGACCCGTTGAGGGCCGGACAGCACTGCCGCTCACCGGTGAGATAGAGGCCGCCGCCGCTGGCGAGGAATTGAGCCAGCCTGGTCTGATCGCCGGCGCTGATTGCGCTGAAGGCGCCCACGTACCAGATCGTGCCGTATGCCGATAAGTCGGCCGGCAGGTTCGGGTTATTGAGGTTGGTGATCAGCACGTTGGGCTGGAGAGCTCGGAGATCCCCCGCGAGCGCACCCCGCGACGGCACGATCGGGAAGATGTCAGCGTCGCCGAACAGCAAGATGCCGCTGGCCTTCATCGGCGGCGTTGGCGGCGTCGCTGGCGTTGATGGTAGGGTCACCGAAACCGCCTCGATGATCTTCCGCTCTTCCGGGGTCGGGCCCGACTTGTTGCTGCCGGGGAACGGCGTCGGGGGCGGTGTGACGGGCGGAGTAGTCGGCACCGGCGGCGGCGTGACGAAGGGCACCGTCGCCGATGTGAACGTCGCGACGGTCGAATTCATCACGGTTTGCTTTGCGCCGTTCTCGGCGCCACTTACTTTCGGCAGCCCGCTAGGGGTGACGCCGGCGCTGGCGTGGGTGCGCATCGCCGCGGTCATGATGCCTGCGTTCACGGTCGCGCCGGTGACGCTCGCGAAGTTGTTCGCGGCCACGTTGACGATCTGAGAGCCCACGGTCAGGGCGATCGAGCCGGTGAAGACGTAGTGGTTGGTCGTCACGCCGCCCTGCGCGTTGTCGGCGCTGGCGGAGGCGCGGATGACCTCGACCACGAAGACGGTCCCGCGCACGGCGGCGACGGCGTTCGGGCTCTTGACTTCGATCTGCTCGCCCGGCCGCATCTTGTCCTTGGCAACCGCGACGGCCACCTTGCCGGAGTCGAGGTCGATCGTGGAGCGGCCCGGAACCTCCGTGATCGTGAGGGCCGAGCGCTCGCGGACGGTGACGACGGCCTTGCCGCCCAGAAGGAGGCGGGCGAGGGAGCGGTCGCCGGTCACGACGCGATCGTTGACGAAGACGTCGTCCTTGAACTTCAGCGCGACGGGCTGCGCCGCGGTCGACCGAGCGGCGGTGACGTTGCCTTCGAGGGTAGTGATGACACCTGCCTTCGCGGACTGCGCGGCGACAGAGCCGGGCCACATCCCGGCGATCAGCGATAGCGCGACGACAATTCGGCCGACACCAGTCATAGCCGCGTCCTCCCTCACCTCAGAACGTCCGGGGTGGGCCACCAGAGACCAGAGACCGCTGAATCGATCGGTACCAATGGCGAACTTTGACCTCCGACTATGTCGTTGCCACCTACGCTTGTCAAGTAGCGATCAAATAAGGATTTCCGGAAAGCTCTGCCCAGCCGTCAACGCGCCGCGTCGTCCGCCTGAACCGTGTGGCCATGGGGGCAACCCTGGCTTAGAGTTGCGGGGATGGGTCGGCTCGGGGCTCGTTTCTTCGGCCAATCGCGGAAATACCTCGCCGGCATCGCGGCAGCCGCGGTCACGTTGGCGCTCGTCCTCTTCGGGCACACCGCCCTGCTCGACGTCGAGCTGTTCGAGTACTGGGCGCTTGAGCGTCTCTTCGACCTCCGCGGCAGACGCGCGCCGACCGCGCCCATCGTCATCGTTTCGATCGACGAAGCGACCTTCCAGGAGCTCGCCCTTCAGTGGCCATTCCCTCGCAAGCTGCATGGTCAGCTCATCGAGCGCATCAGCATCGGCCAGCCGCTCGCCATCGGCATCGACCTCATCTTCGACACGCCGTCGCGGTTTGGTCCGAGCGACGACGAGGCGCTGGGGGCAGCGGTCGCGCGAGCGGGCAACGTCGTGCTCGCCCTGGCGCCCGATCTCGACGAGGATCAGCCCCTCTACACGAGCGAGAAGGGCACGATCGGCGTCAGGCGGGAGATGGCCAACATGCCGCTGCCGGTGATTCGCCGGGGTGCCGCCGCCGTCGGCTCGGTCAACGTGCTTCTCGATCGCGACAGCCATCTGCGGCGGGCCTTGATGCGGGTGCCCGGCGCCGGCGAGTGGTGGCCCGGTTTCGACACCCAGGTGCATCGGCTGGTGAGCGAGGCGGGGTACCCGGCGAAGCCGCTGCCTGCCGCGAACGAGGTGCTGATCAACTTCCGGGGCGGGCCGAACACATTTCCGTGGGTCCCGTACTACCGGGTGGTGAACGGCGAGATTCCGCCGGAATGGTTTCGCGGGAAGATCGTTCTCATCGGCCCCACGAGCGAGAAACAGAAGGACGTCTTCGCCACGCCCTTCGCGCCCGGCGATATGCCGGGTGTCGAGATCCACGCCAACACGCTCGAAACCCTCATCAAGGGCGACGCAATCCGCGAAGTCCCGAAGCTCGCATCCATCGTGCTCGCGGCCGTTGCCGCGCTGATCGGGTCGGTATTGGTCGTGCGCCTGCGCGCGTTCCGGGCGCTGGCGATCGCAATCCTGTTGGTGCTGGTTGGAGGCTTGCTGACGTTCGCGGGCTTCGCACTCGCAAATCTGTGGCTGCGCGGCGTGGCGGTCACCTTCGGACTGGTGCTGGGCTACGGCGCGACGGTCGTCGAGAACTTCGTGCGTGAGCAGCGCGAGAAGCAGCGGCTGTCGCGGTTCTTCTCGCCCGACGTCCTGCGCGCGGTGGTCCGCGATCGCGACGGGCGGAGCCTCCGTCCGCGCCGTCGCCTCGTCACCGTGCTCTTCTCCGACATTCGCGGGTTCACCACGATCTCGGAGCGCCTGCAACCGGAGCAGGTCGACGAGATGCTTCGCGAGTACCTGACCGTGATGACGGAAGTCGTCTTCCGCCATGGGGGCACCGTCGACAAGTACATCGGCGACGGGATCATGGCGCTCTACAACGCGCCGTACGAGGACCCCGAGCACGCGCTGAACGCGATCCGCACCGCGCTCGAGTTCCAGGAGCGGGCGATCCCGTTCTCCGCGCGCTGGGAGGCCAAGCTCGGCGGCTCGATTCGTTGCGGCGTGGGCATCAACTCCGGCGACGCCGTCGTGGGCAGTCTCGGGTCGCGGCAGCGGAACGAGTACACGGCGATCGGCGACACCGTCAACCTGGCCGCTCGACTCGAGTCCGTCACGAAGGACCACGGCGTCCCGATCATCATCAGCGAGTACACTTACGAGTACGTGAAGGGGCGGGTTCCGACCCACGAGATCGACACGGTGACGGTGAAGGGAAAGTCCCAGCCCGTGAAGATCTACGGCGTCATGCCCTCCAGCATGCGCCGGCATCCGCGCGCGGCGCTGGACGCGGTCGCGCAGCTGACCAGCGCCGGCGACGGGCGCGTCTTCCGCGCGCGCACCGTGGACATCAGCGAAGGAGGACTTGGGCTGGTCGGCGTCCCGGCCGAGTGGGCGGTCGGCCGCACGATCGCGATCCGCCTCGACGGCGGTGAGGTGGGGCGCCGGATCGTCGCCGAGGGCACGATCGTCTCGCGACGCGGCGAGAAGGCCGGCGTGCAGTTCACGTCGCTGGACGAGGGCTCGGCGCCCGCCGTCGCCGACTACGTGGCGCGCGGCCGCGATCGGGACGCGATCGACGAGGCACAGACGGGCGCGAGCCGCCGGTAGCGCTTTCGAGGAGGTCTGCGATGAGCAACGGGATCTTCAGCGTGCCCGTTCCCCGCAACGAGCCCGTTCTCGCCTACACCCCCGGCAGTCCGGAGCGAAAGACGCTCCGCGCCCAGCTCGATCGGATGGCCGGCGAGGTCATCGAGATCACACCGCGCATCGGCGGGCGCCGGGTCGCGACCGGGCGGACCGCGGAAGCGGTCATGCCGCACGACCACCGTCACGTCCTCGCCGTCTGGCACAAGTCCGGCGCCTCCGAGGTTCAGCGCGCGATCGACGCGGCGGGCGCCGCGCACCGGGAGTGGTCCCGTCTGCCGTGGCAGGAGCGCGCGGCGGTCTTTCTGAGGGCGGCCGATCTCCTGGCCGGACCCTACCGGATGACCCTGAACGCCGCGACGATGCTCGGCCAGTCCAAGACGGCGCACCAGGCCGAGATCGACGCGGCGTGCGAGCTGATCGATTTCTGGCGCTTCAACGTCGCCTGGGCCGAGGAGATCTATCGCCAGCAGCCGCTGTCGTCGCCGGGCGCCTGGAACCGGCTCGAGCACCGGGCGCTCGAGGGATTCGTCTTCGCCGTCACGCCGTTCAACTTCACGTCGATCGGCGGCAATCTGCCGACGGCGCCCGCGATCCTGGGTAACACGGTCGTGTGGAAGCCGGCCTCGTCCGCCCTCTACTCCGCTCACTTCATCATGGAGGTCCTCGAGGCCGCGGGGCTTCCGCCCGGCGTCATCAACATGGTCCCGGGCGCGGGCGCCGAAGTCGGTGATCCCGTGCTTGCCTCGCCCGCGCTGGCCGGGATTCACTTCACCGGATCGACGGCGACGTTCCAGGGCATGTGGGAGACCGTCGGACGGAACATCCGGCGTTACCGGTCCTATCCGCGCATCGTCGGGGAGACCGGCGGTAAGGATTTCGTCTTCGCGCATGCCTCGGCCGAGGTGCCGTCGCTCGTGACGGCGCTGACGCGCGGCGCCTTCGAATACCAGGGCCAGAAGTGCTCGGCGGCCTCTCGGGCCTTCGTGCCGGCCTCGCTCTGGCCCGAGGTTCGTGAGCGTCTGCTCGGGCAGGTCACCGAGATCCGAGTGGGCGATCCCACCGACTTCACCAACTTCATGGGCGCGGTGATCGACGCCAACGCCTTCTCGACGATCAAGGGCTACGTCGACTTCGCGCGGCAATCTCCGGACGCCGAGATCCTCGCCGGCGGCGGCTGCGACGACGGCAAGGGCTACTTCGTGGAGCCCACCGTGGTGCTCGCCAAGCGACCCGGTCTCAAGCTCATGCGCGAGGAGATCTTCGGCCCCGTGCTCACCGTGTGGGTCTACGAGGACCGCGATCTCGACACCGCGCTCGAGATCTGCGACAGCGGCTCGCCCTACGCGCTCACCGGCGCGGTGTTCGCGCGCGACCGCGCGGCGATCCTCCGCATCGCGGAGGCCTTGACCTACACCGCGGGCAATTTTTACGTGAACGACAAGCCGACGGGCGCGGTCGTGGGCCAGCAGCCCTTCGGCGGCGCCCGCGCGTCGGGCACGAACGACAAGGCGGGGAGCGTGCTGAATCTCCTGCGCTGGGTGAGCCCGCGCGCGATCAAGGAGACGTTCGTGCCGCCGACCGACTTTCGCTATCCCTTCATGGCGCGCGGCGACTGACCCGGCGGACGCGTCTCTGGAACCGTTGACGGCCTCCTGGCTGTTTATCCTTTTGGGGGAGGGGCCCATGGGGAATGCGACATCCGCGGTGTTTGGCCTCTTGCTGCTCGTGAGTGTCATGACAGGTTGCGCAGGCCAAATGGCGAACGCTCCCGTGGCGTCGGCGCGACAGGAGTGCGAGCGGTCCGGCGGGACCTGGCGCGCCAACTCCTGCGAGCGCGCCAGCGGCGGCGGTGGCTACTAGCGGGTTGCGACGGCTCAAACGCCGGTCGAGCCGAAGCCGCCGGCGCCGCGCTCGCTCGCCGGGAGCTCGCCGACCTCGATCGGCGCCGCGCGCTCGAACCGCTGGATGACGAGCTGGGCGATGCGGTCGCCTCGCCGCACGGTGACCGGCGCGTCGCCGTGGTTGACCAGCAGCACCTTGAGCTCGCCCCGATAGCCGGCGTCGACCAGACCCGGTGAGTTGAGTACCGTCACGCCCTGACTCAACGCGAGCCCCGAGCGAGGGAGCACGAGCCCCGCGAATCCTGGGGGGATCGCGACCGCCAGGCCCGTGCCGACGAGCCCGCGGGCGCCCGGCTCGAGCGTCGCCTCGTGAGCGGCGCGGAGATCGAGGCCCGCGTCGCCCTCGCGCGCGTACGAGGGCAGCTCGATCGAGGGGTCGAGTCGCTTCAGCGGAAGCTCGATCACGGAATCAGCACGACCTTGCCATAGCTCTCGCGCGCGGCGATGGCGGCGAGCGCCCGCGCCGCGCGCTCCAGTGGGAAGGACCTCCAGATGACGGGCGTGAGCTGCCGCGCCTCGGCGAGCTTGAGCAGCTCGACCATCCAGCGCCGCACGCGCGTCGCGTCCCGTTGCCGGTAGAGCCCCCAGTGCACGCCGACCACGCTGACGTTCTTCAAGAGCACGCGATTGCCGGCGACCTCGGCGATGCGCCCGCCCGCGAACCCCACCACGAGCAACCGGCCCTCGAAGGCGATGCATCGGGTCGAGCCGTCGAACACGTCGCCGCCGACCGGATCGAAGATCACGTTGGCGCCCTCGCCGTGGGTCTCGCGGCTCACCCGCTCGACCCACGCCTCGGTCCGGTAGTCGATGCAGACGTCGGCGCCGTTGGCGCGCGCGACCTCGAGCTTCGCGGCCGAGCCCGCCGTCGCGATGACTCGTGCCCCCAGGGCCCGGCCGAGCTGCACCGCCGCGAGCCCGGTTCCGCCGGCGGCGGCGTGAACAAGCAAGGTCTCGCCGCGCCGGAGCCCGGCGCGATGAACGAGGCCGCACCAGGCGGTCTGATACGCGAGACCGAAGACCGCGCCCTCCTCGAAGGTCATGAAGTCGGGCAGCGCGTAGACGTGACGCTGATCCACCACGACCACTTCCGCGTAGGCGCCCCACGCCATCGTCGCGAACACCCGCTCGCCCAGCCCGACCTCGGTGACGCCGGCGCCGATGCCGCGCACGATCCCGGCGACCTCACAGCCCGGGCTGAACGGCGGCTCCGGCCGATACTGATACTTGCCCTGGACGATCAGGATGTCGGGGAAGTTGCAACCGATCGCGCGGACCTCGATGACGACCTCGCCCGCGTTCGGCCGTGGCGTCGGCGCGTCCGCGTACTCGAGCGTCGACGGATCGCCCCACGCGCGCGCCAGCATGACTTTCATCGCATCCTCGCGGTCGCGGGCGCGGAGATCCGAGCCCGAGCCGGCCGAATCGTAGCACGAGCGCGGTAAGATGAGCGCCGTGTCCGAGCCTCGCCAGGCGCTCGCCGGCGTCACCGTCCTCGATCTCGCGACGTATCTGGCCGCGCCGGTCTGCGCCACCTTGCTCGGCGAGTTCGGAGCCGACGTGATCAAGGTGGAGCAGCCGCGCGTGGGCGACGACCTGCGTCGGCTGGGCCGGCCGGTCACGCCGTCCGCCGGCGGCTCCTTCTGGTGGTTCGTCGAATCGCGCAACAAGAAGTCGATCACGTGCAACCTACGAGATCCCGAGGGCCAGGCGCTGATCCGCCGGCTGGTGGCGAGCGCGCACGTGGTCACCGAGAATTTCCGTCCCGGCACCCTCGAGCGGTGGAATCTCGGCTGGAGCGAGCTCGCGCGGCTCCGGCCCTCGCTCGTCATGGTGCGCATCTCGGCGTTCGGGCAGACCGGGCCCAACCGCGAGCGTCCCGGCTTCGGGCGAATCGCGGCGGCGGTCGGCGGGCTCGCGTACCTCGCCGGCTATCCCGACCGCGCGCCGGTGTCACCGGGCACGCCGACGGTGCCGGACTACCTGGCGGGAGTGTTCGGCGCCGTCGGCGCCCTCGTGGCGCTGCGTCACGCCGAGCGTACCGGCGAGGGGCAGATCGTCGATCTGGCGCTGTACGAGCCGGTGCTCCGCGTGCTCGACGACGCGATCGCCGTGTACGGCGGCACCGGGCAAGTGCGCGAGCGGATCGGCTCGGGGACGGAGAGCGCGGTGCCGCACAACCACTACCAGACCCGCGACGGACGCTGGATCGCGATTGCCTGCACCAACGATCGGATGTTCGCGCGGCTACTCCAGGCAATGCAGCGCCCCGACCTCGCCGGCGACTCGCGGATGACAACGACGCCGGCTCGGCTCGAGAACCGCGCGCTCGTCGACGGGATCGTCGCCGGGTGGGTCGGCGAGCGCGACGCGGCGGAGGCGCTCGCGGCGCTCGAAGCGGCGGAGGTACCGTCCTCGCTGGTCGCGAGCGTGCGCGACCTCTTCGAAGACGCGCACGTGCGCGCGCGCGAGAACATCGTCTCCGCGGTGCTGCCGCTGCTCGGTCGGATCTCGATGCCGGGGGTCGTGCCGCGGCTCACCGCCACGCCGGGACGCATCGCGAGCGTCGGGCCGTCCAGGCCCGGCGAGCACAACGAAGAGATCTACTGCGGCAGGCTGGGCCTCTCGAGCGCCGAGCTGACCTCTCTCCACGAGCGCGGCGTCATCTGACGCCGCCGACGTGCGCGCGCTCCTGGTCGGTGGCGACGACCAGGTTCGAAAGGTTCTTGAGCAGCTCGAGCGCGAGCTGCGGGCGGTTCCGGACCAGCCACTCCAGCCGCTCTTCCTTGATGACGAGGAGCTCGACGTCTTCCGCCGCGACGGCGGTCGCTGACCGTCGCGCGAAGGGAAGATACTGACAGGGGCGGGTACGACTCCTATGTTTTTGCAGAAGATCACCGGCATCCGTTGTGGAAACGTATTGGAAAGGAGCATTTGAAGATGTTCAACGGCGGATTTGGCGGTGAAGTAGTGTCTCAGCACGATGTTATCTGCGATCAAAAGAGCGAAGTCCTCGCGCGCTGCGGACTGAAACTCGGAGTCATTGCTGTCTCCGAAGTCTCGTATGGTAAAGGCACAGTCATCATCTCGCGACTTCAACTACGCAGCAGGCTTGGGAAAGCGAGTCAGCCCGATTCATTCGACGCTCGGCAACCAGCTTCCGCGAGTCGGTCCGATTCTTTGTACGCCCGACGTCCCGGTCAGATGCGTGAACCCGATCACCTTCGTGTTCGGCGTGATCGCTTTCGTGAACGCGTCGACGTAGTAGTCGGCACCAGGATGCGGATTCGGCGTCGCGATTTCCTTGACCGTGAATCCGTACCGTTTTGCCT
>Ga0137418_10002312_pt1 | contig 17479 bp, 15 predicted proteins | sample CZODoug3_1_2_16f_FD_122242 | JGI IMG/M metagenome (GOLD analysis project Ga0137418, IMG submission 122242) | Vadose zone soil fungal communities from Angelo Coast Range Reserve, California, USA - CZODoug3_1_2_16fungal (Hybrid Assembly) | ecosystem: Environmental > Terrestrial > Soil > Vadose... | reverse complement strand
TCTCGAAACGGGACGCCGAAATCGCTCGCTTCTTCGACGAAGTGGAGGCCGGTGTGTGCTACGTCAATAAACGCACGGGTGCCACCACCGGCGCGTGGCCGGGTGCGCAGCCGTTTACGGGATGGAAAGGGTCGGGCTCGAGCGGCAAGGGTGGGTGCGGCCCGTACTACGTCGCGCAATTCATGCGGGAGCAGAGCCGCACGGTGATCGAAACATGACGGCCACCCGCGACTATCCGCGCATCGTCGTGCCGCCGCCGGGTCCGAAGGCCCGTGCAATCGTCGAGCGGCAGGACCGCTGGGCGTCGACGTCGTATCCGAAGGAGTATCCCCTCGCCGTCGCCCGCGGTGCTGGGCCCATGGTCGAGGATGTTGATGGAAACCGCTTCCTTGATTTCATGGCGGGCATCGCGGTGGCCTCCACCGGCTACGGACACCCCAAGGTCGTGAAAGCCGTGCAGGAAGCGGCGGGAAAGTTCCTGCACATCTGCGGCAGCGACTTCTACTACGACAGCTTCGCCGCGCTGTGCGAGCGGCTCGCGAAACTCGCGCCGGGTCCGAGCAAGAAGCGCGTGTTCCTCTCGAATTCGGGCACCGAAGCCGTCGAAGGGGCGATCAAGCTGGCGCGGCATTCGACGGGGCGCCCGGCCATCATCGGATTCCTGGGCGCGTTTCACGGACGGAGCTACGGCGGCCTGAGCCTCACCGCGAGCAAGGCGGTGCAACGCTCGGGGTTCGCGCCGTTCCTCCCCGAGATTCATCACGTCCCCTACGGCTACCGCTATCGCTGCGAGTATTGTCGCGGCGAGTCGGCGTGCACGATGCGGTGCACCTCGTGGATCGAGCACGAGCTGTTCGTCAAGAAGGTGCCGCCCGACAGCGTCGCCGCGATTTTCGTCGAGCCGATCCAGGGGGAGGGCGGCTACGTGGTCCCGCCGCCCGGGTACCTCAAGGCGCTGCGCGAGATCTGCGATCGCTACGGCATTCTGCTCGTGTGCGACGAAGTGCAATGCGGCGTGGGACGCAGCGGCAAGATGTGGGCGTGCGAATACGAGGGGATCGAGCCCGACATCCTGCTGTCGGCCAAAGGGCTCGGCAGCGGCATGCCGATCGGCGCGATCATTGCGAAGGAATCGATCATGAAGTGGACGCCCGGGGCGCACGGGACGACTTTCGGCGGCAACCCCGTGTGCTGCGCCGCGGCGCTCGCCACGCTCGACATCGTCGAGCAGGAGCTACTCCCTAACGTTAACAAGATGGGCGAGCGCCTGATGAGCGGCGCGCGCCGCCTCCAGGAGAAATACGCCACCATCGGCGACGTCCGCGGGCGCGGCCTCATGGTCGGCGTCGAATTCGTGAAGGACCGCGCGACGCGCGAGCCTGCTCCCGACATTCCGCACGACCTGGTGGGCCGCGCCTTCCAGAAAGGTCTCCTGCTGCTCGGCTGCGGGAAGAGCTCGCTCAGGCTCGCGCCGCCGCTCGTCGTGGACGAATACGACGTAGACACCGCCCTCCGGATCATCGACGAGTGCCTGCGCGAGATGTCGGACTAGCATCAAGGGTCATGTCATTGCAGGACGCCGTCGCGCGCTTCGTGCGCGACGGCGACGTCGTCGTCATCGAAGGCTTCACCCACCTCATCTCGTTCGCCGCCGGTCACGAGATCATCCGCCAGCGGCGGCGCGATCTGACGTTGTGCCGTCTCACGCCCGACCTGATCTACGATCAGATGATCGCCGCCGGCTGCGCCTCGAAACTCGTGTTTTCGTGGGCTGGCAATCCCGGGGTCGGCTCGCTGCACGCGTTCCGGCGCGCGGTCGAAGGCCGGGAGCTCGCGATCGAGGAATACTCGCACTTCGGGATGGTGGCGCGATTCTCGGCCGGCGCGGCGCGGCTGCCGTTCTGGACGCTGCGCGATTATGAGGGGACGGACCTGCCGCGGGTCAATCCGCGCATCAAGTCGGTGACGTGTCCGTACACCGGCGAAGCGCTAGCGACGGTGCCGGCGCTCAACCCCGACGTGACGATTGTGCACGCCCAACGGGCCGACGCGCGGGGAAACACACAGATCTGGGGACTGCTTGGCGTCCAGAAGGAGGCGGCCTTTGCCTCCGGCCGCGTGATCGTCGTCGTCGAGGAGCTGGTCGATGAGAGCGTGATTCGCGCGGACCCCAATCGTACGCTGATCCCCGCGGCCATCGTCGATGCGGTCGTCCTGGAGCCGTGGGGCGCCCATCCCTCGTACGCCCAGGGTTACTACGACCGCGACAATGATTTCTATGTCGCATGGGAAGCGATCTCGAAGGACCCGGCCGCCTTGACGCGCTACCTCGACACGTTCGTGTACGGCGTGCGCGATCGCGCGGAATACATGGGAAAGCACGCGGGGTTGGCCGAGCGTCTCAAGGCGAAGGACCAGCGCTGCGCCGGGGTGAACTACGGGTACTGACGCGTATACGCCCGATGAAATGATGGCCGTCGTCGCGGCGCGTGAGCTCGCGGACGGGGAGGTCGTGTTTGTGGGGATTGGGCTGCCGAACCTCGCCTGCAATCTGGCGCGCCGGACGCACGCGCCCAATTTGGTGATGATCTACGAATCGGGCGCGGTGGGCGCGACGCCGTCCCGGCTGCCCGTCTCGATCGGCGATCCCGCCCTTGTGACCGGGTCGCTCATGGTGTGCGGGATGGCGGACGTGTTTCAGCTGTTTCTCCAAAACGGCAGAATCGAGGTCGGATTTCTCGGCGGCGCGCAGGTAGACCGCCATGGCAACATCAACACCACGGTCATCGGCCCCTACGAGCGTCCCCACGTCCGCCTGCCCGGGTCAGGCGGTGCCGCCGAGATCGCGATTCACGCGCAGCGCATCCTGATCGTGTCGAAGCTCTCGCCGCGTGCCTTTCCCGAGCGTGTGGATTTTGTGACGAGTCCCGGGCAGCGCGTGCAGCGCGTGATTACGGACAAGGGCGTGCTCGAACCGGATGGAGTGGGGGGGGAGCTCGTGTTGACCGGCCTTTATCCCGGCGTCGCAGCCGCCGACGTCAAAGCCGGCGTCGGATGGACGCTGCGCTCCCGGCCCAGTCTCGCGCGACTCGATCCGCCGACGCGGGTGGAGCTGCAGCTGCTGCGTGAGGTGCTCGACCCCAAGCGGCTGTATCTCAAGTCATGACGCTCGCCCTCGCTCTCCTCGTGTTGCAGACGAGTAGCGACTCCCTGGCGACCCGCGTACGCCAGCTCGCCGACACCTACTTGGTGGCGTACTTCGATCGACATCCCGACGAGGCGACATTGGACGGCGTCGCGAACGCGCGCCACGACCGGCTGCCGGACAACTCGCCCGGCGCGATGGCGCGCTGGTGGCGACACGAGGAGGCCTGGCTCGCGGAGCTGCAACACATCGATCCCGCGCCGCTGGCGGGCCGGCCCGAGGAGATCGCGTACGGGATCATGCGCGACGCGCTCGAGGGCTCGATCGCCACGCGCGTCTGCCGCTACGAGCTCTGGAGCGTGAGCCACAGTGGGGATGGCTGGCTCCCCACCATCACGGCGCTGGCGACGCTCCAGGCAGTCGGCACGGAGGTCGCGCGCCGGCAGGCGGTCGCGCGTTGGCGCGCCGTTCCGGCGTACATCGCCACCGAGACCGCCAACCATCGCGCAGGACTGCGGCTCGGTTACACCGCGCCGCGGAGGAACGTCGAGGTGGCGCTCGGTCAGCTCGACACGCTGCTGGTGACGCCGCTCGAGCGCTCGCTGCTGTTCGATCCCGCGCGCCGCGACTCGACGCCGGCGTTCCGGGCCGAGTTGGCCCGCGTGATCGAGCGCGAGATCGTCCCCGCGATCCGCCGCTATCGCGCGTTCCTCGCGGGGGAGTACCTGGCGCGCGCGCGCCGCGCGATCGGTGTATCGGCCAATCCGCACGGCGCGGCGTGTTACGGCGCGGCGATCCGGGCGACGACCGGGCTCGCCCTGTCCCCGGACTCTGTACATCGCCTGGGTATCGCGACCGTTGAGGCACTCGAAGGCGAGATGCGCGCGATCGCGGTGCGGTCGTTCGGGACGGCGAACGTGTCGCAGCTGCTCGACCGGTTGCGCACGGACACGGCGTACACGTTCCACACGCGTGACGAGATGCTGGCGCAGGCACGGAGCGCGGTGGAGCGCGCGCGGGCCGCGAGCGGGCGCTGGTTCGGCCGGCTGCCGCGCGCGGCCATCGTCGTGGAGCCGTATCCGGCGTTCAGCGAGCGCCAAAGCGTCGGGGAGTGGAATCCGCCGGCGGAGGACGGCAGCCGCCCAGGGATGTACTATCTCTCCACCTATGACCCGGTCCACAAGGCGCGCGCCGACCTCGAGGCGCTCACCTTCCACGAAACCATCCCCGGGCACCATCAGCAGGGCGCCATCGCCCTGGAACGGGGAGATACGATTCCGGCGATCGCCCGCTACTTCTGGTCACCGGGCTTCGGCGAAGGCTGGGCCGAATACGCCGAGCAGCTTGCGGACGAGATGGGCCTGTACTCGTCCGACACGGCGCGATTCGGGGCCGTCGCCGACATCACGCTTTCGGCCGCGCTCCTCGTCGTGGATACCGGAATCAACGCCTTCGGTTGGACACGCGAGCAGGCCATCGATTACATCCGGGAGCACACGCGCGTGCCCCGCCTGCGCGCCGAAGTCGGCGTGGACCGCTACCCGGTTCGGCCGGCGCAGGGGTTGTCGTATGGGCTGGGCCGGCTCGAGATCCGGCGGCTGCGCGCACTCGCGGAGCGGACGCTCGGGCCCAGCTTCGACATCAAGGCGTTTCACGACCGCGTGCTCGCGAATGGCGCGGTGCCCCTGCCGGTGCTGCGCGCCCAGATCGAGCGATGGCTCAGCGCGTCGCGCTAGCGCTCGCCCTCCTGCCTGCGTGCCTCAACGCGCAGCGCGCAGCCGTCCTCAAACAGGTGGACCTGCCCCACGCCTACTACTGGCGCGAGATGTACGTGCCCCAGGTGACGAGCGGGCCTAGCTCGGCCAGCTGGTCGCCCGACGGGACCGAGCTCATCTACTCGATGCAGGGATCGCTGTGGCGTCAGCGAATCGGGTCGGGCGTCGCCGCGCAGCTGACATCGGGCTCCGGATACGACTATCAGCCCGATTGGTCACCCGATGGGCGGTCCGTCGTGTTCGCGCGCTACGCGCGCGACGCGATCGAGTTGGAGCTGCTCGACATCGCGTCTGGGACGGTCACGGCCCTCACCGCGAACGGCGCCGTGAACGTCGAGCCGCGCTGGTCGCCCGACGGTACGCGCATCGCGTTCGTCTCGTCGGTCTACAACCGGCGGTGGCATGTCTTCGTCCTGACCCCCGTAGGGGGGAAGGATCCGCTCCGCCTCACTGACGACAACGATAGCAAGCTGCCGCGCTACTACTACAGCAAATGGGATCACTACATCTCGCCCACGTGGTCGCCCGACGGCAAAGAGATCATCCTCGTCTCGAATCGTGGGCACATCCACGGCACGGGCGGCTTCTGGCGCATGGCCGCTGCGCCGGGCGCGGCGCCGCGCGAGCTGCGCTATGAAGAGACGACGTGGAAGGCGCGCCCCGATTGGTCGCCCGATGGCACGCGCGTCGTGTACAGCTCGTACCTCGGCCGTCAGTGGCATCAGTTGTGGCTGATGACGAGCGAGGGCGGTGATCCCTTCCCGCTCACGTATGGCGATTTCGATGCGACGGCACCCCGCTGGTCGCGCGACGGGAGCCGCATCGCCTACGTGTCGAACGAGAGCGGCAACACGTCGCTCTGGGTCATCGACGCGGTCGGGGCTCGCAAGCAGCCGCTCGCGATCACGGAGCGCCGCTACCGCGAGCCGGTCGGTCGGCTGCGCGTCGTCACCGTCGATCGGGCGGGGCGTGCGCTCTCAGCGCGGATCTCGGTGGCTCGCGCCGACGGCCGCGCCTATGCGCCCGATGATGCGTGGCGGCACGCCGACGAAGCGTTCGATCGCTCCGAGCGAGGCTCCGAGTACGGGTACTTCCACTCGGGCGGCAGCGCAGCGCTCACGCTGCCGGTCGGCAAGGTCCAGGTGGAGGTGTGGCGGGGCCCGGAGTACCACATGTCTCGCGCCGAGGTGGTGATTCCAGCGAACGGCAACGTCGTGCACCGCGTCGTGCTGGAGCGGCTCGTCGATCTGCCGGCGCGGGGCTGGTGGAGCGGCGATCTGCACGTGCACATGAACTACGGAGGGGCCTACCGCAACACGCCGCGCCATCTCGCTTTTCAGGCCCGCGCCGAGGATCTGCACGTGGTGGAGAACCTGATCGTGAACAAGGAGCAGCGCATCCCGGATATCGCCTACTTCCGCACGGATCCCGATCCGGCGTCGGGCCCGGGGTTCGTCCTCGCGCACGCGCAGGAGTTTCATACCAGCGTGTGGGGACACATGGGGCTGCTCGCCCTGAACTCGCATTACATCCTGCCGGAGTACGCCGGCTACCCCAACACCGCTGCGGCGAGTCTCTATCCGCACAACGCCGCGATCGCGGACCTGGCGCATGCGCAGGGCGGGCTCGTCGGCTACGTCCATCCCTTCGACTCGAAGCCCAACCCAGCGGACACGACCGAACCGCTCAGCTCTGAGCTCCCGGTGGACGTGGCGCTCGGCAAGGTGGACTACCTCGAGGTCATGGGGTACTCGGATCACCTCATCACGTCGGAAATCTGGTATCGCCTGCTCAACTGCGGCTTCCGGCTGCCGGCGGGGGCCGGTACCGACGCGTTTCCGAACTTCGCCAGCTTGCGCGGTCCGCCCGGCCTGGTGCGGGTGTTCGTGCGGTCGGGCGCGGTGCTCGATCACCGTCGCTGGCTGGAGGGGCTCAAGGCGGGACGCACGTTCGTGACCAACGCGCCGCTGCTCGAGTTCTCTCTGGCCCGCCGTGCGGTCGGCGACGAAATCCGGCTGTCACCGGGCACGCACCGATTGACGGCGCGCGTGGAGTTGCGCTCGAACGTCCCGGTCGATCATCTGGAAATCGTGGGCAACGGCAAGGTGGTGGCGACGGTCCCCCTGCGCGGCGACGGCACGCGGGCACGCGACAGCGTCTCGATTGCGGTGACCGCGAGCGGCTGGTACGTACTGCGGGCGTACGCCGACCGTGCGGAGCTCCCGGTGCTCGATCTGTATCCCTTCGCTTCCACGAGCCCCATCTATGTCCGGGTCGGCGACGCGCCGGTGCGCTCGCCTGAGGATGCCGCATTCTTCGTGCGCTGGATTGATCGGCTCGACGCCGTGGCGCGGGCGAGTCCTGCGGCCGTGCTGCACACGCTCGCCGAGGCTAGGGCAGTGTTTGAGGCGCGGGCGCGGCCGTAGCCCGCGTCGTCGTCGCGATCAGGCGCTGCCCCCTGGTTCCCACCCGCTCGGCCGCGTCGTCTCGCTCCTTCTCCTTCTTATAGACGGCCGCCACCGCGCTCCCCGACCCGCACAGCCGCACCCACACCGGGCCCGTTCCCGCGAGCCGCTCGTACAGCGCCCGCAGCTCCGGATGCTTGGCGAACACCGGCGACTCGAAATCGTTGCCCCCCAACCGGCCGATGCTGCCCCACGTCGCCAGCGCCTCGACGTCGAGCACCACGGGACCGCGCGAGACCGGCGTCGGATTGGCCTCGTCCCACCAGCGGTAGGCGTCCGGTGTGGCGACCGCGATCGACGGCACGGCGACGAGCGCTGGCGCGGCGGGGGGGGCCGGGGCTCGGAACAGCCGCTCGCCCCGCCCCCACGCGAGCGCCAGCGGTGCGCCGCTCGCGCAGAACGCGACGTCGGCGCCGAGCCGCGTGGCGAGATGCAGCAGCTCGTGGCGCGGGACCGCGTTCCCGGCGAGGGCGTTCACCGCGTGCAAGGTGGCCGCCGCGTCGCTCGAGCCGCCGCCCAGCCCGGCGCGCACGGGAATCCGTTTGGTGAGTCGGAGAGCCACGCCGAACCGATTGCCGGTCGCCTCGAGCACCGCGCGCGCCGCGCGCACCGCCAGATTGTCGTCGGCCGGGCCGAGGTCTGGTCCGTCCACCTCCAGCGACACTCCCGATTCGACCCGTCGCACCTCCAGCTCATCCGCCAGCTCCAGGAGCGCGAACGCCGTTTCGATCTGGTGGTAGCCGGAGGTTTCGCGCGCGAGGATCCGGAGGACGAGGTTGAGCTTCGCGTGGGCGGCGACGCGTACGCCGGCCGGAGGGGGGGGGGTCACGCGCCGGTTCCGTTCCCTTGGCGCAGCTCGCCGAGTCGCAGGTGCAGGCGCGACAGCGACCACAGCCCGAGGAGCGTGATCGGGATGAACGTCGTCAGATGGTAGGTGAGTGCGTAGCTGAGCGCGCGGCTCGCGTCCACACCATATACCCCCAGCGTCAGCTTCGTCGCGGCTTCGAACACCCCGACGTAGCCCGGGGTGGATGGCACCGCGACGCCGAACCCGATGATCCCCTGCAGCAGCAGTGCGGCTTCGAGGGGCACGTCGAGGCCGAAGGCACGGAAGCACGCCGCGAACGCCGCGGCGTTCACGAGCCACAGCACGAGCGACCACGCGACGACGCCCGCAAACCGCGCGGGACTCTTTAGGACCGCGAGGCCGGCGACGATGCCGTCCGCCCAGTGCGTCAGGCGGTCCGCTGCCCGCGGCGGGAGGAGGCGGTGCGTTACACGGTGCAGCAACGCGAGCCAGGGCGTGGGGCGATGCACGACGACGAGCGCGAGCAGCAGCGCAACGCCGAGCAACAATGCGGCCCCGGTGGCGAGTGCCGAGAGCGACCGCCCGTTCATCGTGGTGTGAGTGGGAAACGAGGGCGCCGCAATCGCCACCGCCATCAGCGCCAGCATCATCAAGCCGTCGAACACACGCTCGACGCCCACGGACCCCAGGGCGGTCATGAAACGCACCGGCAGCTGGCGGTTGGCGACGTATGGGCGCGCAATCTCGCCCGCCCGCGCCGGGAGCAGATTGTTCGCCATGAACCCGATCGCCGTGGCGTGCCACAGCGGCTGCCACGCGAAGCGGCGGCCGTCCACATCCCGCAGAATCAGCCGCCAGCGAATCGTGCGCAGGGGGAACGTCAGCGTCGCGAGTATGACGGCGACGGCGAGGAGGAGGGGGTCGGCGCTGCGGGCGTGTGCCAGGACTTCGCTCGGCTTGACGTCGTGTAGCACCCACGCCAATAGGGCGAGGGCAACCGCGAGCCCGATCAGCCCGACCCAGCGGGACGACCGGTTGTTACGCGGGCTCGATGGCGAGGACAACGAGGTCGCAAACTTCGTCGATGATCGCGCGCAGATCGTCGCCACTCACGCGCTTCGCCGCCTCACGCAGCTCCTGGGCGCGCTGGCGCGCGCGTGCGCCGCGATAGAGCAGCGTGGCGATATCGACCACCTGTTCACCCCGGGGCGTCCTAGAGGACTCGGTCGCCGCCCCGGGTCGACCGGTGTCGGCCGACGGCCCCTTCAGCAGCTCGTCCAGCGACGCAGCGCCGAACCCCGGAGCGGCGAGGCGCTGATAAGCGGCCCACGAGCCCACGAGATCGGCCGATTCAGGGACAGGAGCGTCCGGGGCGGGGACCGAGGGCGGGGCCACAATGCGCGGCGCTGACGGGCGCGCGGCCGGCGCCGGTGCGAGCGTTTCGATCGGGACGATCGGCGTCGAGGGCGCGCCGCCGCTCAACAACGCGCGGACCGCCGCGGTGACGGCCGCCAACTCCGCCCCCAAGGCCGCTTCGTCCCCCGCCCCCGAGCGCGACAGGATCTCGCCCGCACGGCGCAGCTCCGCGGCGAAGACGGCGGCCTGGTTCACCGCGATGCCGCGCGACACCGCATCGCGCGCCACCTGCGCGAACTCTGCGACCCGCTCGGCCACCGGCCCGCCGCCCGCTGCCCCCAGGGCGCGGAACGTCCCCGCCAATGTGTGTGCCCGCAGGTCACGCTGTGTGGGACTGGGCGCCCGTTCGAGCGAGTCCGCCGCCTGCCGCAGATGCTCGCCGTGACTCACGAGCTCCAGTCGGCCGAGGGTGGCGGGCCGCGCCGGCGCCGTACCGCGCTGCACGATATGGGGTCCCGCGTCACCGTGGAACAGCGTATCGATTGGAACGACGTCGGGCTCGCTCTCCATGAACCGCATCAGCAGCCCCGCGAATTTCCGGAACTCCGCGCCTTCGGGGTCGGGCCGGCCGCGCTCGGCTACCTCGCGCGCGGCATGCGCGATCGAGCTGGCGGCGGCCTGGAACAGCTCCCCGACGAGCGCGGCGGGAGCGGCGCTGCTGCGGCTCAGCTCACCGATCGTGCGCTCGATCCCCTCGAGCAGGTCGGGGAGGGGAGGGAGATCGTTCAGCGCGGCGAGGCCTCGCAACGGTTGCAGAGCTTTGAGGACGTGCTGCAGCGGATCATGGGCCAACGGATTGTTGCGGAGTGTCTGCGCAGCGCGGTCGAGCGCACTCGCGATCGCGGCGCCCTCGCGCGCGACGAACGCCCGCGCGCCTGCGTCCAGCCCCATGGCCTCGGCCGCCCGCACCTGCGCCGAGGGCCGGCCGGCGAGCTGCTCGAGCTGGGCCGCCAGCGCTTCCGCCTTGGCGGTGTCGGCCTCGGTCCAGCTCGCGGCGCGCCGCACGAAGATCTTGATATCATCCACCGCGCGGACGGCGATTTGCTGGGTGCCCGCGTCCCAGGCGCGCCGGCCCTCGCGCACCGCGCGGGCCAGCGCCTCGAGTCCGGTTGCCGATCGGGCGATCGCCTGCTGGCTCGCCATCAGCGCACTGCCGCGCAGCGCCCGCGACAGGCGTACGAACTCGTCGGCCGCGGGTGCGGCGTCCCCCTGGAGGACGACGTCGAGCCGGTCCAGGTATTCCCCCGCCTCGAGGGCGAAGAAATCGGACATGCCGAGCGGTTGGCCAGGTTGAGTCATCGCGCTCCCAAAATAGGGGTCCTGGCGTCTTGTACCAACTGCTTCATGCGCCGGACCGCCTCCTCAAGCCCCCAAAACACCGCGTTACTCACGATGGAATGCCCGATGTTCAGCTCCTCGATCTCCGGGATGGCGGCGACCGGTTGGACGTTCTGGTACGTCAACCCGTGGCCCGCATGGACTGCCAGGCCGAGGCTTTTCGCGTGCGCCGCCGCTCGACGGAGTTGGTTCAACGCTTTTGGTCCACGCTCCCATGAGTGTGCGTAGTTACCAGTATGGATTTCTATGGCGGGGACGCCGAGCGCGTGGGCCTGGTCGATGGTCTTGCGGACGGGACCGATGAACAGGCTCACGCGGATGCCGGCGTCCTTGAGGCCGTCGATGGCGGCGGCGACGCGGCGGTCGCCGCGCCGCAGCGCGAGGCCGCCTTCGGTAGTGACCTCCTGCCGGCGCTCGGGCACGAGCGTTGCCTGGAAGGGCCGGAGCCGGCGGGCGAGTCGCACGATGTCCGGGTGGGCGCCGAGCTCGAGGTTCACGACGGTCTTGACGCTGCGCGCCAGCGCCACCACGTCGGCGTCCTGGATGTGGCGGCGGTCCTCGCGCAGGTGCACCGTAATGCCGTCGGCACCGCCACGCTCGGCGGCCGCAGCAGCCTGTGCGGGGTCGGGTTCGTCCGTCTGTCGCGCTTCGCGCAGGGTCGCGACGTGATCGATGTTGACGTAGAGGCGCATGAAGTCTTAGGTTGAGTTCCTTATGCGACGACTCCCTGTGTTCCTCGTCCTCGCAGGACTCGGCTGCGGCGCAGGACAGCATCCGGGCGCGCTCACCCCACAAACACCGAACGACGCCCTCAGCAAGTTCATGGATGCGGTGAAAGCGAACGACCTCACCCGCATGGGAAACCTGTGGGGCAGCGATCGCGGGCCCGCTTCGTCATACATGGACAAAGAACATCTCAAGCGGCAGTTGACCACCATTCAGATCTATTGGAGCCACACCGGATATCGCATTATCGAGGGACCGCTCGCTGCACAGCCGCTGAACCCGACGTTCAAGAACGTGCCGAGCGCCGACCGGCTGCGCGACTTCAAGATCGAGTTGCAGCGCCAAGGCGGCTGCAGTCAGGCCGCCCCGATTACGGTCGTGCGCACGAATAGCGGCGGCTGGCTCGTGTACGACGTGCATCTCGAGGCCGTCGGTAACCCGTCGGCGCGCTGCCAGCCCGCGGGATCGGGAACTCGGCAATAGCGCCGGACGTTGCACCTATTCAGTCAGTTCGAGCAGAATGCCGTGGGTCGCCTTGGGATGCAGGAAGGCGATGCGGCGGCCGCTGACCCCGCGCCGCGGGGTCTCATCGATGAGGCGGTATCCGGCCGCACGGCAGCGCGCCAGCGCCGCGTCGAGATCCGGCACGCGATAGCAGACGTGATGGATCCCGGGGCCGCGCCGGGCGAGAAACTTGGCGACGGGGCCGGCGGGATCGATCGGCTCGAGCAGCTCGACCTCCACGTCGCCGAAGGGCAGGCTGACGATGCTGGCGCCGTCCGCGGTTTCGGGACGGCCGGGGGTGAGGCCGAGGACGTCGCGATAGAAGGGCAGGGCCTCCGCGAGGCTGCTAACGGCGATGCCGATATGGGCGACCCGCGGTTCGTTCATACGACGGTCAACTTAACGATTGTCAGAGAAGGAGTGGAGGGTTCATGGAGGCGACTGCACATCCCGCAGCGGTGACCGACGCCACCTTTCAGGCGGAAGTCGAGCAGCACAAAGGCCTCGTGATCGTGGATTTCTGGGCTACCTGGTGCGGCCCGTGCCACATGGTGGCGCCGATCATGGAGCAGCTGGCGGGCGAATACCCCGGTAAGGTGAAGGTGCTCAAGGTGGATGTGGACGCGAACCAGAGCACGGCGATGCGCTTCAACGTCCGCTCAATTCCGAGTATTCTATTCTTCAAGGACGGGCGCCACGTGGACACCCTGGTGGGCGCCTACCCGAAGCCGGCATTCGAGCAGAAGATCCAGCAGCACCTGGCCTAACCTCCCCGGAGGACGATGCGCGCGAGCACCGCTCGCCTGACGAATTCGCCGGTTCGCCTCGCGGATCTGAATTTCCCGCAGGTGAACCGGCTGATTCATCGTACCCGCCTGGCGTTCATCCACCTCGACAATCTGCTGGCCTTCGCCAAACGCGACCGCGACGGGCGCGTGGACGGGTACATCGCCGCATACCTGCCTGACGAATGCCTGCTGCTGTTCTTCCGAAAGGGCGAGGCGGTGAACGCCGCGTCGCTGCACACCGCGGGGCGGCAGGTCATCACGATCACCGAGGCGCTCAAGCGGATGCGCGCCGAGGTGGAACGGGGTGAGCTGGCGTATTGCGCCGCGCCGATGGAGCAGCTCGCGTGGATGTATGCGTCGTGCGCCGGCGGCTACCAGAGTCGCTTCATCGACGTCAACCAACCCGACAAATTCTTTCCGGTCTTGCAGCAGGAGCAGGCAACCGGCGTGCTCGAGCTGATTTCGAACGGTCGCACCTCCTACCTGAAATTCGACAAGGGGCGCTATGTCAGCGGCTACTTCTGCGACAAGGCCGACGCGACGCCGCCGGCGCGCTACCTCGAATCCCTCTTCGACATCGGCCCCGACGGCGCGTCGCCGGCCATGGCGGCGGGCGCCTTCCCGGCCGCCGCCGAGTTGCCCGCTCAGGCGCCGACCGCCCTCGTCAACACATACCGCGAGCTGTACTGGCGCATCGTGGACGCCATCGACCGCGAGTTCCCGGGGGAGGCCAAGAAACGCGCGCAGAAGGTCACGACCGCGATCATGGGAACGCACCAGGCGCTGACGCTCCTGAGCGTGCCGCGCGGCGCGGACACGCCCGACTCGGTCGTCCGCCCCGAGGAGCTGTCGACCGCGCTCACCGACTGGACGCTGCAGCTGCTCGAGGGCGCGGAAGTGATGATGCCGGGCACCGCGCCCAAGGTGCTCAAGGACGCGACGCGCGAGCACCGCTACGTGCTGCAGGCCTCCGGGTTTTACTCGCGGCTCCCCTGGCAGGTGACGTGGTGACGTGGCGGGCACCCTCTACGTCGTCGCCACGCCCCTCGGCAACCTAGGCGATCTCTCTCCCCGCGCTGCGGACACGCTGAAGCAGGCGGCGGTGGTCGCTGCCGAAGACACCCGACACACGAAGCCTCTCCTCGTTCACGTCGGCTCGCGGGCCGACTTGGTAAGCTTCCACGCCCACTCGGCCGACCGCACGCTCGAGCGGCTGCTCCGCCTGCTCGGCGGGGGAACGGATGTCGCCCTCGTCACCGACGCGGGAACGCCAACGGTGAGCGATCCCGGCGCCGAGCTCGTCGCGGCGGCACGCGCCCGGGGCATTCAGGTGGTCACGATTCCCGGTCCCACGGCCGTCGCCGCCGCGCTCGCCGTGTCCGGCCTGGCGGCGGACCGCTACGTCTTCCTCGGGTTCCTGCCGCGCAAGGGCGGCGAGCGCCGCCGCCTGCTCGAGCTCGTGGCCGGCAGTGAGTGGACCGTGGTGCTGTTCGAAGCGCCCAACCGCGTGGCCGCGCTGCTCGCCGACCTCGCGGCCGCGTGCGATGGCGGAGCCGATCGCCCGGCGTCCGTTTCGCGCGAGATGACGAAAGTCTTCGAGGAGACGCGCGCCGGGACCCTCGCCGAGCTCGCGGGTTACTATGCCGAAGCGCCGCCGCGGGGCGAAGTGACCGTCGTCGTCGCCGGCACGGGCAAGCCGCGGCCCCCGGAGGCGCCGATCGACCCCGAGGCGCGCGCCCGCACGCTGCTCGCGCAGGGCATGACCCGCAAAGACGTCGCCGAGCAGGTCGCGCAGGAGACGGGGATCTCGCGCAACACCGCGTACCGGTTGGTGAACGAACTGTGAACGCCTCTCTTACCATCGGCCGCCTGCACTACGACGGGGGCGGCGATTGGTACGCGAACCCCTCCAGCCTCCCCAACCTCCTCGCCGCGTTGCGCGAACGCACGACGCTCCCCGTCGCCGAGCGCGAGCGGGTCGTGACGCTGACCGGTCCCGAGCTGTGGGACGTGCCGTACCTCTATATGACCGGTCACGGCAACGTGCGTTTTTCGGACGTTGAAATCCCCAACCTGCGGCGCTATTTGGAACAGGGCGGATTCTTCCACGCCGACGACAACTACGGCATGGATCGGTCGTTCCGGCGCGAGATCGTTCGCGTGTTCCCCGACCATCCGCTCGTCGAAGTGCCGTTGTCGCACCCGATCTACCGCTTGGTGTACGACTTCCCACGGGGCATTCCCAAGATCCACGAGCACGATGGACTGCCGGCGCAGGGATTCGGTGTGTTCTTGGGGGACCGCCTCGTCGTATACTATTCATATCAGTCCGATCTCGGTGACGGCTGGGAAGACCCCGACGTGCACCACGATCCCCCGGAGCTCCACGAGGCGGCGTTGCGGATGGGCGTGAACCTCTTCACATACGCGGTGAGCACGGTCCGGTGACTCGCCGATGACCGAAACAGCGCTCCAGCTGCGCCGGCTCGGGCGGCCGCATGCCCGGGCCCGCGCGCTCGCCGTCTTGCTCGGGAGCGCGGGAGCGGCGTTGGCCGCCGCCGCGCTGGGGCTGGCACTCGCGCCACGGTTGCCCGGTGTGGCGCTCGCCTGGGTGTGCATTGCCGCCAGCGTCGCTGCCGCGAGCTGGGCGGTGCGCCGCGCCCGCCACGAGGCCGCGGCCGCCGCGGTCGGCCGTCTGGTCGAAGCGGCGGCGCAGACGCGCGCCGGCAGCGTCGTCGGCGTGGTGAGCTCCGCTCCGATCAGCGGGACGAGTCTCGATCTCCTGGCCGCCGCCGATGCGCGGGCCGCCCGCGTGGTCGAGCGCGCCGCCCCCGTTGTCGACGGGCTGCTCGGCCGCACCACGCGCCGCCGCGTCGCGCTGGGCGCCGCCGCGGCGCTCGCGGGCGCGACGCTGTTCGTCGCGGCTGCGCCCACGTCGGGGCGCGCCGCGGCATTCTGGAACCCGGTGCGCGCCTGGCGCGACGCCCGCGCGCCCGTGCGGCTGGCGGTCGACCGCCGCCGCGTGCGGCGCGGCGACAGCGTAACGGTCAGCGTCGCCGTGCCCGGCGCGACGCGTGCCGTCCTGTGGACGCGGGGCCCCGGGGAGCCGTGGCGTCCCGCGCTGCTGGCGCTCGACGGCGACGGACGGGCGCAGCGGCGTCTCGGTCCGCTCGACACCGACCTGTTCTTGCGCGCGGCGAGCGGGGGACGGTCGAGCGCCGAGCTCAAAGTCGACGTCGCGCTCCCCGCCTTCCTGGCCGAGCTGGCGCTCACCGCGCGTTTCCCCGCGTACATCGGCCGCCCCGACGAGCCGCTCCTCACCGGCCCCGATCCGGTGCTCCTGCCCGCCGGCACGGAGGTCGTGACCAGCGGCGCCGCGAGCGTTCCCCTCGCTGAGGCGGTGTGGACTGCCGCCGGGCACGTGGCGCGCCTCCGCGTCGACGGAGCGCGGATGGACGGCCGGTTCACTCCCACGGCGAGCGGCACGTGGCGCTTCACCGCGCAGACGCGCGACGGCGCTCCGTTCGATTGGGGGAGTGCCGCGCCGGAGCTCCACGTCGTCGTCGTGCCCGACTCCGCCCCGGTGGTCGCGCTCCCCGTGCCGGGACGCGACACGACGCTGCCGCTGTCGCTGCGACAGCCGCTCGTGGTGGACGTGCGCGATGACCACGGCATCACGCGGCTCGCCGTGGTGAGCTGGCGTGTGAGCAGCACGGGCCGGGTGGGAGAGGCGGTGCGCGAATCGCTCGACGTGAGCGGTGCCGGCGATCGCGCGATCGTCCAGGGGCAGCTCGACGCGCAGCGTCGCGGGCTCCTGCCCGGCGACACGTTGCGCATGTACGTCGAGGCGTGGGACAACGCGCCCGCGCCCGCGACGCACCGCGGCCGCAGCCCCGAGCTGGCGCTGCGGCTACCGAGCATGGAAGAGCTGCGCGCCGCGGCGCGCGCGGCGGCACGCGACGTGGCCAGTCGAGCGGATTCGCTGTCCGCGGCGCAACAGGACTTGAGCGAGCGCACGCGCGACCTGGCGCAGGAGCGGAACCGCGACGCCGGCGGCAGTGGGGTCACGCGCCAGCCGGGTGGCCAGGCGGGCACGCTGCCGTTCCAGGCGACGGAAAGAGCCGAGGAGATCGCGCGTCAGCAGGCGGCCATGGCCGAGCGGGTGGCAGAGCTGGCTCGCGCAGTGGACGAGATCGCGCGCGCGGCCGAGGCCGCGGGCGTGAACGACACGGCCTTCCAGAACCGGTTGCGCGACGTGCAGGACATGCTCGAGCGCGCACTCACGCCGGAGCTGGAGCAGCGGCTGCGCGAGTTGCAGGAGGCGCTGGAGCGGCTCGACCCCGAGGCCGCCCGGCAGGCGCTGCAGCGGCTGTCGGAGGCGCAGCAGCAGTTGCGGCGCGAGCTCGAGCGCAGCCAGGAGCTGTTCCGGCGCGCGGCCATCGAAGGCGAGCTGGCAACGCTCGCCCAGGACGCAGAGGACCTCCACCGCCGGCAATCCGAATGGACCAAGGAAG
>Ga0137418_10002311_pt1 | contig 17479 bp, 8 predicted proteins | sample CZODoug3_1_2_16f_FD_122242 | JGI IMG/M metagenome (GOLD analysis project Ga0137418, IMG submission 122242) | Vadose zone soil fungal communities from Angelo Coast Range Reserve, California, USA - CZODoug3_1_2_16fungal (Hybrid Assembly) | ecosystem: Environmental > Terrestrial > Soil > Vadose... | reverse complement strand
ATCACGCGCGACGTCGGCCGCCTGACGCTGGAGCGAGGCAAACTCTATCGCCTCTCCCTCGTCGGGGGACGAGCCGTGGGCGCCGTGTTTCGCGGGGAGGGACACTTCGCCTTCACCCCCTCCCTTCCGGCGGAACAGGCGGAGCTCGAGCGCATCGCCCGTGTCGCGGCGATCGACGACTCGATCTCCGAAGCCATTCTCCTCTTCGCCGATTCGACCGGCGACCAGATCAAGGCGCTGAACTACGAGGCTGGGGAGATTCCCGGCGACGTCCGGGGTCACGTGCGGGACCTGATCGGCACGTTCAAGGGCAACAACGACGGCTCGTTCTGGAGCGACGTGTTGAGCCCCCTGCTCAACGGCGACACCACGGGGTTTTTCCTGGCGAAGTTGCAACGCCTGAACGGCGATCCCCTCATCTTCGAGATCGACCCGGAGCTGAGCGAGGCGGTGGAGATCTATCGCCCCGTCGGCAAACTTCGCTGGGGGACAGACTGGGCAGTCGTCACGCGGTTCCCCGCCCAACAGCCGCTCCCCGGCACGGCCGACACGTGGCGTTATCGCCACCGCCTCGCCATCTCCCACTACGTGCTGGACGTTCGGCTCACGCCCACTGGCAGCGCGGATCTCGATTTTGTGGCGCAGGCGACACTGACGTTCACGGCGCAGGAGGCCGTCGGACCGTGGCTGCGGTTCTCGCTGCATCCCAAGCTGCAGGTCGACTCGGCGCGCTGGGGCCGCGGCGCCCAGGCGGAGACGTTCAAGGCGAAGGACGACAACGATCTCTGGGTCCAGCTCGGTCACCGGTTACAGAGCGGTGACACGGCGACGCTGACGCTCTACTACCGCGGCAACCTCATCGACCGGTTCCTCAACTGGTTCTTTATCGACCCCACGGCCGCCTGGTATCCCAAGAATCAGCAGGGTGAGGATCTGGCGACGTTCGAGATCACCTATCACAGTCCCAATTGGTATCCGATCGCCAGCATCGGCGAGCGCACGGACTCGACAGTCGAAGGCAAGGTGCTCACGACCCACTGGGTCACGACCATTCCGACGCCGTTCGCGACATTCAACCTCGGCCTCTTCGACGCCAAGCGCGTCCAGCACCCGGACGCGCCACCACTCGACGTCCTTCTCTCCGAGGACGCGCATCGCGCGTTGCAGATGCCCCAGCAGCGTAACATGCGCGAGGTGGTCGCCGCCGACGTCTCCAACAGCCTGAAGTGGTTCACGCATCTCTTCGGTCCCTGTTCCTGGGACCATTTCTGGGTGACCGAAATCCCGTACAACGAGGGGGTCTCATTTCCCGGAATGATCGACCTGTCGTGGTCGACGTTCCAGAATTCGTCTCTCGACGGCTTCGACCAATTCTTCCGGGCTCACGAGGTCGCCCACCAGTGGTGGGGCAACGGTGTCCGGCCCGCGTCGTATCGCGATGCGTGGCTGAGCGAGGGGCTCGCGTCTTTCTCCGCGCTCTGGTACCTGCAAACGTTGCGCAAGCGGAACAACGAGTACATGAGGTTTTTGGACGAGTACGAGATAAACATCCGGGGCAACCGCGGCGACGCGGGGCCCATCTGGCTCGGGTATCGCAATGCCTCGCCCACCGCGCCGTACGGGTATCAGGCGATGATCTACGAGAAGGGCGCCTGGGTCTTCCATATGCTGCGCACGCTCATGCTCGACCTCCAGACGCAGAAGGAAGACCGCTTCACGGCGATGATGCAGGACTTCTATACGACGTATCGGGGTAAGGCGGCCACAACCGAAGACTTCCAACGCATCGTCGAGAAACATGCGGGGATTCCCATGGATTGGTTTTTCGATCAATGGGTAAAGGGAACCGCGATCCCGACGTATCACGTCGCCTGGACGACGGAGCCTGCCGACAACGGCAGGTACCGGGTGCGTTTCCGCGTCACTCAAGAAAACGTCCCGCCCGACTTCCAGATGTGGGTACTGGTCTCGGCCGATCTCGGCAACAATCGCTTCGCCAACTTCCGCGTCGGCGTCCGCGGCGACAAAACCGACTACGTGAGCCCCCTGCTCCCGGGGCCGCCGGCCCGAGTCATCTTCAACGAACTGCATTCGGTCCTGGCCGACGTAAAGAACGAGCGTTGGTGAGCCTCTTGGCCCGGGGGGCCAAGTAGAGCATTTTTAGGGTCCATGGCGACTCGCACGCGCTCCTCAGCCAAGGCCCCTCGGCCCGCGAAGACCAGCCTAGCGAAGGCTGACCTCCTCGAGATGTACCGGCTGATGCTCCTGTCGCGCCGCATCGACGACAAGGAGATCCAGCTCAAACGGCAGAACAAGATCTTCTTCCAAATCTCCGGCGCGGGGCACGAGGCGATTCTGGTCGCCGCCGGCAAGGCCCTGCGCCCGACCTACGACTGGTTCTATCCCTACTATCGCGATCGGGCGCTCTGCCTCGCGCTCGGCATGACGCCGACCGAGATGTTTCTCTCAGGCGTGGGCGCCGCCGACGACCCCAATTCGGGCGGTCGCCAGATGCCGTCCCATTGGGGTCATAAGGCGCTCAACATCGTCAGCCAGTCGAGTCCCACCGGGACCCAGTTCCTCCAGGCGGTGGGCTGCGCCGAGGCGTGGCTGCGCGCCGAGAACCCCGTCGACGACGATCTCGTGTATTGCTCGTGCGGCGACGGGACGACGAGTGAAGGGGAGTTCTGGGAGGCGTTGAACAGTGCCAGCAACCTCAAGCTGCCGGTCCTCTTCCTTATCGAGGACAACAAGTACGCCATCTCCGTGCCGATCGAGGTGCAGACCGCCGGCGGCTCGGTGTCGAAGCTCGTGAGCACATTCCCCGACCTGCTCGTCGCGGAAGTGGACGGGTGCGACCCGATCGCCTCACACGAAGCGATCGTCCGCGCCGCTGACTGGTGCCGCCAACGCAAAGGCCCGGCGCTCGTCCATGCGCACGTCACGCGCCCGTACTCGCACTCGCTGTCAGATGATGAGGTCCTCTACAAGCCGACGCGTGAGCGCGAGGAAGAGGCTAAGCGGGATCCCGTCACGAGTTTCCCCAAGCGCTTGATCGCCGACGGCGTGGCCACCGAGGGTGAGATCGAGGCCATCAAGGCACAGGTGGAGGAAGAGGTCCAGGTCGCCGCGGACATGGCCCTCTCGTCGCCCCAGCCAAAGGCCGAGACGGCGCTGCTGTGGGTGTATTCGCCCGACGTCGATCCGACATCCGAGCAGTTCGACACCGAGGACGATCCGCATTTCATCGGAGAGCCCACCACCATGGTGGACCTCCTGAATGGCTGCATGAAAGATGAGATGGCGCGCGATCCGCGCATACTCGTCTTCGGTCAGGATGTCGCGGACGTCAGCCGCGACCAATACCTGAAAGACGTGAAGGGGAAGGGCGGCGTCTTCAAGGTGACGTGGGGCTTGCAACGCCAGTTCGGGAGCGATCGCGTCTACAACTCGCCCCTCGCAGAGGCCAACATCGTCGGGCGCGCGATCGGGCTCGCCACGCGGGGACTGAAGCCGGTCGTCGAGATCCAGTTCTTCGACTACATCTGGCCCGCGTACCATCAGCTGCGCAACGAGCTCGCGACCATGCGGTGGCGGTCGAGCAACGCGTTTGCCGCTCCCGTCGTCGTCCGAGTCACCTACGGCGGCTACCTGAAAGGCGGCTCCGTCTATCACTCCCAGACCGGCGCCGTCGTCTTCACGTCCGTGCCGGGTCTGCGCGTGATTTGCCCTGCCACGGCCCTGGACGCCAACGGGCTGCTGCGCACCGCCATCCGCTGCGATGACCCCGTACTCTTCCTCGAGCACAAACACCTCTACCGCCAGACCTACAACAAAGCGCCGAACCCGGGCCCGAACTTCATGATTCCGTTCGGCAAGGCCAAGGTCGTCCGGGAGGGGACGCACCTGACGGTAATCACGTACGGGGCCGTGGTGCAGCGGGCGCTCGTCGCGGCCAAGCAGCTCGAGGAGCAGGGCGTCAGCGTCGAAGTGATCGACCTGCGGTCACTCTCGCCCGTCGACTGGGAGACGATCGAGGGTTCCGTCCGCAAGACGAACAAGGTGATCGTCGCCTACGAAGACTCGCTCTCGTGGGGCTACGGCGCCGAGATCGCCGCGCGTCTCGCCGATCAATGCTTCCCGTGGCTCGACGCGCCGGTCAAGCGCGTCGCGTCGACCGATACCTTCGTCGGGTACGCCCCCGACCTCGAGGATTTCATTTTGCCCCAGGTGGAAGGTCTCGCGCGGGCGATGCGCGAGCTGCATGCGTTCTAAGGCGGCACTCGCCTACAGCCTGCTGTTCTTCCTCTCCGGGGCCACCGGGCTCGTCTACGAGCTCCTTTGGGTCCGGGTGCTGTACCAAACCTTCGGCTCCACCATCCAGTCGGTCACCACCGTCGTCGCCGCGTACATGGGAGGCCTCGGCCTCGGCGCCTGGCTCCTCGGTCGACTCGCCGATCGGCGGCCGAAGCCGGCCGAGCTGTACGGTTGGCTCGAGATCGCCATCGGTGTGTTCGGCATCCTCTCGCCCCTCATTCTCGGCTTGGCCCATCGCGTGTACCTCGGTCTCGCTGGAGCGGCGAGCCTCGGCACGGGCGCGAGTCTGGCACTGCGTTTCGGACTCGCTGCCCTCGTCCTGCTCATTCCGACCACGTTGATGGGCGGGACGCTGCCGGTGCTCACGCGAGCGTTCATGGGCGAGGATCGCGCGAGCCTCCGGCCGTCGCTTGGCCGCCTCTACGGCCTCAATACTCTGGGCGCCGTCGTCGGAACAGCTCTGGCCGGCTTCTTTCTGATCGAGTTCGTGGGCGTCCGGGCGAGCCTGTGGCTCACCGCGGCAGTCAATCTCGCCATCGGTGGCACGGCCCTTTGGCTCGGCAGGGATCAGGGCGTGACGGACCCCGGGCGCCAGCCCGAGGAACACCGAGCGTCTGCGCCCGACCTCGTCCGCAACATCGCCCTGGCCCTGCTGGCGATCACCGCCTTCGCCTCCCTGCTCGACGAAATCGCGTGGACGCGCGTCCTGGTCATGATCGTCGGCGGGTCGACCTACGCGTTCACGCTGGTACTCCTCGTCTTTCTGCTCGGCATCGGCCTCGGCAGCGTGCTCGTCGCGCGCCGCAGCGGTCCCCGCGCCGAGACGGCCGCGGCCGCGGCGCTCGCGCAGGGACTGACGGGCGTCGGCGCGGCGCTGCTGTTTCTTTTCTTCGGCCTCCTGCCGGCGTACATCATCGCGGTCTTCCAGATCCCGGCCCTCGGTGCCGTACCGCGCCTATTGCTCATGGGCGTGGCGGTCGGGGGCGTCGTCCTGATACCGGCCGTCGGGATGGGCATGTCGTTCCCGCTCCTCGCCGAGCTCACCGCGCGCAATCGTGCGAGCGGCGCGGACGTCGGCGGCGCCTACGCCCTCAACACCCTGGGCAGCATCCTCGGAGCAACGCTGACGGGGTTCGTCTTCGTCGTGGCCTGGGGCGCGCAAGCGACGCTGCGCGTGGGGCTCGTCCTCAACGGCCTGGCGGCGCTGGCGCTGGCCTGGTCGGCGGCGCGCGGCATTGCGGAGGGTTCGCTCGAAGACAAACGCTTACGCGTCCGCGTCCTGAGCGCGGGTGTGCTCGCCACCATCGCACTCGTCGTCGCCGCGGCTGCTCCTGGATGGAGCACGCGTCTCATCGACCTCGGTCCCACGATCTACGCGCGTGGCCACATGAGCCCCGCCGAGCGGCGCGCGTTCCTCGAGCATCGCGGCGTCCGGCAGCTCACGTTCCGCGAAGGGTGGAACGCGACCGTCAGCGTGTGGGATGGAGAAGCGGGACGCTCGCTGCGTGTAAACGGCAAGGTCGATGCTTCGGACCGCGGCGATATGGGCACCCAGATTATGCTCGGCCTCGCTCCAGTCGCGGCCCGGCCCAACGCCGCGTCGGCGCTCGCCATCGGCTTTGGAAGTGGCGTCACGACGCGGATTCTCGCCGCCGTGCCCGGGATGACCCGCGTGCGCGTCGTGGAGATCGAGCCCGCGGTGCTCGCGATGGACAGTCTGTTCCACCAGGTGAACGACGGTGTGCTGGGACGTCCCAACGTGGCCGCGATCGTGGACGACGCCCGCAGCGCGTTGCAGCTGCAGCGCGAGCGGTTCGATGTCATCGTGTCGGAGCCATCCAATCCGTGGCTGGCGGGCGTCGCGACGCTCTACACGCCCGAGTTCTTCCGCATTGTGCGCTCGCGTCTCTCGGACGACGGCGTCTTCTGCCAGTGGGTCCAGCTCTACCAGCTGCCCTTGCCCATCGTGGCGGGGATCGTGCGCAACGTGCGGGAAGTCTTCCCCAACGTGCACGTCTGGTTCGGCGAGTCGCACGACCTGCTGGTGCTGGCGTCTCCCAAACCCCTCACGTACGACGACACCTGGATCGCTCGCCTCCTCGGTCCGAGCGGGGCGTTGAGCGAAGTCGGACGCGAGTGGCTGAGCGTCGACCAGGTGCACGACTACTTCGGCCGCCTGCTCCTCGCCGACTCGGGCGTAAGCCTGCTCGTCGCACGCGCGCAGTTCACCCACACCGATGACCGGCCCCAGCTCGAGTTCGTCGCGGCGCGCAGTTTCCTCGGCGACGACATTCCGGGCGTCTTCGACTCGTTGATGACGCTCGCGGCGGTCAGGGTCGGGGCCGCGTCCCCATTCGCGTTGGTGCGGACACTCACCAATCGCCGCTCCGACCCGGCGATGCTTCGCTACCTGGACGCCGTGCGCAAGGCGCAGCCGAACGAGATGGATTGGGTGGTGCGCAGCGCGGCCGTTCGTCTTGGGATGGGGGACACAACCCGGGCCGATTCGCTGCTCGAGCGCGCACTCGCGCGGGGCCCGAGAGGAGACGCGCTGCTCATGCGCGGCGTGATCGCGACCGCACGCAAGGACCGCGGGGCGCGTCGCTTCTTGACCGGTGCACTCGCCGCGGGCGGCGACACGGCGCAGGCACGCGCAGCGTTGGCGTTGATCGCCGGGCGCGACTCACAGTGGGTGGAGGCGGCAGCGAACGCTCGGGCGTCACTCGCCGCTGCCCGGGGCACCTTTCGGCACCCGTTTCCCTCGCAATTCCTCGGGGAAGCGCTTTCGCGGCTGGCGTTCGATGGGCCGCCTGCCACGGCCGACAGCGTTCTCGAATACGCGGTCGCACGCCGCCCCGGCGCCGCCCGATACCGGGAGCTGCGGGCACTGTCGGCGTTGCGCGCTGGTCACTGCGATGCGGCGGCGACGGCGTTCGTGGAGTTAGTGGACTACGGGATCGAGCGGGACAACGCATCGGCCCTGGTGCGCGAGTGCTGGAGGATGGTGGCGGGCGCGGGCGCGGGCGGGGGCCGCTAGTTAGGGGCGCGGACCCTCGCGCATGATGTCCTCAATCTCGCCGGCAGCCGCAATCGCGTGATCGACGTCGCGCGACAGCGCCCGGGCCTGCTGCGTCGCGTTCGTCAGATCGCTCAGCACCGCCGCCACGCCGGCGGAGCGCAGCCGGAGAAGGTCGAACCGCACGTTCTGCATCGCCATCACGCACGACTCGATTTGCTCTTCAACGCGCCGGCGCCGGGCCAAAAGGTCGCTCAACGCCTGCTTCTGGCGCTCGAGCAGACTCAGCTGCCGCTCGCGCTCGATACCCTCTTCGTGTTGCCGCACCGCGTCGATTCGGTCGCCGAGCCGCGTCAGTGCATCCTCGTCCACATCGGCGCTCATGCCGTGCATCATGCGCGCCAGATCCTCGGCGCGCTTGAGCAAGGCGTCGACCGTCGCCGTCACGTCAGGGAGTAGCTTGCGCTCCGACGCCGGGACGCGGTCCATGATCTTCATGATCGCTTCCCGATCGTTTCGTGCTTGCCGCACCGTTTCCAACTGGCGACCGAATTCCTCGGTGCTGGCCGGAAGATTGGCGGCGCGGCGCGAGAGACCGAGCCGCGCTTCGGCCCCGTCGAGCGCCGCGGGCCGGTGCAGCACGTCGCGCCACGAATAGCCCGCCTGCCACAGTTTCATGTAGCGAGGCAGGATGCCGAAGGCCGCCCATGGCAACGCCACCCATTGCGCGAAGTTGATACCTCCGCCCGTGATCAGGTCGATCACCAGCATGCCGCCGCAAATCCCGACCCAGGTGACGACACGGTCGCGAAACTCGGCGACCATCTTGGGCTCGCCGCTCGCCGTGAGCTGCGGTTTGGCTTCCCTGGCGGCAGCACGGAGGCTGCGGCGGCGCGCCACCTGTGAATCGGGCCGGCCGCGACCCTGCAGCTGGGCCGGCGGTCCCTCCGCCCCTTCCCCCCGCAAATACCTGCCCCCTTCGGCACCGGTGGAAAAGCGTGTACTCCGACCTATGCGGCGAGGTTTATAGGGCGGGGCACTGCGCGACTCGAGCGCGCGGCGCAGGGCGTCGGCGGTGGGCCAGCGCGCTTCAGGCTCCTTTTCAAGGGAGCGCATCACGCAGGAGGCCAGGTCGTCCGGGCACGTCGGCGCCTTGTCCTTCAGGTAAGGCGCCTGTTCCGTGATCTGCTTGAGCAAGAGCCCCGGCACCGTCGGTGCCGAGAAGGGCAGTTCACCCGTCAGCATCTGGTAACCGACGACGCCGAGACTATAGATGTCCGAGCGTCCGTCGATCTCTCGGTCTCCGGCCGCCTGCTCGGGACTCATGTAGTGCGGCGTCCCGATGGCGACGCCGGTCGCCGTGAGCGTCCCGGGCCCGCTGGTCGACGTCAGCGCTTTGGCGATCCCGAAGTCCGTCAGGACGGTGCGTCCGCGGCTGCCTTCGAGCAGGATGTTGTCCGGCTTCACGTCGCGGTGGACGATGCCGAGGGCGTGCCCGGCACCCAGGGCGTCGGCGGTCTCCATGAGGATCCGACGGGCTTCTTCGGGCGGGAGCCGTCCCCGCCGCTTGAGCCTCGCCCCGAGCGACTCGCCGTCCACGTACGCCATCACGAAGTAGACGAGCCCCTCGGGCCCTTCGCCGACGCTGTGAATTGGGACGATGTGCGGGTGGGACAGGCGCGCGGCGGTCTCTGCCTCGCGCAGGAATCGGATGCGGATCTCCTCGCGGAACGCCAGTTCGGGAGGCAGCACCTTCACCGCCACTTTCCGCTTGAGGCGCTCGTCCCGCGCGTGATATACGACGCCCATGCCGCCGCGCCCAATCTCGCCCTCGAGGGTAAACGAGGTGCCCAGCGCCTGGGTCAGGCGCTTCGCCAGCAGGTCAGTCATGCGGAGTCGGCAAGCATTCGCGGCTAAAGATTTAGCCGCATCGGAGCGGCCTTGCAACCCATTCAACGGCCATTTGTTAGGCCGAGTTGGCAGATCGCGCCGCTTTGGCGGCGTTTTATGGAACGTCGCTGCCGCCAGCGACGTTGTCGGGTGGCACGGTCGGTGCTCTTCCCCCACCACGATTCGCCGTGTGCCTTCTTCAAGAATGGAGTCCTCATGTCTGAACGCATGACCCTACCGGTCCTGCCGCTACGCGATGCGGTCCTCTTCCCGGGTGTCAGTACGCCGATTGGTGCTGGTCGTCCCGCCACCCTGCGGGCGATCGAAGCGGCACTGAAACACGAGCAGCGCTTCATCTTCGCCGTGGCACAGAAAGACAACGTCGAGCAGGTCACGCCGGGCCTCCTTTATACCACGGGCACGATCGCACGCATCGGCCAGGTCCAGCGGGGGCTCGCTGGGATCCAGTTGATTCTGCACGGTGAGACCCGCGGCACCGCGATCCACTATACCGAAAACAACGGGCATCTCCAGGCCGTCGTCCGCGAGTTGGCGGACCTGCCGCCCCTGAACCCCGACGATGCGGCTTTCATCGCGCTGCACCGCGAGGCGCGCCAGCGCGCTGCTGAGCTGGGCGAGAAGTCCGGTCTTCCCGAAGATGTCGTGAAGCAGGTGCTCGAGGGCGTCACCGAACCGGGGAAACTGGCGGACCTCGTGGCCGGCTACCTCGACATCAAGCCGCTCGAACGCCAGCAGCTCCTCGAGATGCTGTCGGTCGAGGACCGCCTGCGTCGCGTCCTCGTGCACGTTCAGCGGCAGATCGCGGTCGCAGACGCGCAGGACGACATCAAGTCACAGGTCCAGGAAGAGCTGGGCGAGCGGCAGCGCGAGATGCTGTTGCGCGAGCAGATGAAGGCGATTCAGAAGGAGCTGGGTGAGGGCGACGACGGCAGCGAGGTAGACGAGCTGCAGAAGCGGCTCGCCGCGCTGGAGTTGCCCGAGGCGGCCCGCAAGGAAGTCGATCGCGAGTTGAGCCGCCTGGAACGGGCCGGCCGCGAGTCGATGGAAGCCCAGGTCATTCGCACCTACCTCGAGACCGTGGCCGAGCTGCCTTGGGGCAAGCGGTCGGAGGAGTCGCTCGATCTGAAGCGGGCCGCCGAGATCCTCGAGGAGGATCATTACGGCTTGCAGGATGTGAAGGACCAGGTCCTCGAGTTCCTGGCGGTGCGGCAGCTGCGGCAGCGCCAGCCGGAGACCGACGCGCCCGGCAACGACGACGACAAGAGCGCCAAGGGGCCGATCCTGCTGTTCGTCGGGCCCCCGGGTGTCGGCAAGACGTCGATCGCCAAGTCGATCGCCCGCGCCATGGGCCGGCCGTACGTGCGTATCTCCCTTGGTGGTGCCCGTGACGAGGCTGATATCCGGGGCCATCGCCGCACCTACGTCGGCGCGATGCCGGGCCGCATCATCCAGGGGATGAAGCAGGCGGGAGCCAAGAACCCCGTGTTCCTGCTGGACGAAGTCGACAAGCTGGGGATCTCCTTCCAGGGAGACCCGGCCTCGGCACTGCTCGAGGTGCTCGATCCGGCGCAGAACGACTCGTTCACCGATCACTACCTCGGCGTGCCGTTCGATTTGTCCGAGGTGCTGTTCATCGCGACGGCGAACTTCCTGCAGAGCATCCCTGGACCGCTGCTCGACCGGCTCGAAACCGTCAACTTCGCGGGGTACACCGAGCGCGAGAAGCTCGAAATCGCGAAGCGCTATCTCGTACCGCGCCAGCTGCGCGAAAACGGTCTCGGCGCCGAACAGCTCACGTTGAGCGATGAGGCGCTGAGTGAAGTCATATCGAGCTACACCCGCGAAGCCGGCGTCCGCCAGCTCGAGCGGGAGATCGGCAAGCTCGGCCGCAAGGTGGCCCGCAAGGTCGCCGCAGGTGAGGCAGAGCGCGTCATCGTATTGCCCGCGGAGATCCCCGATCTCATCGGGCGGCCCCGCGTGCACCCGGAGCGCAAGGCGCGCGAGGACCAGGCGGGGGTGGCGACGGGGATGTACTACACGCCCGTCGGCGGCGACATCATGTTCGTCGAAGCGAGCATCATGCGCGGCAAGGGCGAGCTCGTGCTCACCGGTCAGCTGGGCGATGTGATGAAGGAGTCGGCCCGAGCGGCCCTCACGTACGCCAAGTCACACGCCGACCTTCTCGGCATCGATGAAGAGACCCTGGTCGGCACCGACGTGCACATCCACGTGCCCGCTGGCGCGATTCCCAAGGACGGACCCTCGGCCGGCGTCACGATGGCGACGGCGCTCGTTTCAGCGCTGTCGCGGCGGCCCGCGCGGCACGACATCGCAATGACGGGAGAGGTCACGCTGCGGGGCCGGGTGCTGCCCATCGGTGGCGTGAAGGAAAAGGTCCTCGGCGCCGTTCGGGCGGGCATCAGGACGATCATTCTGCCGAAGGAGAATGAGGCGGACCTCGAGGATCTTCCCGAGGACGTCCGCAAGACGCTCGACGTGCACCTGGTCGAGGAGCTCGGCGACGTACTGACGCTCGCCCTCCGGGGCGCGCGGTTTGAAGCAGGACACCTCGTGTTCGAAGGGGATGCCCCGATCGAGCCGAGGATGGTGTCGAAGAACTAGCGAGCAGCCACGCCGGCGACCATTAGGTCGACGGCAGCTTCTTTCCACCGCTCCCTCAGCGCCGGCTCATCGGCGCCGAGGGGGCGGGCGCTGGCGGCGATTGCGGATTCCATTCCCAGGTAGCCAACCATCAGGACGAGGGCCTGCGCCGCGGCGAGATGCGGATCCACGTCGTCGCGCACCTGCCCCAGACCCTGACCTTCCGCGAGTAACACCACCAAACGCTTGATCGCCGGCGCGAACGCGCCTCCCGACTGGGTCAACAGGGTCGCCAGCTCGGGGTGGCGCGCCAGGAAGTCGAACAGCGCCGCGAGGGCGAGGCGGAGTCGATCGAGCGGTCTACCAGGAGGCAGGGTGAGGGCAGACAGCGCGCGCTCGAGCTCGGTCGCCGCCTGCGCGAGCACGGCCTGGAAGAGGCCCTGCTTCGAGTGGTAGTAGTAGAACAACAGCTGCTTGTTGACGCCGGCCCGACGGGCGATGTGATTGACCCGCGCACCGGCAAACCCACGCTTCGCGTACTCTTCCCGCGCTACGGCGATAATCCGTAAAGCTCTGTTATTCGATAACTTAGGCGACACGCCGTCACTTCCTCAACCAATTGGTTGAGGAAATCTAAGGTCCATCGTCCGGCGCCGCCACCGGTCTGCCGCTGGGCCTCGGCGCCGTCGGCCAGGCAACCCCCAGGTCGTTCCAATTCAGGATCGCATTGAACGCCAGCGCGAAGCTCCCCTGCGTCTCCCAGCGCCAGAACGGCCGGATGGCAAACAGGACGATGTGACCCTGCCCCACCGGGGCGTCGAGCACCGCCGGCCGGCCTGCCAACTCCTCGCCGGCAACCAGGAGCCCTGAGAGGCGCAACGAGTCCCGCTTTTGGTGGAAGGCCATCACGACGCGCGGGCGCGCCCGCGCCTGCTCCCGGGTCAGGTCCGGGTCCTGATCCTCCGGCACGTCGATGCTGGTGTCCACCTGGAAGAGGGGTGTCTGGTTGAAGTAGACCGCGAGCGTGTCCGGGTACCCGTAGGCGATCGGGCTCTTCGAATCCTTCATCACGGCCTGATAGATCCCGCCCGACGCCCGCAGTTGGCGCGCGGGTATGATGTCGACGCCGCGCGTGACGCCATAGTCCGTGAATACGGCGGCGGTGCCTCCTTCGGTAATCAGCACGCCTCCCGCCGACACCCAATCGCGCAACGCGCTCATGCCCTCGAGCCCGATCCCGGGCCGCACGTCGTCGGTCGAGTCGACACCGCCGAGGTTCGGCGTCTCGGCCGTCCGCTGCCACGGCACCTTGGGTCCCGTCATCGGGAGGCCGTTCACGATCGACTGCGAGTTGTTCGACACGTACGGGAACACGATCACGTCGTAGCGCTTGAGCAGCTCCCGATCCTTGAGCTCTTGCACACTGAAGTAGTCGTACCGAATGCCGAGGGCGTCGAACGCGTAACGCACCCACCCCTCGTTCTGCGTGTTCAGCCAGGAGTGTACGAGCGCGAGCCTCGGCAGGTCGAGCTCGTGACGCGTCACCTGCGGAATAGCGCGTACTCCGGTGAGCGTCAAGCCGAGGGACTCCGCGGCCTGCCGGATTCGCGCCGACGCATTGCCGTCGACAATCGTGGTGCCGCGTCCGAACGAGCGTCGATCCACGGTAAAGGAGTCCTCGCTCGCCCACATGCGCACATCGCGGAGGGCGAGCCGGAATTGGATCAAGCCCGACTCCGTCGTGGGGGCGATGAGATACGCCGCGGCACCCGCGACACCTGACACCTGTCCTCGCACACGAATGTCGGCCGTCATCAGAGTGAGCGGCTGACTCAACACCGCGGTGTCCGTGATCGCGTGCAGCGCGACGTTGCGAAGGAGTTGCAGGGTCCATCCCGTGTCGTCGTACGGACGGGGGTCGTCGGCACCGTATTCCTGACGACTGAAGTAGCTCTTCACCAGCGGGCCATAAGGCTGGTCGAGACGCACGACGTAATCGCCGGCGGCGACGTCCACGCCGCCCGCCTTGAAGGCGCGGTCCGCGCGTCGCACTTCGAGTCCTTGAAAGCGAAGCATGTTGACGAGGTTCGCCGCCTCGACGGGGCGCGCCTGATTCGCCGGAATGTGATACGCGTTGGGACCGTCCTTGGCACGGCCCCGCTCCACCGCGCGGACGCCCTTCCGGTAGAACTGGTCGAGATAGCGATGGCCGTTCCGCGCCATGTAGTTCAGCGCGATCAGGATTCCCGACTGCTGGTAGTTGATGTTGTTGCGGATGCACCAGCGAACGCCGTTGAGCGGTGGGTTGGGGCGAAACCACTCCACCGACGTCTGTCGTTCGGGCAACCGCACCGTGTGGCAGTCGGCCCCGCGTGACGTGTATGTCTCGTAGAAGCGGCCGATCGAGTTGTGGCCGTTCGCCACCCAAAACATGTAGTTGGGCGCCCACCCGTCATAAAAGTCGTGCGTCCAAACACCAGGTAGCCCGCGCTTCGTCAGCTCCGTGATCTCCTGGAACGCCATCTCGTTCCACTCGTCGATCACGATCGGGTCCAGCTCGCGGTTGTAGGGGCCTGTGCCGGTCGAGGTGTAGAGGAAGGGCACGGACTCGTGCAGGTCGTGGAGCACGGTGGGGTGCCACGAGAAGAATGCCCGCAGCATCGTCTGGGTCAGGACCTGCGACATCACGATGCCGTCGCGGTTGTTGTCGTGCGCCGTGTACTTCCCCCAGTAGATGAGCCCGGGGCCGACGTTCTTGTGGGCCTTCCGGTACCGGTAGGTGTCCACCATGCGGTCGCGGCCGTCTACCTCGCTCACGGGCGTCACGAGTGTAATGACGCTGTCGCGTATCTGTCGAATGAATGGCGTTTCTTCCACAGCCAGCCGATAGGCCAATTCCATCAGCATTTCGGGCGACCCGGTCTCCGGAGAGTGGATCGACCCTGACGCCCAGTAGATCGGCTTCCCCGCGGCGATGAGCCGCTGCGCCGAGTCGGGCGACAGGGTGCGCGGGTCCGCGAGGGCGGCCGTGATCGCGCGATAGGACTCGATCCGGGCGATCGTCGCGGAGTCGGCGATGGCCGCGATGATCATCGGGCGGCCCTCATCGCTCGTGCCGAGGTCGAAGACTTTCACTCGCGGCGACGCTTCGTCGAGCGCGCGGAAGTAGCGCGTGATGTCGGCGACGTACGACAGTCGGCCGACGGTGCCGGGCACGTAGCCGAGCACTTTGAGCGGCGTCGGGACTTTGGAGTCTGCCGGAAGGTGATCGGTGAGCTCGGTATTGAACCGGGGCTCTGTCGTCAGTTCGCGGATTGTCGCGGTGTACGCGGAATCGACCGGCTGCTGAAGCGCCGAAACGGCGATGACGGCGAGGACGGCGAGGACCATACCAGGTTCTCCGGAACGCGGGGTAAGCCTTCCTTCAAAAACGTGATCAGCAAGTGGTTGACCTCGTCGGGATTCTCTTCCGCCGCCGCGTGTCCGACGCCCGGCAAGACCACGAACGCTCCGCGCGGCAATTCCGTCGCGAGTCGGCCGCCGTCGCGCACGGGGATCCAGCGATCCGCGGAGCCCCAGACGACCAACGTGGGCGCCGCCACGGCGCTCATCCGCCCAACGAGAGTGTCGAACCTGAACTCTGCCAGCACACCCCGCAAGGCGCGCCCGTACCCCGGTTCAGCGACAGGTGCGTAATACTGGTCTACGTCTTCCTGCGTCACCTTGCTGGGGTCGCCGTACGTCGAGCGCAACGTACGCTCCGTGATCCAGCGGCCTCGTAGCGCCGCCGCGACACCACCGGCGCCTGGCCAGCGTCCGACCCTCAGCGCGGCGGGCCAACGCACGCCGAAGCCGGCGGCGTCGATCAACACGAGGCCGCGGACACGATCGGGATATCGCAGCGCGACCTCCGCGGCGATCGCGCCCCCCATCGAATGGCCGACGAGCACCGCGGACGGCAGGTGGAGTGAATCGAGGAGCGCGACGACGAGCCGTGCGTAGGCCGCGTTGGTATAGAGACCCGTGCCCGCCTGTGCCGCGGGCCTGTCGGAGAACCCGAAGCCGCGGTTGTCGAACGCGATGACGCGATACCCGGCGGCGAGAACGGGCGGCAGTGTTTTGCGCCAACTGTAGAGGGAGGCGCCGAAGCCATGGACGAACACGACCGGTGCACCACGGCCCGTGTCGATCATGCGCAGGCGCGTGCCGTCCACGACCAGGTACTGCGCCCGGAACGGCGTTCCCGCGGGGTAACGTCGCTCGGCGGGGATCTGCGGTGCGCGGCACGCCGCGCCGACGGCAACGAGCAGATACACGAGCGCGCGCCGCGCGCTCATTTGCTCTCCAGCGCCCGGCGCGCGAGCATGACAATCAATGGATGAGAGCTCCACACGCCGGCGACCGCCTCTCCCGTCCCCGCGGTGACCACGACCTGCGCTTCATCGAATAAGAGAATCGTGGGCGAGTCGGCGGGCACAGATCCTCGGGCGATGCTCTCCGCGCCCGCAGGGATGTCACCCGCAATCCGCACTTCGAGTTTCGCTCCCCCCTCGCGCGATGCATGGCGCCATGCCGGCAGCGTGGGGCGCCACAACTCGGCGGCGAGCACGCCGTTCACGCCTCCCGCCCTCGCGACGAGCTGCAGAATGAGGTTCGCCACGGCGCGTGCCCCGGCGACTTCCTTGGTGGCCGGCTCCCCTGGGTGCGACGTATCTCGCAGCGCTCGCGATAGGCGGTCGAGCGCCTCCCCTTGGAGGGTTGCGAGGTGGGCAAGCAGCGCTTGAGGGTCGGTAGGCCGGTAGCGGACGGGCCGAGTCGCCGGGGAGACGCGGGTCGCGGCCCCGCGGGTGACGAGACCCTCGAGCGCCCCGTACACATTGGCCCGCGCCAATCGGGACGCCAAGGCCACCGCGTACCCGGTGGTAGGCCCAAGGCGGAGCAAGGTCGTGTACACCAGCGACTCCGTGGGCGTAAAGCCGAACGGAGTGAGGTCTACAGTCTTCATCTGTAGTAGTAAATACTACTACTAGATGACCTCGACCGGAATCCCCAGGAGTCGTGCGATGAGCCCCAGCCGGAACGTGACGTCCGTCTGACGCTGCGCGGGACTCTTGCCAGCTCCCTCGAGCGGGAAGTAGTGCGCCACGACCGGATTCGTCGACTTGGGCTGCGCACGCAGGCTCTTGGGACTCCAGATCCCCTGGTCATCGCACTCGCTGTACAGCCGGGCCAGCACCTTCGACGCGCTGGGGATTTGCCGCAGAATGCCGAGCCGGGCGAGCAGCTCGAGCCAGTAGACCGCGAACGGCACGTCGGAGATGCGGCCCTGCGCGTCGGCGTGGAGCGGGTCACCCAGGATCTCGAACATCGGTCTCAGGAACTTCTTGCCCGCCTGAATGGAGAAGGCGCGGCGGGGAGCCGGCGCCGAGAAGTAGTTCGCCAACCGCGCCAGGAAAGCCGCTCGCTCCCGCTGGACCGCCGGCATGAATGCCAGTGTCTCGATGGAGAAGACGGTGGGCGGGTAAGCTAGCGGATCGAGCACCGTCTTCCCGTGGGCCTTCTTGAATGGCTTGAGGGCGATCTCGCTTCGCAGGTACAGAGACATGTCGCTGGCGAGGCGGTGCGCCGCCCCGC